>Ga0247833_1000438_pt1 | contig 75549 bp, 33 predicted proteins | sample LaCruzMarch2015__7_FD_187117 | JGI IMG/M metagenome (GOLD analysis project Ga0247833, IMG submission 187117) | Freshwater microbial communities from meromictic Lake La Cruz, Castile-La Mancha, Spain - LaCruzMarch2015_8m | ecosystem: Environmental > Aquatic > Freshwater > Lake | place: Spain...
CTCTGGTAGGCTTGCTTAGATGCACGCTTTTTGGATGCTACTGGCATTATTCCTTGCACTTGTTGCCACAAGGTTACAAGCTTAGTAACTTATTTTCAAATTGTTATGGGTTATTCAGTAGACCCTAACTAAAGTGTTTATTGATGTTTTTTTCCACTGGTCTGTGAATAATACAATTTTGATTGGCTTTTCAAATTGACTGTTTTTGAAATTTTCTCATGCATAACATAGGAAAATGTCACATCAAATTCATAATTATTTCTCCAAAAACGCAGGTCAGATTTAAAATCAATTAATTCTCAAAATGCTCCATGTCGAATGCGTTTGAATGAGTCGATTTTGGTTAATTTCTGTATAAGATTTTCACTTCTCAAGGGAGTCAAAATGCACGAATAAAATGTGCTTTGGTTGATATTGAAACTACATTTTCTTGAAAAAACTGAAAATAATTCAAGGTCAGCATGTATCTAAAAGTAGGCAAATAAATATTGGCAGAATGCGATTAAAATGTGAAACGCTTCAAAAGACTAAAATGACATTATTTTAACAATTAATATGATTTTTTTAATTTAATTTTGTATTTTATATAACATTAAATATTACCTTTGTTATTAACTAAGGTCGAATTCAGCAATCGAATCTTAGGTAAGTCCAATTTTTGCAATCGTCTTTCAATCTCAAAAAGCTGCGCAACGAAGCGACTTGACTTTTTGAAGTTAAAGGGTGTTTACGGAAATTGTTTCACGCATCTTAAATGTTTTTTTTAACCCAAAGTTTCTAAATTATGAAGCTGAACTCTCGCTCTTTTTATCCCTTTCTAGGTGTGTTTCTGTTGATTGGATTTTTGGTCCAGTCAAATGCGTTTGCACAGACAACACAAACTTTCACAAACTCCACTAATTGGAATGTACCCGCAGGTTACAACTTGGTTACTATTGATTGTTGGGGTGCCGGCGGAGCCGGAAGCACACGCAGTCTAAGTATAGGTCGTGGCCCCGGTGGAGGTGCTGGTGCTTTTGCAAGCAGCACGGTTAGCATTGCACCTGGAAATATCTACGCCATTACAATTGGTGCAGGTGGACAGGCAGGTACGTTGGACGTCAGCGGAGGCAATACTTCTTTTGAAGATATTGTAATTGCGCAAGGCGGCCTTGGTGTGCTCACTAATGCAGGAACAGCAGGAACAGGAGGTACTGTGCTTGGAAGTACAGGAACTATCGTTTATGCTGGCGGAAGCGGTGGTGCAACTTCAGCCACCAACTCAGGTGGAGGCGGTGGTGCCGGTGGCTGGCGGGGTATTGGAGGAGATGGAAGCGCCACGGCAGCGGGTGTTGGCAATGGCCCTAATAGTGGTTTAGGCGGAGCGCCTGTAGGTACCGAAAATGTAGGTAACCCCGGCTTAAATTATGGTGGCGGTGGCAGCGGAGCAAGAACTACCAATGCTGCGTCAGAACGATTGGGTGGCAATGGTGCCGCCGGTTTGGTTGTGGTGACTCCAACGCTTTGGGCCAACCCGATTACAAATGCTAATCCAAGCGCTTCAAGCCCGTATGTTACCGGACAATTGTCAAATAGCGATTTAACTGTTTCCGGCATCAGCCGTAGCCCTGGGCTCATTGCCAATGCATCAAGCAATGTTTATCAGGCAACAAATTTTGTTACCGGCGCATTCAACGTGGCCACTGCGCAGTATTATGAATTTACCCTCACTCCAAACAACGGCAGAAAATTAGATTTTTCTGCTTTTCGATTTGCGGGTGTTCGAAATAGTACAGGGCCCACTACTGTAGAGCTCAGGTCAAGTGTCAATAGCTATTCAACTACCGTTGGCACTGCCAATGCAGCAGGCAATCAGATTTCGCTTGCATCAGCCACCTTCCAAAATATTACCAGACCCATTACTTTCAGGTTATATGGAATTGGTTCCACAAATGCCGGCACAGGAACGCTTGGCATTTCAGACTTTGCCTTTTTCGGTACTTCCGGCATTGCGCCTTTTATTTCAGGCTTCTCTCCGGCTGCGGTTTGTAACTTTGGTACCGAACAGGTGGTTATCAACGGTCAGAATTTTACCGGCGCTACAGATGTTAGGTTCAATGGTGTTGCTGCGGTGTCTTTCACTGTAAACAGTGCCACTCAAATTACAGCTACTGTACCGGCAGCTGCCACATCGGGCACCATTGTTGTACAAATCCCTGACGCTTCTTTTGAAAGCACCGGCAACCTTCAGGTAAATACCACCCCTGCACAGCCTAACCCATTTATCATTAGTACTGCTGCAGTATGCGGCGGCGCCACAGGTATTACCTATGCCCTTGATTTTTCAATAATTGGCGACCGAACCGCTCCGGCAGACCCATTAACATCACTACCTAACCCGGGAAGCAGTTCTCCGGCAGGAGAAGAAGTTTCCAGGGCGATTGACAATAATGTTAACACCAAGTATCTGAATTTTGCAGGAGCTGGGTCCGGCATTCAGATTACCCCGGTTTTCGGTGCTTCGGTTATCACAGGTATCAGGCTAACTTCTGCCAATGATGCCCCGGAGCGTGACCCTAGGTCTTACACGCTGCGGGGTTCAAACGACGGTGTGAACTGGACTATCATTTCTTCAGGTGCGGTAACTGCTTTTACAGCCCGCTTTCAGCAACGTACGGTTACATTTGGCAACGCAACAGCCTACACCAGGTACCAACTTACCTTCCCTACGATTGCCAGTGGAACGATCATGCAGATAGCTGAAATCGAATTACTTGAAACCAGCATAAGCGTACCGGGCTTGTCTTACATTTGGAGCTACTCGGGTACCGGAGCTACAATTACGGGTAACAGTAGTTCGGTTTTGGTGAGCTACGCCAGTAATGCCACCTCCGGCAACCTGCTTGTAATAGCAAATAACAGTTGTGGCATAGGGCCATCAAGAAGTTTGGCCATCAGTGTAAATGTTCAACCAACACCTGTTATAACCCCAACGTATTGCCAGGCCAACGGTAAGGTAACTCTTACCAGTTCAGCAGGACCGAATTATACCTGGTCTACCGGAGCCGCCACTCAGGCCATTGAAGTGGAGCAGGCCGGAACATATACCGTGTCTTCTACCAATGCAAGCGGATGCTCAGCAACTGGCTCCTTTGCTTTGGGCAATGAATTGGTAGTTAATGGTAACTTTTCTGCCGGTAACACCGGATTTACTACTTCCTATATTTTTGCGCCTGATGTGGCGGGTAACAACGAGTTAGTTCCCGAAGGAAGATATTCCATTACCACCAGTGCTAACAACGTCCATCCTGTTTTGTATGGCAGGGAGAGAAATAACGGAACAGGTAATATTATGGTGGTGAACGGTGCTCCAAGCCAAGCTGTTATCTGGACTCAAAACAATATTACTGTTGAGCCTAACACCACCTATTATTTTTCAGCCTGGGCCATGAGTATTTACAATACTGACAGAGCTGTATTGCAGTTTTCAATCAATGGTAATCAGGTAGGCTCTATTGCTGCTTTACCCCCCGGTTACACTGTTACTACAGGCCCTTTCACCTGGGTGCGTCTTTTTGGCAGCTGGGAGTCTGGTAGCGCTACAACCGTTAACCTTTCTATTGTAAACCTGAATACAATTCCTTTTGGCAACGACTTTGCCTTAGACGATATTTCTTTTGCCACCATGGCGCCCTTTGCCCTGAGCTCTGCTCCGGGAGTAAACGGTGGCAGCAGCCCTTGTCAGGGAAATCAGTTGTTCCTTGTTTCAAACACTACAGGTGGCTCAAGTCCTTTTACCTATTCGTGGACAGGGCCCTCAGGCTTTACCTCTGACGATAGAAACCCTGTGGTTACGGCAAATGCCTCAGCCTCCAACAACGGACTCTACAGCCTGTTGGTAACTGACGTACATGGCTGTACTCACAGCAGCAGTGTTACGGTGGCCGTGAACACCAGGCCTGCCAATCAAACTGTTTCGGCAGGGCCTCCGGTATGTCAAGGTGAATCCACAACCATCAATCTTGCATCTACCGAAAACAATGTGTTTTACCGAATGGTTGATGTGGCCACAAGCCTGGAATTCGGTTCGATTGAATACGGTACAGGCGGGGCTTTAAGTTTTAATACCGGAGTACTTAATGGCTCAAGGACCATTGAAGTAGTGGGAACAAAAATTGGTTCAGGTTGTGTGGCCAACATGCCCAACACACCTACGGTAATCGTGAATGCTAAACCCGAATTGGTTCTCAGTAACCAAAGCCGTTGCTCAGGTACAGTTGACTTAACAGATCCGGCCATAACTGCAGCTTCTTCGGGAGTAAATTCTTTATCATATTGGTTAAATTCAAACGCAACTGTTCCTGTTCCTGTCCCCGCTGCGGTTGGATCGGGTACCTACTACATAAGGGCAGCAAGTGCTGCATCCTGTACGGATATTAAACCGATTACTGTCTCTATTACTTCCACCCCGGACCCCACGTTTAATATTCCTGCTACTTCATTTTGCTCAAATTCTCCCAATCCCTCTCTTTCGTTCAACTTCAACATGGCTGATATCACAGCGCCGGGTAATACCGTTGCTTTGTTACCGATCGGAAGTAGCGCCAATAATCCGGCCCTTGCGATTAACAACAATATCACGGATAAGTATTTTAATTCGCATGGTGCAGGTTCTGGTTTGCAAATCACACCGGGCGCAGCCGGCAGTGTTATTTCAGCAATTTCAATCCGATCCGGTAATGATGCTCCGGAGAGAGACCCGACCTCGTACCTGTTGCGTGGTTCAAATGATGGCATCAATTGGGTAACAGTGGGTTCAGGCGCAGTTCCTGCGTTTACGGCAAGGTTTCAGTTGCGAACCGTAACATTGCCGGATCTGGTTTCTTATACGCACTATCAGCTTACTTTCCCAACAATCGTTGGTCCTGCAGGTACTCCTTTCCAGGTAACTGAAATAGAATTGCTTGGCGGTGATCAAACTTCGTTTGCAGGTACATTTACTTCATCGCCGGCCGGTTTGGTATTTGCCAATAATGTGGGTACAATAGATTTAGCCGCAAGCACACCCGGTATATACTCGATTGTAAATACCGTAACTCCATCCGGCGCCTGTTCTCCGGCTACATTTTCTCGTAATGTAACAATTAATGCACTGCCAGTTGCCGATTTCAATTATCCTACCAATGACATTTGTCAGAATATTGGCGGGGGTACTGTGGCACCGGTGTATTCACCAAACGGCGGACCGGGTACTTTCTCCAGCAGTTCTACGCTGCTGATTTTGAACACGAGTACCGGTGTGATTAATTTTGGTACAAGCTTGCCCGGTAACTATGCGGTAGTGAATACACGTTCGGCTGTAGGTGCCTGTCCTGTTGTGCGTGATACGGTACTGGTAACCATTAATCCCTATACTTTTACGGGTGCAATTACTGCAAGTGCACTTGATAATGATATTTGCGCCGGTCAAAACACCGGGTTGATTACCAACAGTTCAAGCTATCTGTCTCGGTTGTTGCAGGAAAGATTCAACGGAACATTTAATACTTGGGTTAGGTCTAATACCTCAGCCGGAGGTACTGTAGCCAATGCAGCATGGACACTGCGCCCAAATAACTACAACATCAGCAGCGAAACGTTTGTGTCAAATGATGCTACGCAGTTTTATCTGGCCAATAGCAGTGCTCAGGCCGGCTCATCAACCAACACCATTATGAGGTCTCCTCAAATGAGTACTCAGGGCTATACAAATCTTTCCCTTTCTTTTTCCCATTATTTCAGGTACAGAGGTGGTATTGCTGCAGAAGGTGCATTCGTTGAGGTTTCTACAAATGGTTCAACATGGACACCCATCAGAACCTATAATACTACCCAGGGAGCAAGAAATGCCTTTGCTCAGGAGACAGTGAACCTCAATGCGTACATTGGTTTTCCTGTATTCTTTGTGAGGTTCAGGTATCAAACTACAGGGGTCGGATGGTACTGGGCAGTAGATAACGTAACGCTCTCAGGCGATGCAAATATTTATGATTTTGCCTGGACATCCAGTCCGCTTGGCTTTACCTCCGATTTGCAGAACCCTACATTGGCACCTGCCACCAGCGCCACCTATATTGTGAATGCCACTAATACGTATGGTTGTTCATCCACCAATTCGCCGGTTCCGATTGTGGTAAGGCCTGTGCCGCAAATCACCAGTACACCGCCGGCACCTGTTTGCAGCGGTACTTTGGTTAACATTACAACTGAAAGTGATGAGCCTGCAGCAACCATAACATGGACTCGTCCGGCTGTGGCCGGCATTTCAAATTCTGAAGTGAGTACGCCGCAGAGCACTGCGCCTTCAGAAACGCTGATTAATACTACCAGTGTGCCTACACCGGTTAACTATATACTCACAGCCGCTCTTAACGGATGTACTTCGTCTCAGCCCATTGCCGTACTTGTGAATCCTCGTCCTTTGGTTACCATGCCGGCCTCAAGCTCAGTGTGTAATGGAACGGGCACTACGTTAAATCCAGTAATCACGAATGCCATAGGCGCACTCACCTATGCCTGGACACCGGGTGCAACGCTTGATAATCCTGCTATTGCAGCACCATTTGCCAATCCTACAACTGCAAGCCAGCAATATGAGCTGGTAGTAACTGACGGTAACAGTTGTTCATCATTACCAACTCCTACCACTGTGGTTAACGTTGGATTTGCAGGTACACCGGGTCTTTGGGCCGGATCGACAAGCAATAGCTGGAACAACTGTCTGAACTGGAGTGACGGAAAGGTGCCTGATGTGACCACAGATATCATACTCCAGCCCGGAACTTTAAACATTTGTGAGATAGATGGTGCTCAGGAGTGCAAGTCGCTTACTATGACTTCAAACAGCACCGTAAACAGTGTAGCATTGATTGTGAGAAATCTGGGCAGCCTCACGGTGACAGAGAACGTTGGTATTTCAAAAACCAATACCGGTTCTACAGCACGCATTACTCTGGAAGGAAATGCTTCATTGGAGTGTAACAATCTGAGCATTGCCGGATCGGCAGCCGGTAGTAAAGATGCTATATTGAAGTTAACGTCCGGTAACAATGTGCTTCAGGTAAATGGTAATATGGAAGTAAACTCAGGCAGCTTCCTGGACGTATCGAACACTTCGAATATACCACAGAGCGCCAGTATTCATGTAAGGGGTAATCTGTTAAGCAATGGCCTTACCGGTGATTTTACCGTAGCTGCTGCTACATTCAACATGGAAGGTTCTGCATTACAGAATATCACCTTGCCCTCGAATTTGCAGTTATTTAATCTAAGGATAAGTAATCCTGCCAACCCGGCTATCAGATTGAACAGCAATCTGGATGTTGCCAACCAGTTGAACCTTGTTAACGGAAGGATAGATCTTAATGGCAACACCTTATCGTTAGGTTCCAATTCTTCAGCCGGTCAAATCGTTAATTCTGGAGCCAATGCCTACATCATTGCATGGAATGGAAGTGTAAACGGTTCGATTGTTCACAGGGTATCTACAATGCCGTTTTCGTACTTCTTTCCGGTAGGTGATCAATCTAATTTCACGCCGTTCGAACTTGCTTTAAATTCGGCCACTTTATCTCCCGGAGCTACGCTTACACATCAACTTTACAGATTACAGCATCCTGAACTTAACACTGCGGCCAATTTTCTGACCAGATATTGGTCAGTCGAACCTTCTGGTATTTCAGCTGCAAACTATGATGTGGAATATTCTTATGCCCCCGGTGATGTAACCGGAAATGCCTCTCTGATATTGCCTTTGAAACATAGCAATAACCAATGGATTGGCTGTTCGCAGGGTGTATTCCCGGGCAATGAGGGTAATGGATCGGTAAATACAACTTTCAGGTCAGTGAACTGGTCGGGTATTTCAACATTCAGCGACTTTACCGCATCCAGTGGCTTCTCTGTGGGAGGAACAAATACCTGGAATGGTATAGGCCCATGGAGTACTGTCGGTAACTGGAGTTTAGGTGTTCTTCCTAATCTTACAACACCGGCCCGTATAGCTTCTGGAACTGTTTCAATCAGTGCTTCAGATATAACTATAACTGATTTTACAGTAGAATCCGGTGCCAGTGTTGACATTTCAGCCAGCAGAAAACTGAATGTTCGTGGTGATATGACTGTATCCGGTCAGATTTCGGGCCCTGGTTTTGTGGAACTGAACGGAACTTCGGCTCAGACCATTACCGGAAATACAACGGGATCAGTTCAAAACATCAGGCTTAACAATGCAAGCGGTGCTTCCATCACCGGTCCGCTCAACCTTATCGGTACCTTAAAATTGCAGACCGGTACACTGAATACCGGTGGTAATCTTACCATGGTGAGCGATGCCAATGGTACTGCCCGTATTGCACCAATAGCAGCAGGAGCTGATATTACAGGAATGGTGAACTGGAACCGCTATGTGCCCGGTCCGGAAGGCTGGAGATTTATCGGAACCCCGATACAGAACCAGAACATCAGCCACTGGAGGGATGATTTCAGGATTACTCAATTCAGCCTGTTCCTTTTCAATGAAGGAGGTACCTTAAATGTATCGCCACAGGTCAATGGTTGGGAACGAGCTGCCGTTGCAGGTCAGGTTGGAAAAGGTTACAGGGCCTACATGAGTGATTTACCAAGAACATTTGACAACCGGGGTCCAATCACGAAAGGGTTTTTCCCATTCCCTATCACTTTCTCTCCTGCTGGTTACGGGGGAGGTGGATGGAACTTCCTGGCTAACCCATATCCATGCGAGGTAAACTGGCTGGATTTCAATAGAACTGGCGGTGTAGGAGAATCAATTTATATCTTCAACAAAACATCATACGGTAGTTATTCTGCAGGTTCTATGATAGGCACGAACGGAGTTACAAATGTTATTGCGCAAGGCCAAGGGTTTTTTGTGAAAGCATCTTCTGCAGGTACGTTGTCGGCTACAGAACTTGTGAAATTTGAAAATCCGCAAGCACATTCCTTCCTGAGAACAACTTCAAACACCTATCCGGTTTTGAAATTCTTCCTGAAGAACATGACCCAAGAGCCTGAAATTGATGAAATGGCCATTTCCTTTAGAGACGATGCAACCGATGGTTACGATGGCCGATTCGATGCTCATAAATTTGATGAAACATTATCTCTGTCGGCATGGGTTGGTTCAGATGTTCATTTGTCTATTCAATGCTTGCCGCTTACACCAACACGGACAACCGTTATTCCTTTGAGAATAAGGGTTCCGCAAAATGGTGCATATGCCTTCAGCATGAATCATGAAAGAGGTGATGAAAACTACAGAATTTGGTTTAAGGACAATTACACAAACACCCTTGAGCCGATTGTAGCTGGTGAATCAATTTATTTGCAGCTCTCTGAAGGTCTTCACGCCGATAGGTATGAGATTGTTGCGCAACCAACCGATGCTGTAACTAGTAATTTGAACAATCTGAATGGTGATTTCATGGTTTATCCAAACCCTGCCACCGACAAAGTAACTGTGACCAGTACATCAGATTATGCTGAAATTGCCATGATAAACCTGCAAGGAAAAGTAGTAGGTCTATGGCCAGGACAAGTTGGTAAAAGAACCAGTGAACTTGAAGTTGGAGCGTTCCCCAAAGGCATGTACATCATTCGGGTGCAGCTTAATAATGGGAATAAATTCGAGCAAAAGTTAAGCATTCATTAATTGAAGTAGCATGATCGGAATTCCGTTTCGAAACACAAAAGGCAGCCTTAGGCTGCCCTTTGTGTTTATATAGAAACTATGAAATATGCCTGGATTTTTTATTCTTTGTCCAACCAAACCGAAACCATTATGTCTGTATCTATACAACATATTCCGCAAATTTTGTTTCTGGATATTGAAACAGTTTCTATCACCCCAGACTTTGAAAGTTTGCCCGAAGCACTTCAGAAGCATTGGATAAAGAAGGCATCAAGCATTGACCAGGAAAAAGAAGGGTCGACTTTGTACAACGAAAGAGCTGCCATTTATTCCGAATTTGGAAAGGTGATCGTGATTGGTGTTGGATTTTTTAGGTATGTGGAAGGTTCGAAGGAAATGCAATTCAGGTGTAAAGCATTTGCTAGTCACGATGAGAAGGAGCTGCTTTCGGAATTTGCCCAATTTATAAACAAAGGCAGTCATCAGTTTTTGTGTGCACACAACGGCAAAGAATTTGACTTTCCATATTTATGCCGGCGCATGGTAGTAAAAGGTGTTTCATTGCCTTCTATTCTCGATATTTCTGGAAAAAAGCCTTGGGAAATTGCGCATTTCGATACCCTCGAAATGTGGAAATTTGGCGATAGAAAAAGCTTTACTTCGCTGGATTTGATGGCCACTATTTTGGAAGTAACCGGCAGCAAAGATGATATTGATGGCAGCCAGGTTGGCAAGGTGTATTATGAAGAGAAAAATCTGGAGCGAATAGCCGTGTATTGCAAGAAAGATGTGGTTACATTGGCTCAGGTTTTTCTGCGCTTGAATGGTCACCAACCTATATCGCCTGAGAATGTGGTAATCGTTGATTGACCAACCGTAGGTGTTTTTTTCCCTTAGATTTGATAGATTCTTAAAGTTGAATGTATACATCGCCCTGTTCATCAGGAAGCACTTTTAATACATGATTCGAAACCATGTTGATCAAAGTTTTTGAAGCAAGCCATGGTGGAATCTGGCACGACTGACTGTATTCGGCCAATGTGGTTTTTCCATGTAAGTCAATAAGCTCAAGTAATTTTTTCTCCTTATCCCCAAAAATAATTGGTTTTGCCGCCAGGTTCGTTTCAATCTTGAGCAATGTTCTCACTTCTTTGCTCGCCTGAATGCTTTTATCGGCATGCCTCACAAAAACCCGAAACACATCTGAGCCATCCTCAATTCTGGACGAATATGGCTTTTGAATGCCTTTGGCAATATGGAAAATCAGGACTGTACGGTGTTCACTGATTTTTACTTTTTCCACCCGGTAATCTATTGCAGGGGTGCAGTGAAGTTCAATATGTTTTTCGAGTGAATAACGTTCGCCTTCAGCCAGTTTTAACCCAAGAATGCTTCGGTCGTCGTCTACACCAATCAGCAACATGCCACCATCTGTATTGGCAAAAGCCACCACCTCTTTCAAAATCTTGAAAGGGTGATCCACTTTTCTTTTAAACTCCAGAGTTTGTCCTTCCCCTTTGCTTACTAGTTTTTTCAGTGTAAAAAGGTCTATTGTTTTGGGCATGAATAGTGAAAGATGCATTTATAAGCAAAACTGCGCTTTTTAGATAAATGTTGAACCAAACTGACGAATATCATCACCATGCTGATTTTGGTAATGCTTAGCTTGCAGCGCAAAATCCTTGTCAATGAATAACACCATAAACTATTCCAAAGCAGAAGCAGCACTTCAAACCATTCAAAGTGGTCAGCGAGTGTTTGTGCATGGCAGTGCTCAAACACCTTTGTTTTTACTCAAAGAGTTGGCCAAACGAGCACCTGAATTGCAACATGTAGAACTTACATTTATCACAGTTCAAGGTGATATTGAGGTAGATAAACCCAAATATGCAGGTATATTTCGAATCAATTGCTTGTTTGTGAGTAACAGTGTGCGGCAAGCTGTTCAGGAAGGAAGAGCAGATTTTGTTCCTGTTTTTTTGAGTGATATTCCAGACCTTTTCAGAAAGGGATATTTGCCTATCGATGTGGCTCTTATTCAAGTTAGTCCTCCTGATATTCATGGATATTGCTCGCTGGGTTTAGGTGTAGATATTGCCCGCAGTGCAGTAGATACAGCAAAAGTGGTCATAGCGCAAGTAAACCCATTGGTGCCGAGAACACATGGTGACGGCATGATCCATGCGTCTAAAATCACACACATGGTTTGGGCAGAGGAGCCACTTCCAGAAGTTGATTATGGTGCAAAATTGGGCGCTGATGAACTTAAAATCGGCCAAGTCATTGCCTCCATCATTGAAGACGGGAGTACACTACAGCTTGGCATTGGTACTATTCCCGACGCCGTTTTAAAGGCTCTTGGAAGCCACAAAAACCTGGGGTTACACACTGAAATGTTTAGCGATGGCATTATTGATTTGATTCAGAATGGTGTCATTAACAACTCAAAAAAGAGAATTCACCCTAATAAAACAGTAACAGGATTTGCCATTGGCACCCGCAGGCTCTATGATTTTGTGCACGACAATCCGGCTATTGCATTTTTAGATATCGACTATGTGAATGACCCAAATGTGATCAAACGAAATCCACAAGTGGTTGCCATCAATAGTGCCATAGAGGTTGACTTAACCGGACAGGTTTGTGCGGATAGCATTGGCACTTACCAATACAGCGGCATTGGTGGTCAAATGGATTTTATCCGGGGAGCTGCTTTGAGCGAAGGTGGAAAACCCATCATTGCTTTAACATCAAGAACAAAAAAGGGCATTTCCCGTATTGTGCCATTTCTTAAAACCGGAGCAGGTGTTGTAACAACCCGAGGGCATGTTCATTACGTTGTTACTGAATTTGGAATTGCACACCTGTATGGAAAAAATCTTCGCCAAAGGGCAAAAGCATTAATCAGCATTGCACACCCTGACGACAGAGATGGTTTGGAAAGAGCCTCTTTCGAGCGCTTTCATGCATTTTGAGCCTACACGTAACTCACCCACCAGGCCGATTTGTGCTTTGATTTTACTTTTGCAAACCATTTGCAAAGTGGGTAAAGTAGCAAAACTACAATGATCCATACGGCATAAACAACAGGGAGTCCAAAACCAAAATTGGCGGGAAAATTACCAAATCCTGCATTTGGGCTCAGTTGGTCTAAGTCGCCGCCTGTTGCCAAAAAAGTACCAATGTTGAAAGCATGAATGAGATAAATATGAAGCACGTAGTAGAACAAAGGCACACTGCCATAAATTTTTAACGCCACCAGACCCGGAAGTCTAATCCATTCAAATAGCAAAAGTAGCCAAAGCGAAAGACCTACTGTAACCAGGGTATACAGCAACGACGGTGGATACTTATTTACGTTAAAAAACTGGTATACACCCGATGAAACCGATTCTTGAATTTGCCAAGGCATAGGGTCGCCATAAAGACCTGAAAAACGTAAACCCAAAAACAACACCAGGGAGCTCAATCCAGCCCAGAAAAGAACAGAAGCTCTAAGTTTGTGTGAGGCAGTTGTAAACAGCGGGCCTAGACAGTATCCCAGCAACATAATGCCAAACCATGGCAAAAACGGATAGACAACATAGATAGTTTTATCGCCAATATGCATCAAGCCTCCTTCGTGAAACATGGCCCAGAAGTATGAAACATTGCTGTCCTTTTCAAATGATACTTGATCGAACAGGTTGTGGCCGCCAATGATCAATAATGAAATGAACAGCAAAACAGATTTGGGCAACCCGAACATAAATCCCAGGCACACCATGGAAATGCCTATGGCCCAGATTACTTGCAGGAAAAACTGCTCGAAGTATGGCGAGAAAGTCCATCCGAAAATAACCAGCGTATTTTCTATAAGAATGAGCCAAAGTCCTCTGGAAATGAAATACCAGGAAGCCTGCAATCCATTCACGCCCAACTTTTGCGTGTATAAATAGCCTCCGAGACCAGTGAGTAATACAAAAGCTGGTGCACAAATGTGTGTGATCCATCGGGTGAGATAGAGCCAAGGAGTAGTTGTGTCTGGATCGAGCGGATCCAAATGAAGCGTCATGACACCAAAATGAAAGTAGTCTCGGGTATGATCAAGTGCCATGAGCACCATAACCAGTCCACGCAGAATGTCTATGCTTGCTATCCTTTGTCTCGTGGCGATTGATGCTTCCATTGCGGTAAATAACAGTAAAGGCTGCTTACTTTCATAAACAGCCTTTACTTTCTTTAGTAAATTTTAATTTTTAATCGAGAATTGTAATGGTGCCTTTGAATACCTGGCCATTCCTGTTTTCCTTGAAAGTAAAGAAATAGGTTCCTGCTTTGTTGTCTCCACCGTTCCACAAGTTACTTTCATTGTAGTTTTTCGCTTCGAATGCTTTTTTGCCCCATCGATCAAAAATGATCAATTCGTTTTCTGGATACAAGTTTAAATTGTCAATGTACCAGCCTTCGTTTTTGTTGTCTCCGTTTGGCGTGATCACATTGGTGAACTTGAGCACATTTTTGAAGTCAACACAAATGGCGTTTGAGTAAGCCAACCGGTTTGTTCCTGTTTGAAGTGCCACGATTCTGTAACATTGGTTGAAACCTTCGCCACCATTGTCTTTTTCGAAACGAACAGCATTGGCTGCAAGTCCTGATTCGTAGGGTGTTAAACTGCTTTCATTGTCCACTTTTCTCAACAGGTTGTAACTGGCTAAATCAGGACTCCAATTTTGATAAGTGTTCCAATCCAAGGTAATCAATTTTACATTGTCAGGTCCTAGTGCAGTTGGATTTTCTCTTCCAAATCCTGTTAGTAAAATGGTATTGTGTGGAAGTGTACTCAGTGCAACATTACAAAGGTTGGTAGTTGAAACCCTGTATTGGTAGGCTTTTTCTGAGGTATTTATCGTATTGTCAGTAAGCGACAAAGTGGTTTTCAAAATATCAGTTTGAATAGTTGCCCAATCATTCAAACCATTTTCGCTTCGCTCCAAACGCAATCCAGAACCTAAGTTTTCAGCGTTAAATACGTCGTAATTGATCTGAACCACTTTGTCGTCATCTGGCAATGTGGTTACCAGATTCATGGCCAAACTGGTGTTGTCTCTAATCAAATTCAGTGTTGTGTCTTTTACACAGCCAAATTCACTGACTTCACGCACGAATAGACCTCTTTCATTGCTTTCGCTCCAGTTTATTCTTACTGAATTGCCCGTGTTGCTTCCATCGAAATTGCCTCCATTCACAGTCCACGCAAACGTGGAAATACCTGGATATCCAGGAGAAGACGATACGGTGTAATTTCTTCCAGCCAATGTTTGCGGACAGATGGACAGGTTATTGCCAGCAATAACTGGTCTTGGCAATGGATTCACATTCACGAATCGGGTGTAGGATGTGCCAATGCAGCCTTCGTCAGAAGTTTCGAAAACAGAAACTGTATAAGAACCAACATTCACCCAACCGATGGCATAATTACTTGAACCCTGGCCGCCTCTTTGAATCCATCCCGTTTCAGGAAAAATGCTCCAGGCATAGGTAGAATTGGCAAATCCTGGAAGAGAATATACAACACTGTCTGAAGTAATGGAGCATGTTGAGTTTAACCCGCCAATTGCCAAATTAGCCAGCGGTGTCGGATTGATTTTAACATTTAAAGTATCTGATTGCCCAAAACACTGAATAGGGGTAGGAGGTACAGTTGAGGAGTCTAAGGTACTTGTCACTTCTTCCAGCCATACCCTACCGAAGCCATTTGTGATAGTCCAATCTACAGTAAATGAATTACCAACTGTGGTAAATGTAGGTGGATTTCCATTTACTGTTCTCCAGGTATAAGTTGAGTTCACCGAAGTCGGAGAGGTGTAAATCCTTTGCAAGGCATCCGCAGAGCAAAGCAACGAGTCGCCAACCGGCCTGCGAGGTCTTAAGATTTGGTTGATGATAACAAGCACCGAATCTGCAGGGCCGTCGCAACCAAAGGCATTGACTGGAACAAAACGCACAGATGCATTTGAATTTGTGTTACCCCAATTCACAGCTATGGAATTACTGCTTTGACCCGTGAAAATGTTGCCACCAACTACACTCCATTGGTAGCTGCTGCCTGCTGGAGGGTTGGCTATGTTGTACCTGATACCGGGCGAGAATGGACAAATTGTAGGAACAAAAGGTTCTAGACTCACCCTGTCAGGCCTTGGCTGATGAGTGATTTGCACTGAATCTGAACTTTGGCAACCAGTTAAAGTATTGACAACTAAAACGGTTAAAGTATTTGTAATCGTAGATGTTGTAATGAAAGTAAAATCTGGATTCGACGCACTGGAACTGAAAGTTGTGGTAGAACTTGACCAGTTGTACGATCGGTTTTGGTCTGGACTTGTGCCCACCTGAACCGTGTTTCCAGAACAAGTTGTATCATCTTCTCCCGCCACGGCTATAGGCAGTGGTAGTATGCTAATCAAGATGGAATCAGCATTGGAACAGCCAGTAGCCAGATTCACCACCCGAAGTCGATATGTGGAGTCAGCGATAATCTGGGTTGGATTCAGGTTGGTGTAAATTGGATTGGCAATTTGCAGATCATTAAATCTTGAACTAGATGGACTCCACTGATAACCAAATCCAGCAACAGGATTGGCTCCCAGTTGCAAGGTGGCACCAGAACAGAAGCTTCTATTTGTGCCAACCAGTACAATCGGCAATGGATTCACCTGCACCGTTACAGTATCACTGTTGGAACAAGTGCTACTGGAGTTGTTAACGCTCAAAATATATTGTGTGTATAAGGAAACCTGACCTGAATTACTTAATGTAACTGTTGGATTGCTGGCTGTAGGAGACGTTAAACCAGTAGCGGGATTCCAACTATAGGCATGGTTAGTCAGTGCATTGGAGCCCAAATTTGCAGATTGTTCCGAACAAATGACTACCGTATCGGTCAAGGCTGCCACGGCAATGGGCAAAGGTTTGATAGTCACCACGGCTGAATCTGCATTCCGGCAACCGGTTTGGCCGTTGGTTAACCTGATGACATATTGTTGAGTTTGGTTTGCACCTCCTGTATTTGGGTTTGTCAACTGTACCACTGGTCTGGCAATCGAAGAATCACTGAGGCCTTGAGCAGGAGTCCAAACTACATTAAATCCAGCACCGATGGGCGTACCAATGCGAATGGTATCGCCTGAACACACATCCAAATCTGGCCCTGCATTGGGAACAGGAAGCGGATTCACCCTAATGCTGATGGGTTTGTCGTTCACGCAACCCGTGTTTCCAATGGTGACGGTGAGTGTGTAAATGGTGTCGTAAGGTAGACCAGGATTTGCAGTTAAAGAAATGACCGGGTTTGCAATGTTGGTGCCGCTAAGTCCTGCTACTGGCGCCCAACTGTAGTTGTAACCTGCCACCGGATCAGCACCCAATGGCAATGAAGCTCCAGAGCATAAGCTATCTCGACTGCTTAAATTCACAATCGGCAATGGATTGGTCTTCACATAAATGGTATCCCGGTTTATGCAACTTGAGTTCCTGTTTTGAACCCGAACAATGAGCTGAGAAGTCGTTTGCGCTTGCCCAGGGTTTTCAATATTTGCTTGTGTGCTGCTCAGTGTATCGTTTTCCACCAGCGCTGCAGGTGTCCAAGTATATTGGTGATTTGCTAAAGTGCCACTTCCCACATTAGTAGGGATGTTCGAACAAGTGACCACGGTATCTGGTCCGGCTTCAGCAATAGGTAAAGGCTTAACTGTTAAAATTACTGAATCAGCATTTTGGCAGCTCGTTCTGGTGTTTGTGGCCAGCAAGGTGTAGGTGAAGCTGGTGTCTGCACCTCCCGTATTGGGATTATTTCTTGAAACTCGTGGATGGATGCTACTTGTCCCTCTTACGCCTTCAATGGGTGACCACAAGAAGGAACGACCATTGGTTTCATTGAATAAAGAACCAATGTTGGTTGAATCGCCTGAGCATATACTCACATCCAAACCTGCACTTACAACAGGAAGCGGATTGATGCGCAGGTTAATACTATCTTCATTTCTACAGTTGGTTACCGTGTTGGTTACTACTAATCTATAATTATTCACCAAAACAGTAGTGCCATTGTTTTCTTGTGTGTAGGTTGGATTGGCCACATTGTTAGCAGATAAACCGGTTCCAGGCGACCATAAGTAAGTTCGATTTGGCTCAGGCGCATTACCAAGTGTTATCGATTGGCCTGAACATATGGAGTCGTTTACGCCCAACAAAACTTGTGGCAACGGATTCACTTTCACCTGGATAGAATCGATATTCGAACAAGTGGTGACAGGGTTGATTGCCTGTAATCTGTAAACGAATACCAAAGGATCGGTAAAAGAAGGATTGGCTAAAGACACCGTTGTGGTATCGCTGTTTGGAGAAACAAGGCCTGAAGCTGGAGTCCAAACATAGTTGTTTGGTGCTACGCCCGGTGTGCCTATCAAGGTTTTTGCCTGCGAACAAATTGTTGCTGTATCCGGTCCGGCATTTACTACCGGAAGCGGATTGACTACAATAGATACTGTATCCGAACTGACACATCCACTTGGAATATGCGTTGCTGTTTGAACGTACGTTCTGGTAATAGGATTACTTCCTGTATTGGCAACTACACCCGTTGGATTAGACGCAGTATCAAAATTTAATCCTGCGTTTTGGGGTTGCCAGCCATACCTATAGCGCAAAACGGGGTTGCTTCCTATTGAAAATGCAACATTTGAACACACCGAAGTGTCTAAACCTGCACTGGCTACATTGAGTACAAAATTGAGTCTGGTTGTGTCTTGGGTAAAACATTGTCCAGGGCCTCTGGAAGAAACCGTGTAAACGCCAGATTGTGTGGGTGTAGCGACAACCGTAGCCCCTGTTTGTGCTGAAAGATTGTCTCCAACCCAAGTGTAGTTGTTGAATCCACCCGTTGCGTTCAAAGGAAGACTTGCCCCTTGGCAAACGTAGGCCGAATCGCCTGAGCTGATATTGACTGCGGGTACATTTACAAAGACAATATTTCTGCTTACTGAATCTTTACAACCTTGTCCCGATGTGGCAATCAAGCGAATGGTGCCTGGATTTTGTGCCCAATTTACAGAAACATTGGCACCTAAGCCTGTGCCTGTTATGATGCCACCAATAGCTCGCCATTGCAGCGAATTAGGCGGAGCGTTCGACACCACATTATATAATGCAATGCTGTTGTTGCTACACACGGAATCTAACCCAACAATAGGAGCCGGAGCTTGAAATGGCAACACATTGATCTGAATCGTTCTTGACTCTGTTTTAGGAGGACAACCTCTGTCGGAAAACTTAAGGTTTATAAAGAAAGAACCTCTGATGCCGCAAGCTGTCTTCCAGCGAAAAGTAGTGGATGCTGCCGTTGCACCTTCGACATTGGGGAAAGTTGCCAATGGGCCTGAATAGCCATTCGTTCCATCCAAAATGTCGCCGGAAGGCTCTATGAAAACACTGTCAGGATCAACCGCACCTACTGTAAATGTCAGCGAATCTCCTTCAAATATGGTGTAGGTTTCCTGAATGCTTGTACCTGGTGCACCTCCGTTGCCAATGGGTGTAGGGTTGACTTCACATTGCTGGGCCAAAATTAAAAACTCTCGCCTGGTTGTACTCAGTAGTATTTCAACACCAGAAGGCAATGTTCTGTATTCCTGAATCAAAATGGTGACTACGTAACTACCAGGTGCCGTTACAAAATACTTGGTGAGCCCAGTAGTTGAATTGATTGATGCGAAACCAGAATTGCCAAATGGATTAACCGCAGTGTAGGTAGGTGCAAATTGGGCTAGAGCTGGGGTCTCATAAAACGAATTAAAGGGTGGAGGCAATTGGTTGAGGCCAACTCCGCCTCCAAATGGGGTTGTGAAACTGTAGATCAGTTTATCACCATCTGGGTCAGAGGCATTGTTAATGATTGAAATGGTGTCGTTTAGGCAAATAAACGGAACTGCATCATCGGCAAATTGCGGGCTGCTGTTGGGCAAGATCGGAGAAGGAATAAATGCCCAATACACATTGCCAGTTGAGCCTGGATTGGTAAGGTTGGTGGTGATGTCTGATCTGCAGCAAGACTGAAAAGTACAATAATAGCCAGCATTGGGACTTCCGAGATTGGCTGGGAGCGGAAGATTGACATTGAATGTATAGTCGTTAACTGCAATGTCAATATCATCAAGACCTGGAACCTGGCAAGTTGGAGGTTTCGGGATAACATAGGTAGGTATTGTGCAGGGGTTTGTTTCGTTAGGTATACTTACCCTAAGTATTTCAGCTGTTGTACTTCCATCAAAAACCCTGATTCTGGGATTGTTGCCAAAGTTTCCGCACTCAAAACTACTTGTTGGGCCTTTGTCTACGTAACCTTTGAGTCTAAGTTGGTATTGGAAAGGAGCATTTGCAGGTCCATTTGCCCCCAAGTATCTGTAGGTTAATTCTCCTCCCAATACGTGTGTAGCGCTGCTTTGTTGGCTGGCTAAGCAAATAACCAAGCCAATCAGCCATAAAATTCTATTCATTTGAAGCGGTTTGTTCTCTTTTATTGTTTTACGATTGTTGTTTTTTCAGTTGCAACTCCATTGGTTGTCAGCAACATATAAACCCCAGCTGGAAGACCATTCATGCTTAAAGTAAAGCTATTTTTGCTTTCATTTCCTTGCTGAACAACTTGACCCAATTGATTGATGAGTTGCCAGTTGAATTGCTCGAATTGTGAGTTGATGCGCACGTCTGATTGCGTTGGATTTGGATAAACTTCTAAGCCTCCGAATCGGTGGGTGTTGTTGGTACTTGTAACAATGTCAACCACCAATGAGTAATCTTCCACTTGCCCAAAGTTCAGGTTTTGACAGGCATTTAAATTAACCAATTGCACCTGTGGGTCTGCTACTATTCTCAGACGGAGTGCTACATTTTGCACAGCAGTTTGCGGAATGCTGATTTGGGTAGTTAAGTTTTGAATGCCCTGAACTGCAGCTACTTCCTCAGTTTGTTCAAAGATGCCATTGTTGTTGAAGTCAATAAATGCCTTAACAAAATGCCTGATGTTACCCACATTCACCGTGAGGGTGTAAGATTCGCCTCTGGAAACCAATGCCCTACCTGAACAGGTGAATTCCTGATAGCCAAAATTAGAACCTCTCGAAGCATTGTTGATGCCTGCAAAATTCACATTGAAAATTCCAGTGTTTGGATTGGTAGTTTGCAAGGTGGTAGGCGTACATTGAGCTGCTACAAGGCCCAATGGATCAATAATAGTAATAAAAGCTTCTCTCACCAACGTGTCAGAACCAAAAGAATTGGAAGTGATTAGGGTGATTGTGTATGTGCCTGCACCCGCATAGGTATGTGTTGGGTTTCGGACGGTTGATGTGTTTCCGTCTCCAAAATTCCAGTTCCATGAAGTAGGGTTATTTTGCGATGAATCTCTAAAGGCAATCACATTTTGGCAAGTTACCGTGGTGCTTGTTCCAAAATAAGTAATAGGAGGGGTGTTTCTACTTCTGATGACAACAGAATAATCTTCAACTTGACCATTTTGTGGCTGATAACATGGTCCATTGATCATTCCTCTTCCGTCGGCTATAAATCGCATACGAAGAGCAGTGCCTTGAACAGCCGTGGCAGGAGGGGTGAATGAAAATGTTCGAACTCCCTGTGCACTACTGTTGAAAATCTGTTCATTGGCCTGGAAACTTCCATTGTTGTTGTAGTCAACGTAGACCCTCAAGTTCTCAGCTATCAATGAAGAGGTGGTTACCCGAACCTGGTAAAGCGTACCTTCAATCACGGTTGCTTGATCAGAACATGCAAAATCCTCATAACCAGCCAGTCCGTTTTGCGAACTGTTGTTCAAATTGGCGAAAGTTACATTGGTAATGCCCAACTGTTGTGGGTTATTTTGGGTGTTTTGAGTTTGAGGCGAACAATTTGAAACAACTAAACCTTGACCATCTGCAATGGTGATGTAGTTCGTTCTTACCAAGGTGTCGCTACCGAAATTGTTGGTTGCAATCAACATAACTGTGTAAACCCCTGGAGCCGTGTAATTGTAAATAGGGTTTCTAGCAGTAGATGTTCCTCCATCGCCAAATGACCATTGCCATGTACTTGGCAAATTGGCTGAAGAATCGGTGAAGACAATTCTTGTGTAGCAGGTTGTTGGTGTGGATGTGCCGAAGCTAGCCACTGGAGCCAATACATTAGGATTAATAACCACACTGTAATCTTCTACCTGACCCGTAAAAGGCGACACACAAGAACCTATAGCACCACCATTTACGTCGGAAACAACACGCATGCGCAGGGCTGTTCCCGGGAATGTCGCTAATGGGATTACTACATCAGAAGTATGCACAAAGTTGTTGTTGCTCTGCATCACCAATTCTGAGTTTTCGAATGTGCCATTGTAATTATAATCTACCCACGCTCTCACGGACTCTTGTTGTTGGTTGCCAGTTCTCACGCTGAGTCGTACAGTGCTTCTTTCTATGACTGTGGCTCGTTGCGAACACGCAAAGTCCTGATAGCCACCAGTTGCACCGATGGAAGTATTGTTGATGTTACCAAAAGTGACGTTGAAAATACCTCGAACTGCGGTTGGGTTTTGAGTTTGCGGCATACAAGGTGCTGGCTTCAATCCATTTCCTGGGGCTATGGTAATGTAATTGGTTTTGGACAATGAATCGGAACCAAAGGAGTTGGTTGCCTTCAATTTAACTGTGTAAACCCCCGGATTGGCGTAGGTATGGGTTGGATTTTGGAGTGGCGAAACATTGCCATCGCCAAAAGTCCACATCCAGCTGGTTGGGCCATAGATGGTTGAGTCAGAAAATGTAATGGTAGAAAGACAAGTGTTAGTGGTGCTTGCTCCAAAGGCCACCAAAGGAGCTCTGTTGGATTCAGAAATGATAACCGACAAATCAAGTATTTGCCCGAAATTTGGCTGTGAACAAGGCAGTAAATTTGGACTGTTGAAGTCTGTAGAAAGGCGCATACGCAGTGCAAGGCCCGTTATAGCTGTGCCAGGCACAATCAATGCAGTTGTATGATTACCGATGTTTGAGTTGTTCATCACCAATTCATTTGCTTCGAATGTGCCATTGTAGTTGTAGTCTATCCAGGCTCTCACATTTTGAGGAGTGTCAGGACCCGTGGTCACTACAAGGTTGTAGCGGTTGCCTTGTTCAAGTGTAGCTCTATTGGCACAACTTAAATCTGTGTAATCAAACGTATTAGAAGTTACATTGAGGTTGGCCAACTGTACGCTTTGAATATTGATTTCAAACTGTGGATTGGGATTTTGCGTGGCTGGAGAACAAGTGGCTGACAGTAACCCTTGACCGTCTATGATGGTAATGAGGTTGATTCGCTCGAGAGAGTCAGCTCCATAAGCATTTGTAACTTTAAGTTTTACAGTAAATGAACCTAAAGTTTGGTAAGTGTGGGATGGGTTTTGAAGCGTAGATGTGTTTCCATCGCCAAAACTCCAGAGCCAGCTGGTAGGGCTGTAAAAAGTTGAGTCTGAAAACGAAACGGTAGAAACACAGGCATTGACTTGTGAGAATCCAAAATTTGCTTCTGGAGCTCTGTTGGGATCCATAAGCGTAACCTGATAGTCTTCGACCTGTCCTATTTGCAGGTTGGCACATGGGTCTGGATTGGTGCTAAGATTGTTGTCAGAAATGATACGCATGCGAAGACCAACACCGGTAGCTGCTGTTCCTGGAATCTGAATATTACCTGTGGCAATATTTCTCACATTATTAAAAGAAGCTACCAATTCGCTGACTTCGAATGTGCCGGAATTGTTGAAATCTATCCATGCCCTGATGCTTTCAAAGTTGTTGTTACTCACTGTTACACTTAGGGTGTAGGTGGTATCAATTTTTAAAGCTGGTGGCGCTACTGTACAGGTGAAATCCTGGTACCCTGCTGAAGCATTGGCCGAAGGGTTATTCATGGTGCCAAGTTGCACCCGGGTAATGCCAAAGTTACAGCAGAAATTGGTGGTGGCTGGTTTGCAGGTAATGGGCTTCAGGCCGGTAATTTGTGTAATCTGAATGAGATTGGTTTTTGTGAGTGAATCCGCTCCAAATCCATTGGTTACTTTCAATGAAACGCTGAATGTTCCAGGAGTTGAGTAGGTGTGTGAAGGATTTTCCAGGGTGGATGTGGTGCCATCGCCGAAATTCCAAAGATAAGATGTTGGTGAATTTAGCGACGTGCTGGAGAAGTTTATAAAACCTGTGCAACTCAAGGTATCACTTACATTAAATCTGGCTACCGGAGGTTGTGTGTTTTGCAACAAAATCACGCCGTAGTCTTCTGCTTGTCCAAACTCGATGGTTCCACACGGTTCGATGTTGAGATTGCCTTGTTGCGATCTGGCAGCTACCCGCATTCTCAATGCCCTGTTGAAAACCCCATTTGCAGGTACAATGAAGTTTACCGAATGGTTTCTAAGGGCAGTTGAAAACATCACCCTTTCGTTCAGTGTAAATATGCCATCGTTGTTGAAATCTATCCAGGCAGATACTGTTTCTGGATTTGTTTCGTTTGTGGTCACCGTCAAGTTATAGCTGTTTCCAGACAATAAAGTGGTTTGTGCCAAACAAGCATTGTCCTGATAACCTTCGTTGGCTGCGCCGCTGTTGAAGTTAATGGTGCTTAAACTCACGTTGAAAATACCAAAAGTTGGAAATGGCCTCACAGATGTGATAGCACATGACTGTAATGGTTCTTGCAGATACTGAGCCGCACCTTGAATGGTGACGGAATCGGTTCCAAAAACGCCTATCACTTTTAGTTTTACATCAAAAACGCCTGTTTGGGCATAGATATGGTTTACAGTAGGAGAAGTAGTGGTGTCAATATTTCCATCGCCAAAAAACCAGATATATTGAGCAATGATGTTTTGCGAGGTGCTGACAAATGTTTTTGCTGAATCGCAGGCTGATGTGGCGTTTACAACAAAGGACGCAATGGGCGGCAGGGTGTTTTCTCTGATTACTAAACTGTAATCTTCCACCTGGCCTCGGGTTGGGTTGGTGCAGGGGCCAAATGGATTTCCGGCAAAATCTGAAACAACCCGCACCCTTAGTGGTAAATTTAATGTAACGCCGCTGCCTGGAATTTCGATGGTGCCAGCGGCATTGATTGCATTTAATGATGTGAATACCAATTCATTTTCCGTGAATATGCCATCGTTGTTGTAGTCAATCCAAATGCGTGTGTCTTGGGCAAGGGTTGGGTTTGTGGCTACACTCACTGGATAGCGAACAGCCAGCACTGCGTTGCCACGTTGCGTACAGGTGAAGTTTTGATAACTTCCCACGAGACTGTTGTTGTTGATGCCGGCAAAAGTGAAATTGGTAATGCCATAGCCGCAACATGGGTCTGCTGTAACTGGACTGCATGATGCAGCCACTGGAACTGTGTCATTGTAGTTCACATAGTTTATTTTGGTAATCGAGTCAGCGCCAAACTGGTTGGTCACTTTTAGTTTTACGCTAAATCTGCCTCCACTTGCATACTGATGCGTTGGGTTTGTTGCGCTTGAAGTTTGACCATCTCCAAAACTCCAGAGCCAGTTTTCAGGTCCATTAATCGACAAGTCATTGAAGCGCACCAAGCCTGTACAGGTTAAGGTATCTACAGAAGAAAAATTAGCTACCGGCGGCAAAGCGTTTACACCTGCCGAAACGCTGTAATCTTCAACCTGCGAAAATTCTGGAGTGGAACAAGGTGTTGGAACAGGCGATGAAAACCCATCTGCAGAGATCCGCATGCGAAGGGGTACATTTTGTGTAGCCGTTGATGGAATGGTAAAACTACCGGTGTGTACCTGTGCGTTGTTGGAACTGAATATAAGTTCGGTATTCGTATCAAATGCGCCGTCGTTATTGTAATCAATCCAAACCCGTACATTTTCATTCAATGATGTGCCAGTTCTCACGGTGATAGCCACAGGTTGATTTACGATAAGTGCTTGTGTACCAACGCTGCAATAATCCTGATATCCGTCTGCGTTACCGGGCGTTACATTATCTAAGGTTGCAAATGTTACACGGTAAATGCCGCCGGCAAAGGCAGGTGCCAAGGGGCTCGATGCCCTACCTGGTGTGCATGCTGCATTGATGGGACACTGTGAAAAACTTGTTTCAGGAAACAAAAACAAGGACATTGCCACCATGAAAGAGGCAAATATCCATCGGGAGTTGAGCTGCATGTAGAGATTAATGTGGCGTTGGCTGGGTATGAATTCAGGTTCAAAAATAGTGTAAAATGGTTGAGAATATTTCACAGACACCTTTTTTGTAGAAATTGACATTTAATAAAACCGTTTTTGCTTCCAGCAAAGACAGCAGTAGCACCGAAATGGTTGTAGATGAAAAAAAATAAAGGGAGGGAATTGCTTTCTGTAAATTGATTTGAGTGGAATGTTTGACATCAACCACAGGCCAATGGCTTACTTAGAAAAGGTCAAAATATAATGTTTTTTCAGTTCGTCGAATAATTCGTTGCTGGGCTCCACCTTAAATTTACTTATAGTGACAGGCAAGGCTATTTCCTGACTGTATGTAAGCACCAATTTGAATGAAGTCCTGCCTGGGTTGCTGGTAATCAAGTTGTAAAATCGCTCAACATCTTCTTCGTCCAATTGCTCTACAGCAATTTGCACCTCTATGCCTTTAATCATCTGAGACCGAACCTCGCTCAACATCATCACATCCATGGGCCTGAATTCGTATTGCTCGGCATCGTTGTAGCGCTGTTGGTATTTGCCTGACAGAAAAATCATGGCATCTTTTTTTAACAAAGGCGCATACCTGAGAAAATCCTGTTTGAAAAAGGCCAATTCGGCTTTTCCATAAAAATCCTCGATGGCAAACGAAATGAATTGGTTGCCGTTTTTCTGGGTGCGAATTTCAGCTCGGGTCACAATGCCGGCAATTTTCAATTCCCGGTTTCGGTAAGGAACCAGATCGGTAGGATTGAATTTGTCCAATGTAAACGTGCAAAAATGCTCGATATCGAAGCGAAAAGGCTGCAAAGGATGCCCCGACAAATAGAAACTCACGACTTCCTTTTCGAAACGCAGTTTTTCCAGATCGCTCCAAGGCTCAGTTTTCGGTATTTTAGGTCTGGCCACAGCTACCGGTTGATCGTCGAAAAGCCCTAAAATACCAGAGGCACCATTCGAAGTGGTTTTCTGCATGGCTTGGGCAAATTTTATTCCTTTTTCAATCAGAGAAGAACCATCGCCTGTATCGAAATACTGTTTTCGGTGATAGTCTGTAAACTCGTCGAACGCTCCCGCATAAGCCAAACCTTCCAATGTTTTCTTGTTCACAGAACGGGACATCACCCTTTCTAAAAATTCAAAAAAGCCGATGTAAGTGCCAGCTACATTTCTTTCTTCAATAATACCTTGCACTGCACCTTCGCCCACCCCTTTGATGGCGGCCATGCCAAAGCGGATGTTGCCTGTTTTATTTACTGTGAAATCGAGTTCACTTTCGTTTACACTTGGACCCAGCACTTTCACGCCCAATCTTCGGCATTCGTCAATGAAAAAGGCAATTTTGTCCGTGTTGCTCAGGTTGTTGCTCAATACAGCTGCCATAAATTCCGCCGGATAATTCGCTTTGAGGTAGCCCGTTTGGTAAGCCACCACAGAATAGGCCGCCGCATGGGAACGGTTGAATCCATATTCCGCAAACTTTTCCATCACGTCGAACACCTCCGAGGCTTTTTCTTTGGGTACGCCGTGCAGTTTTTCGGCACCTTCCACAAACTTCACCCGCTCTTTGGCCATTTTCTCTTTGTCCTTTTTGCCCATGGCACGTCTGAGTAAATCGGCACCGCCGAGGCTATAGCCGGCCAGAATCTGCGCCGTTTGCATGATCTGCTCCTGATAGACCATGATGCCGTAGGTGTTTTTCAAGATTGGTTCCAGCAGTTCATGCGGATATTCTACCACTTCTTTGCCTTGCTTTCTGCTGATGAAGTTTGGAATAAAATTCATCGGACCTGGACGATACAGAGCATTCATCGCAATCAGGTCTTCAATGTTGTTGGGCTTCAGGTTGATCAAATGGCCCCGCATGCCTTCCGACTCAAACTGAAAAGTAGCTACTGTGTCGCCCCGTTGGTACAATTCAAATGTTTTAGGGTCGTCAAATGGAATGGTGTCGATATCGATGTCGACGTTGTGCCGGGTTTTGATGATTTTGATGGCATCTTTGATGATGGTAAGGGTTTTAAGACCCAGAAAATCCATTTTCAACATGCCTGCTGATTCGATCAGGTCTTTGTCGAACTGGCTCACCAGCATTTCCGAATCTTTGCCCAAGGCCACAGGGATAAATTCGGTGACATCGCTTGGGGCAATGATAACCCCCGCAGCATGGATGCCTGTGTTGCGAATGGAACCTTCCAAGCGCATGGCTTCTTTAATTACCTTGCCTTGCTCGCCTTCTTTTTTCAGAATCTCACGCAGCTTCATACAGTTGGCAATGTCGTCGGCCTGATAGCCGATGTCCCGCAGTTCAGCCTCGCTCATTTTCAGCACCATGTCGAACTTGGTTCCCGGTTTGTCGGGCACCAGCTTGGCCAGCATATCCGATTCGTTCAGGGGCAAATCCATTGTTCGGGCCACATCTCTGATGGCCAGTTTGGCGGCCATGGTGCCGTAGGTTACAATTTGCGCCACCTGGGCTTTGCCATATTTGTCGATCACATAGTCGATCACTTTTTGCCGGCCTGTGTCGTCGAAGTCAATATCAATATCGGGCATGCTCACCCTTTCCGGATTCAAAAACCGTTCGAAAAGCAGGCTGTATTTGATGGGATCAATGTTGGTGATGCCAATGCAAAAGGCCACCGCCGAACCAGCCGCAGAACCCCGACCAGGACCCACCATGACGTTCAATTGCCGCCCGGCTTTGATAAAGTCGGACACAATCAAAAAGTAGCCCGCAAAACCCATGGTACGAATGGTGTTTAGCTCAAAATTGAGCCGTTCTTCCACGTCCGTTGGAATGGACAAGCCTTCAGTAGTCGGATGGTTGAGCGGAAGTCCGTTATAGCGCAGTTTGGCTCCTTCGAAGGTGATGTGCTTCAGGTAATCGTCGCCATTGGTGAAGGGCGCAGGCAGCGGAAAGTTGGGCAACAAAATATCTCTGCTCAGTTGCGGGGTGTTTACTTTGTCGGCTATGGCCAACGTGGTTTCAAGGGTTTGTGGCACGTCTTTAAAAAGCTCAGCCATTTCGGCAGTCTTTTTAAAATAAAACTGGTCGTTGAAGAAGCCAAATCGGGTTCCCTTGGGTTTCTTTTCGTCGTCGTCGCTGCCTTTCCACACGGGGGTGCTTTGCTTCTCGCCCGTGTTGATGCAAAGCAGAATGTCGTGGGCGTTGAAATCGTCCTGGTCCACATAGTGCGAGTCGTTGGTGGCTAGCATTTTCACACCGTACTTTTGGGCAAAACCCATCAGCACATGGTTCACTTTGTCTTGCTCGGCCATGCCGTGGCGTTGCAACTCGATGTAGTAATCGTCGCCAAACAGATCGAGCCACCATTTAAACACCTCTTCGCCTTTGGCTTCTCCTTCGTTCAAAATGGCTTGCGGCACTTCGGCACCTATGCAGCAGGTGGTGGCAATAAGGCCTTCGTGGTATTTGAGCACCAGTTCTTTGTCTATGCGGGGCCATTTGCTGTAGAGGCCTTCCATGTAGCCTAGGGAGCACAACTTCGACAGGTTTTTGTAGCCCTGTTCGTTTTTGGCCAGAAAAAGCTGGTGATATCTTTTGTCTTTTTCAGTTTTGGTAAAACTCTTGCGGTGCCGGTCGGCGACCAGGTAAAACTCGCAACCGATGATGGGCTTCACGGTCTTGGTTTTGTTGGCCGTGTTCACAAAGTCGAATACCCCAAACATATTGCCATGGTCGGTGATGGCGATCGCCTGCATCTGGTCTTCGACGGCTTTTTTTACCATGGCTTTCACAGAAGCCTGGCCGTCGAGCAGTGAATATTGGGTGTGGCAATGCAGGTGGTTGAACTGGGACATAACAGCAAAATGGGGCAGAACTGCAAAAGTGCAAAATCATTTGTTGGGGTTATCCACGGATTATCCACATGAGAGGCTATGTCAGTTTATTGTCGTTATAAAAAGCTTTCTTATGAGGGTGATTGGGCATTAGAATGCGTTAAAAAGAGACCGTAGGCCAAATTCATTTATTGAAAATTCCCGACTGAAATATCTTAACATAAGTTGCAGCAGGGTGTTTGATTCCGTAAAAACGCCCGATGGTCGCGAAACCAGCTTTGGTGACGACAAAACAGAAGTAGGCAGCCAATCAGCAACCCAGCGCATTAACCTCGAAGCGAATGCGGTGTTCGGTAGTGTGAAGGTGTATAATAAGTAAAGTTCAGGCCAAAATTGAAAAGACAGATTTGTTGAGTCATTTCTGTAGTCAAAATATGTGCACCAACAAGGGAGGATGCTGATTGCCACCTATCATCTCGCCCCAATTTTTTCATCATATCATGTATTTACTGAAATCAAAATATGGGTGTTTGATCCAGTGTTTCGAATTAAATGTGAAATGAGTGCCTTTAGGGTGATTCTTAAACACATAGGGACATAGAGTATAAATTGAATTAAACCAGGCTGACCTGGACGATCTTAAACACATAGAGGATAAATTTAACCACATAGTTCACTTCGCAGACTGACCGCAATGGTTTTTAACATATAGGACAAATAGTCATAAATTGAACCACATAGGTGTACATAGGGGCATATTGGTCAGACCTGCTTGCTTTATGCTCAGTGGGCAATACGATAGGTACATCGCCATTTGAAGTGTAGAAAAAGCAAGATGAATCGTGAGAATCAGTTTGTTAACACTTGTAGCTTATTGAGCAGTATATCTTTTTTCGATTTCGAAACTTCAATTTCGGTTCCATCGGTCATCAGAACAGCCCCCCCTGTGCTTCGCCGAAAAGACTTAATTTCTTTGATATTGACCATGTGAGAGGCATGTATACGGCAAAAGCCATGGGCGTCTAACAGGGCTTCAAACGAACCCATTGTTTTGGCAACGAATTGAACAGGAGATGATTTGAAAAAGAAACGGGTGTAATTCCCATCTGCTTCGCAACGGATAAGGTCGTCGATTTTGAAAAAATCATAGCCCAGTTTGGTCGGGATAATTAACCGATCTGTATTGCCAAAGAGTAGATTTCGTACTTTTTCAAGTGCATCGTTATTGGTTGTAAGCTCTTGATATTGAAGTGATTTTGTTACAGCATCTACCAGTTCCCGCTTACTGATGGGTTTCATCACATAGTCGACTGCATTTACTTTAAATGCCTGCACTGCAAATTCGTTGTGGCCCGTGGTGAATATGATTTTGAAAGCTTTGTGACTCACCAATTCCAAAAAATCGAATCCAGTACCGTCGCCTAAATGAATATCTAAAAACACCAATTGCGGTTTTTCTGCATCACACATGGTGACTGCATCATGCAGATTTCCAGCTTCCAGCGAAAAATCAAGCATGGGAAATTCCGGGCTCAGCATGGCTTTTACAACCTGACGACTGTTTTTGTCGTCATCGACTAACATGCATTTGATGGTTTTCATATCTGATTGAATTTAAAAGGAATTTTTAGTGTGGCCAGCGTTTGTTCTTGTCCTTCAATATTGATTCTTTCCAATTTAAATCCCGCCAAAGTGCCCAACTTTTTGTTCAACAAATCAAGCCTTTCGTTCATAATGCGGCTGGCCAACGACTTGTGAGAACCTGCACTTGCGCTTAGAACAAATCCTCGACCATTGTCTAATGTATTGACAATGAGTAAGTCGTGGTCGAATTTCACTTCAATTTTTAACGTTCCCTGATGTGCTATTCCCACAAAGGCATGCTTGAATACATTTTCAACTATGGGCTGCATCAACATGGGTGGAATGGTGATTTTGGCCAATTCAGTGGTGGAGGGTAAGTTTATTTCAAGCGTTGGAATGGGCTCAAAAGCAAGGGCTTCCAGGTTAAAATAGTATTTCACAGCATCCATTTCATCCATGAGAGGTACCCAGTCGTTTCGGGTGTGCTCCAGATTTATGCGCATTAGCCTGGCAAATTGGGTCAGGTAATCAGAGGCCTGCTCGGGTAGTTTTTGCCAGATAAAGTTGTTGATAGCGTTCAAGGCATTGAAAATAAAGTGGGCGTCAATCTGCGACCGAAGTGCAGTCATTTGCATGTCAGAAATCTGGAATTGAATGCTTCGTTCCTGTTCTCTTTTCGCCAAGATTTTTCGCTGTCGATAGAGTAGGAGCGTGGTAAGTATCGTAAATGCTATTACTATGCAAAGCACTAAAAACCATGTAGTTTGCCAAAACCAGGGCTTTTTGTAAAACTGAATATCAATGGTTTTTAACCCTGGTGCCGATACTTTAATTTGGTACCATCCATGTCGAAGGTCAGAAAGGAAGATTTGATTGGAGGTAGTTTGGTAATTGGTGATTTGTCCCCCTTTGGAAATGGAAATATGGTAATTTAAATCAGCTGATGTGAAAAAGTTTAATGGACTGAAGGAGAGTTTTACCACCTTGGTGTTGGGCAACAACTCAAGACTGTCGGAAGGCCAAAGAAAACGATTTTCAACCTCTAAGCTTGTGAATTTAAACATTGAACTTTCGGTGTTAAACATCTTAAGTCTTTCAGGTCTTAGCAGCGAAAGCCAGCCACTGTTCATCCCTATAGCTATGTTGCCGTCGAACAGTTTTGTGAGCGATATCAGGCCGGCAGGTGGCAGTCCATCAGCTACAGTGTAAGTTTTAATTTTTGAAGATTTCAGTTCAAGACACGACAATCCATCAATGCCAAGTACCCAAAGGTTTCGATTATTATCCTCTTCCAGTTCGTAGCATTTATCAGCCAGCAAGCCATGAAAAGTGGTGAAGTGTTCAAATTTTTGAGGGTTGGTGGCATTGAATTTTGTTAAGCCTCGCTCGCTGCTTACAAAGATGTTTCCATCTGAGGTTGCTTTGAACGAATAAGCTGTTTGCGGAAATGGATAATTTTTAAATTTCCCCCGGCCCGCTACATAGGTGATAAATTTCCCTGTATTTTTTCTTAACACGGTGAATCCCAGTTGAAACAATTCGCCCCCCATCCATCTCAAAAACCAGATATCGCCATTGGGTGCCTCGCTGATGTCTATAACCCGATCGCTGGTTTTGCCTACATACGCTGCTGCTAATTCTTTAAGATTCAGTTTTTTGTATTGCCAGGTTTCAGGGTCAATTTTCAATATACCGTGTTCAGACCCTGCCCAGATTATACCATCTTTTGATTGTAAAACCTTGTAGAAATAGTTTTCTTTTACCATTTCTTGCACTTCTCCTCCAGGACGTATTGTAGAACTTTTTGATTGAGATTCTACATACAATCCATGTGATGTTGCAAACCAGTGAGTTCCATATCGATCATATTTGATGTGTTTAATATCAACATTAAGATCGCCAAATGGCTTGTCAAAAAAGGCGTTGGAACGTTTGTTTGCCGATGTCTTGTCAGCCGAAAATTGAAATAAGCCACAAGTCCAGGTTCCTAGCAGTAAATCATTGCTCAAGTAAGGAGCCACTGTTTGAATATCTGGCAGACAGGTTCCCTGTTGGATGTTTGAAAAATGAAAAACCTGAAATAGTTGCTTTCTAAGGTCGTATTTATAGAGGCCTTGATTGGTGCCTACCCATAATATTTCCCCGTCGGCAAGCAATCTGTTAGTTAATCCTGATGGCATATCGTAGCCGGGCATGTTTAGGTTGCGCAGGAAAACGAGTTTATTCTGTTGATGGTCCAAATAACCTAAGCCTTGGTCTTGGCTAGCCACCCAAATTTTTCCATCGAACTCGCATGTTGCTGACACCACATTGTATGCACCGTGTGTAATTGATTCAGGTTTGGTGAGCCATGTGGTGTAGTTTTTTGTTTTTGGGTCAATGCGCCTTAATCCATTTGCCCAACTGCCATACCATAGCATGCCATCTTTGCCAACGGAGCCTTCATTCACACTGTTGAGCCAATGGTTTCCTTCCAGGTACGGCGGGTGGTTATCAGGGATCACTTCATAATCCATGGTTTCTTCCCTGAATCGGCATAATCCGCACCGTCCAGTTACCCAAATATTTCCGTCTTGGTCTTGTTGGGTAAACACCACTTCATTATGGTTCAAGTCGTTAGGGCCTTTGCCGGCATTCCAATGTTTGATGAGGGTGCCATCAGTATTGAACAAGTAGTTGCCCACCGTGGTCGAAATCCAAATCCGGTTCTTCGAGTCACAAAAGATGTGCATGATTTTATCGTAATTCTTCTCGAAGGGGAGCTTCAAGTTTCTGAAATTTTGTGTTTTAGGGTTAAAAGTGGCCACCCCGCCCCACATACCTATCCAAAGCAAGCCATTTTTATCTTCAGTAATGGAAGTAACACTGTTGTTTGGCAGTGATGAAGAATCCTGAGGGTTGTTGAAAAAGTTGCGAAAATTATAGCCATCATACTGACTTAACCCATTGGCTGTACAAATCCAGATAAAACCATATCGGTCTTTGAAGATTTGATTGATGGTGTTGTTGGGCAGTCCATTGGAGATGGTGTAGTGCTGGAAGAAGTAGTTGGCAGATGAAAAGTGGCAGACAAAAAGCCCGGGCAATAAGAAGCAAAACAATTTGAACGAATCAAGCCCGTAGTTAAATTCTCGCAAATTAAGTTTTAGAATAAGAATGTTGTAAAGTAGTTGCTAATATATGTAACTGCCTATAAGTGGCTAATTATTTCGATGAATGAATGTAATCTGCGGATAAGGTTATGCAAGGGCTGTCTTACTCATACAGATCAAATGCTAACTCAAACCAGCTATTTACTCAGTGAAATGAGTCATTTAATAACTAGGGGTAAAACATATCGAAACGTCTTACTTTTTTCGCAAATCGTATCAAAAAAAGATTGAAGTAAATGCGTTACAAAAATTTCCTAATTTTTACTTAAAGCCTATCAACTTATTATGGCTTTGGAGTTTCTATTTGGTCAAAAAAAATACATTTGGGTACTTATGATCTGCCTTTGGAACGTAGGGCACGCCCAACAGGTTTTTATAAACCTAAACATCAATAATGGAAATTTAAGTATCACTGGCTCTGATAGATGGGTAGCCACCGTTCGAAATACTACCAATCAAAGGGTGGTTTGCTACTTAAAGGCAACCGTGAATGTACAGGGAGATGGACTGGTAGCCAATGGAGTTTCACGGTCGTTTATTTTAAATCCCTTGGAAACAAAAATCATTAATAAACAATCAACCGAATTATTTGATTCTACCCGATTTGAGTACAAAGAATACTACCGCAATGCCATCATTCGTACAGGGGAATTGCCGAGCAGGCGGTATGATGTATGCCTAACCGTGTTTCAAATAAAGACAAATCTACAACTTGGTGAAAATTGCCTGCTGATTGAACCACAGAAATTTCTCCCGCCAGCCAATATATATCCATTACCTGGCGACACGCTGAATGAGATAGCCAACATCACTTTTCAGTGGACTGCCATACAGCCATTAGTAGCTGGCACAAGCTACGATCTAGAAATAACTGAAATATTCGGGAGTCAGAAACAGTTGTCAAGCTTTTTTAGCAATCCCTTATTTTTTGAATCAAGAGGCATTCAAAAAAACTCCTTTTTGTATCCGCTTTCGGTAAGGAAGTTTATATCAGGAAGGCGCTATACCTGGCGTGTGGTAGGAAAAGTAGGCACTGTTCGCATTTCATCTGAGCCTACTTTTTTTGTTTACAAAGAACAAAAAACAAAACCTCCTGCTGAAAAACCTGCCGTTCGGTTACTAGGTGTAAAATCGGTGTTAGTACTCAAAACAGACAGCAGAATACAGGAAACCACAAGGAAAGATAGTCTAATACTTAAAATTCCCAAAGCAGGAAAAAACTATTTAACCAGGGTAGTTATAACCCAGGATAATGGTTCCTCTATACTTGAAAAACTAGTTTCTGTAGCACCAGGCGGCACGCTGGTGCCATTTTCTGCGGGCAATTTAAAGTCAGGTGTCGTGTATAGGGCTATGTACACCGATATCAACAACCAGCGTCAGGTCATTCGTCTTAAAATCTTATGAGAAAAGCAGAAAAAATAGTCTTGCTTTTGGCTTGTATACTAGGTAGCCATACTTTGTTTTCATACCGGGTGTTGAAAATTGGGTACGCTAGCTCGAAAGCTAAAACTGAAGTAATAAGCCTCAGTGTCATTTCGAAGTTGAAACAAAATAATACTAAACCTACTCCACCAAAAGCAACAGGCGGACCTGGTACACCTGAAATTCAAACATTTACACCCTTAGGAGCCGATGATATGGTGGATCTGTTTACTGGCGACTTCAAATACAACATCCCTTTGCTGGATGTAGGTGGATACCCTGTTATACTCAACTACAATTCAAATCCCTCCATGACAGAAGACGCCTCTTTTGTAGGCTTTGGTTGGAACCTTAATGTGGGCAGTGTAGACCGCAATGTGCGAGGATTGCCAGACGACTTTTCTGGCGATGCGGTAATTGAGGAACAAGCAGAAATGCCAGAACTTACCCTAAAAGGAACCTTGGGTGCAAAAATTGAAGCATTTGGTAAGTCATTGGCAATAACGCCAAGTATTAGCCAAAGCTATAACAACTACACTGGTTTTTATTATTCAGAGAGTTTGGGCTTAAACTATCAAGTAAAGTTTGGGGAAAAAAAATGGGGAAAATTTGGAGCAGGCATAGACCTTGAATCATCGTTTTCTGAAGGATTGACAGGATCGGCTTCTGCTAAATTTGGCTTGAAAGATTATGGAGAATTAAAAGGTAAAATGAAATGGAATGCAGAAAAAGGGTTGAAAGAATGGGGTATTTACAGTAATTTAGATTTGTTGACTTCATCAGACCCCTATATAAATCTAGATACAAAAGAATTAGAAGAGAAAGGTCCAAAGGTTAATGCCAGTGGTGGTACTACATTTAGATTAAAGAGTCAGGATTTTAGCCCTGCCGTGGTATTTCCTAGAAGTAATTATGCAGTTGACCTCGATTTGACACTCGGCAGTGAGTTTCTGGGGATTGATGCATCCATGTTGACAAGTGTTGCTGTTTCAGGTTCTCAGTTAAGTACAAACAGCCTAAAGAAAGCTGCATTTGGGTATTTGAATGCACACAAAGCAGGAGAAAGCGATTTGATGGATTTTGCAAAATCTGACGAAAGCATGATACAAGCAGATAAGCCGCAGCTTTTCCCCGTGTTCAACACCTATGATGTATATAGCATTAATGCGGAAGGATTACAAACAACAGTGCGACCATTCCGTACCGACATACCACTGTTGCACGATGCAAAAACCGAATCTAAAGGAGGTTCTGGTGGAGCAGGAGCCGAAATTTCAGCCGGCAACTTATTTAAAGGCGGAGCCAACATCAACGGAACTTATTCTGAAGGCGAGAATGGACCATGGTTTATTAAACATATCAATATTCCCAAAGGTAGTCTGGAAGCACCTGATGATGAAAACTGGTACTTTGGGCAGGTTGGCCTACAGACTCCGGAGCAGCATGAGAATCTGAAGCAGCATATTCTCCAAGGTGACAAGCCGGTTCGGTTCAGCATTGGGGAGCGAACTTTTATGAACAGGCTGGAAGCTGAAGTTCCAGCACAGATAAGTAGCTTTCCCACAGATCCGGGCACAGTTGGGCTTCGTTTAAAACCTGAATCAAACATTGCCATACAGGCGCTCAATGCCGATCAGGCTACCAGATTTGGTTTAGAGCGGTCAATAATTTCTCACGCATTACACCAAGCTAACTGTGGCGTTGCCCTTCAAACTGAACCCTTGGCACGTTTTGCGTTTTCTCAACCGAATGCAGCAAAAGCCCACCATATTTCTGAATTTATTGTTACCAACAACAATGGGAGTCGCTATCATTTTGGGATACCCGTTTACAACAAGATTCAGGAAGAATACAGCTTCAATGTGAGTGGTGATTTTGATCGCATTCCTGGATCTAGATTTATTAAGTACCGAAACCCAGATAGATGCAGTGAAAACAACACCAACGGGTTGAACAACCGTTTCAAAAAGTTGCAAACGCCTGCCTATGCATCAGGCTATTTGCTTACGGCAATTTTATCAACAGATTTTGTGGATGTAACAGGAGATGGACCTTCAGAAGACGATTTGGGCACATACACACACTTTAAATATACCCGTGTGAGCGATAAATACCGTTGGCGCATTCCTTATGGTGAAAACACGGCTTCACTTTCTGAAAACTCCAGCCTGTACACCACCAATAACGATGGAGACGATATGGCTTCTTTCACCACCGGGGAAAAGGAACTCTGGTACATCAATTCAATTGAAACCCGAAACTATGTGGCCAAATTTTTCATGTCACCTCGAAATGACGGAGTTGGTGCAGGCAACACTAAACATGGTCGTAATGCAAGAGGCTTAATGGTGAACAACGTTTGTAATGAAGGCCAGGCCTTGATGAAATTAGACAAAATTGTGCTGTATTCAAAAACGAGAAATGAAACAGGCAGCACGGAACAGCTTGTAAAAACAGTTCATTTTGAGTACGACTATTCTCTCTGCAAACAAACACCTGACAACTTAAGCAACAACATAAATGATAATGGCAAACTGACTTTAAAAAGAGTCTATTTTACCCACAGGGAATCGCAAAAAAGTAAATTCTCTCCCTACTTGTTTTACTACGACAACAGCAGGAATTATAGCGACCTACATGTTGACCGATGGAATATGTATAAGGATCCCGAAGGCGGCATGACCAATGACGAGTTTCCTTATGCAAATCATGGCACGGATAATTATGCTTCATTATGGAGACTTACCCGAATACTGATGCCAACAGGCGGCCTTATCAAAGTAGACTATGAGCGGGATGAATATGCTTATGTGGAAAACAAAAAAGCGATGGACATGCTGCGGGTGGCAGGTTATGGAGTCAAAGACGGTAACATTGTGTCAGGTGTCCAGGCACTACACGATGGTTTAACAAAAATATACTTTCACCGGCCGGCCTATATTACACAGTCTAAAGCCGATACAGATTTTTCAGATGGGAAATTGCTTAGCAAAATGTTCAAAGGCCTGAAGCATTTGTATTATGAAATACCTATCAAACTGGGAAATGATGATCCAAACAAATTTGAAACCATTACAGGATTTCTTGAGCTAGAAGAAAACCTCGTCTATGGCGATGATTTTTCCTATTCCGGCAATAGCAAAGAATACATTTCTCTCATTTTTAAGGCCGACCTGATATACGAAAAGTGGCATCCTCTACAGATGGATGCATTCAGGTTTGCCAAACAATCGCATCCAGCCCTCATGAGCTCGTTCGGAGGGCCAGGACAAGATGTTAGCATTGCAGAGTTTGTAAGAGGAATTTCTGGAAGCAGCATTGTTGGAAACGTAATGCTTCCAACCCTGGCCGATAGGCTTTTTGTTAATAAAAATGTAGGCAAAAAGCTAAATTCAGACAAAGCATTTTGCCGGGTTTATCACCCAATGGGTAGAAAAAGGGGAGGGCAATCAAGGGTAAAAGCCATCAGAATATACGACAACTGGACCACCATGGTGAAAAAAAACAAGAATGTGAGTCCTTCCGCCATCTCTGATATTCCTGAACATTTCTACGGACAATCCTATGATTATACAAAAGAAACAGAAGATGGAATAATCAGTTCAGGTGTAGCGAGTTATGAACCCAATATTGGGCATGAAGAAATACCTCACAATCAGCCCTATTGGGTTGACAGGGCTACGTACTACAACCTGAAACACAAACATAAAAACAAACATATAGCCAGTGCTTTGTACTCAGCGCCTGGAGTGGGCTATTCTAAAGTTACGGTTAGAAGCATTCATTCAGGTTATGCCCAATCAGGCACAGGACGCTCAGAACATGAATTTTTTACAGCGAAAGATTTCCCCGTGAAGGTGGAGAAAACCAATTGCGATTTCCGAAAAATAAGTCCTGCTGAAGAGGCACTGAGAGGTGCTACGAACGTTATCTTTGGTTTTTTGGGCATTGGATTTTACAACAACCATTTTACAGCCAGCCAGGGGTTTTCTATTGTACTCAACGATATGCATGGCAAAATTAAGTCGGTAAAGGTGTTTGAAGAAGGTGGTGATGTACCTGTTGCAGGCAAGCAATATTACTACAAAACCCAGACTGCCGACAACGCCCGCCTCGGAGATGAGCAGGTTTTCATTCAGCCCGATGGAGCAGTGCAAGCGAAACGTATTAACACCGATACAGATTTTTCTATATACACCCGAAAGGCCATTGATAAAGCCTTTTCAGGAACACTTTCCATGAACCTGGATGTATTTCTTGTTGTTCCCCCATTTCCTAATTTCACCTTCACTGCCTTTCCGGGAGCCACTACCAATCTGGAAGAAAACTTTCTGGTTTCTACCACCAAAGTAGTGTATTCAACAGGAATAATGGAAAAGATTGAGGCCTTCAATTATGGCCAAACCAACCAAACCCAATTCCACCTCGCAGATGCCATAACCGGCTCTAATCTGGTTTCATCTACCCTGAACCGTTTCGGAAAGCCTGTTTACAGTACTACTATTCCGGCTCATTGGCAGCATCCTGAGATGGGTAAAACCGCTGCACGAGCAGGCAAATCTTGGAGAAGGGGCATTAAATTCGATTTTATACGACAGTATATTTCTAACATTTCCAATTCGTTTGTTCTAAAACCAGGTGATCTCATTGCGGTCAAAGTATTAGGTCCGGCAAGCCGGGAGGGCAATCCCCAAGCCCAGCATGCTGGTCGAACTTTTCTATACAACATCATCAAAGTAATTTCAGGTCCTAATTCTTATGCAGTTGATTTAATGGATGCCAATGGTGACAAAGAAGGCTGTTATGGTGGCGATGACCTTGTGCGCTTTCCTATATGCAATGCTGAAATTTACCTCCTAAGACCTGCTGAACATAACCAGTTAGAAATGGAAGCAGGTAAAATAGAATCGGGTCATAATCCGGTGGCATTAAATAGCCCAAAGCTAGATTTTAATAAAGTTATTTCTGCTTCTGCTACCAAATATTCCGATCGCTGGCAAACTTATCAGGTACCCAGAATAAACCCGCCAAGACCTGAATGTACCTGCACTAACAATAATATGAATCAAAAAGCCTATGAAAATATATTCGGTCGTCTTCGCAGCACGGTTACCAATATGGAAGTCGATAACAACTACTTGAGTGGATTGATACGCAATGGCAACTGCCAGCTTGAACTTTGGGGCGAAGCAGTGCACTTGCTTTTTTCCCAAAACGCAAGCTTTAAATTTATTTCTCTGGTGCCTGATCCGCCGACCTACGCTTGCGAAGAGGTGTATAGCTTTACCATCACCTTTGAGCGTACGGTTTCGATACCGCCAGCAAGTAGGGATAGTAGTAAAATCCCTCCAACGGTTGAAACTAAAAGAGTTTTATTCAAAGGGCGAAGTTGTATTAAATTCCGAACATGTACCACAGCTCCTATTACCCTGGCCAGCCAATGCATTACTCCTCTTGGCGAAAATGTAAATCCCTACCGAGCGGGCATTTCTGGCTTGTTTCGGCCGCAAATGATGCTCAGCTATGTAGCTCCACGCAATTACCCGGGCACTTTTAACAATACTGACTTAAGCCAGGCCGGTTATTATGCCAACTTTTCTCCCTATTGGAATTGCCCGCAAATCAAACAGCCTGCAAGTATTTCGCCCAATGGACATTGGATTGCTAATTCACGCATTACCAAAAGAGATGGCTTAGGTAAAGTGCTGGAAACCAGGGACACGCTGGGTCGTTTTCAAGCAAGTTTATATGCTTTCAAAAATCAGTTTCCTAATGCCATAGCTGAACATGCCAGGTACCATCAGATTGCTTATGAATCTTTTGAAGACCTGGTATATACCAGAAACCAGTTCAACAACAATGAGTGCCCAAAAGACCTACATTTTCTACCTCCAAATATATTCCAAGCTAGCGCAGGATATACATTGACCAATGAAGAAGCGCACACTGGAAATTATGCTTTACGGGTCCGCCCGTCTGGATTGGGTGGAGGTTCTTCCTTTTCGTTTTCAGCAAATATTTCCAATCAGACAGCCACTGCAATTGCACCCAATTGCGGACCGATAGGTATTTCATTGACTCAAAACCACGTGGTAGGAAAATTTCAGCCTACACTGGGCAATTACTTGGTATCCGTATGGATAAAAAGACCTGGCTCTGCTGCTTCCAGTTCCAATCTGGCTGACGACCTTTCGGGCATTACCCTGCGGTTAGGGGGTAGTTTGGGAAGTCTAAACCGTGGCCCGATTATAAATGGCTGGCAAAACATATGGGACACTGTAAGAATTGCGGGCCTTAATTCCAGTTTGCGTATAGAAATAACAGGAGGAACTCGTGAATTTATCATGGATGACCTGCGGGTACACCCCTACCAAGCCAATATGAAATCGTTTGTCTATGACCCTGAAACGTACAAACTGGTAGCAGAATTAGATAACAACAATTTCGCAACTTTCTATGATTACGACCTGGAAGGAAATCTTGAAAGGGTGAAAAAGGAAACAGAACATGGTGTGCTCACACTTAAGGAAATCAAGTTTGGCAACATTAAAACCATCTATGAGCCAGACATCCCTGATTCTAATAACCCCAAAATCACCACCACCCGCTGATGAAAAGTTTAGTCAAATCTTTTTTATGGTTTGCTACTGTAACCATTAGTCATGGTTTGGTAGCACAACAAAAGGTGATGATAGACCAGGATGTGCTCCGACAGGAAGGGAGACTCAACATGGATGGTTTTTCACAATCGGCACCCGGCATTCGTTCCAATTTGTTTGATAAAACTAAATCAGTATCGCTGAGTAAGTCTGAATTGAGTCGTCAAAACGGACAGGCAGTTATCCGGCTTGAGTTGAACCCTGAAAATTCTTTGCCTCTCAATCGCAATACATATAAAGCCATGACAGTGAAAGGGCGGCTGGAAACCAAGGTGGTAGAAAATGAACAAATCGTTGATAAAATTATTCCGGTTTCGCTTCAGGTGCACTTTTCTCCTTCAGGGAAAGGACAAAAACTAAATGATCAACAAGTGCTGGTTACCAATGTGTTGGCTGCCCGGCTTCAAGTAGATAGCCTCATCGTAACAGATTCCGCTAATTTGTTGAATATAGTTCGCAAAGCCGGGTTTGATAATAACACAATGAATGATCATCAAATTGAATTCATGAGATTTTTGGATTTCGAGTTGATGATGGATATTATCTCCCTCGAGCAGGCAATTCGGGAAGGGACACTTTCAATGGGTGCCGCCCCTACAATTCGTGTATGCGAGGAAGCTATGCAATTAAATATTGCATTTCCTTCGGGCATTGCCATGGCTGGCGCCACCCATGTGGAACTGGCATGGAATTTTACAGACAATTACGGCAACAACAATGAAAATCGAATCAATTTCAGTAAAAATAGTGGATCTGTGATTTTGCCAATAACAGAGGTAAACTATGCATTGCCTTTGGTATTTGAAAAAGGTTGGTTCTCTTGCAGAGTCAGGTATTTGACCCGTGGATTAAATGGAGGTTATGTACAGCAGTCCCTTTGGAGCAATCTGGCGAAACAAAAAATAGAACTACGCCTGATACATGAAGCCGATTACATGAATTGGCAGGCAATTACAGAATTTGGAGAAAACGGAAAACGAAAAGACATCATAACCTACCTGGATGGCACCATGCGCAGCAGGCAGGCAGTAACACAAACCAGAACCCAAAACGTTGTAGATGTGGTGGTTGCAGAAACCTTTTATGACCACGAAGGTAGACCAGCCATTCAGGCCTTAGCAGCACCCGTACTAAAAATACCTTCGTTTTACTCCGATCGAAATCTTAGTCCTCCGACTCCAACACCCAGTCCAGACCCCGTAATAGTGGAGCGTTTGCAACAAGCAAACGAGGAGATTCGGAACGGTACAGGCAGAGGTAGATCAGGAAGTGGAAGTTCGGGTACAACAACGCCTGGAATAACTGCCGGTTTTACCCTAATTCCGGGTGGGTATAACGGACTTTATCAGTCTCTTATCGCCCCCGAACCCACAAATCAGATTCCTTGTCCGGTAGGACAGGCTCCTTTGCGCTATTACCCGCTGTTTAGTGTAGATTCCACCGGAAAAGCGTTCAGCCATGCTGCATTTGATCCACCTGGTACCAACCGTTGTGCTGTAATTCAAGCACCTAAAATGGCCTCAACTTCAGGTGCGGCGCTTTATTATTCCATCGACAACCCTCAAAAAATTCGCCACGAGCTATACCTTCCACAAGCCGAAGGCTACCCATACACCCGGCAGGTCTTTACAGCCGATAAAACCAACAGGGTGCTATCGAGCAACATGCCAGGCCCTACATTTAAAACCGGGAGGGGTCACGACACCAGATTCTTTTACTCTACTCCAGGTCAGGATGAATTGGATATGTTCCTTGGGGGTAATGCGGGCCTCGCTTCCTTTTATCAACGAGTTGATATGGTGGATCCTAACGGGCAAAGCCATTTTGAAATTAAGGATGAACTAGGTAAAACGGTAATTTCCGGTTTATCCGGTTCAAAATCAACGAGTATATTGGATACCATTCGTGGAGGCTTTGAAAAAAATGTAACCTACGCTTTGGCCAACTCACCGAATGACATGCTTGACAGAGAAAACGGTACCCGAAGTGTAACGAGTAAGTTTAAAATAGACAATGACAACACTGCTGTAATAATTGATTACCAGCTCAAACACAATAAACTGAACGAATCGCTTTGCAGTGCGTCTATTTGCTTCGATTGCGTATATGACCTCTCTGTTTCTTTAACCGATGATGCTTGTGGAACGGTGATAGGAGCTTTTACAAAACGAAAAGTAAAATTTAATCAATCCCCATTGAATGGAGCTATTAATCTGGTTTGTGAGTCAGGAGTTGCAGAAGATACTGTATTTACCTGGAATCTATCGCTTAACCATGGCACCTATACCGTTAGCCGAACATTAACTGTAAATGAGGATGTGCTGAATGGGTATTTATCTCAAATTGAAACAAGACCCTTGTGTTCTGATATTACTTGCCAGTATAGGGCCATGTCAGAAGCTGTGGTTGATAGTAATTCCTGTCATGGCGTGTTGTGCGGAGACGAGACTACATGGAGGAGACGATACGATTTGTTGCAAGGCGCCAATAGAAGATTAAGACCCAAGCAATTCAATGGATGTTTACCTTACCCTCCCGCTGAATTAACCGAACAGCAGCAGCAGGACATTGAAAAATTTAATGCTGATTCAGAAGCTAAAAGATGTAAAACTTCTCTCCTGCCATGTGAAGGAGAAATGAGCATGATGCTTAATGATCTCTCACCAGAAGGCCAATATGCCGAAACCCGACCCAGAGACCAACATGAGGATGAAGATTATCAGGTAGTTGGCACCGCTGCTGAAGGAGATTTCAATCCACCTCGTTTTTCGGTTTATCATAGCAATTCCATTTTGTCAGGTGCAATTGAAAATATAGAGCCTTACAAAAAGCCCCGAAAGAATAGGTTTAATACAGGTGGGGATTTTTTCTTTGAGGAGGATGGCACAACTCGCTCTTATGTATTCATTTCAGAGGAGGAAAAAGAAACAATGGAGATAGGTTCTACATTGGAGTACAATGAAGAAGGTGGTGGATATAAGGTTAGCCCCGAAAAGCTAAATGCTACTCTTTTCATAAAATACTGGAAAAACTCTTGGGCAAAAGCGCTCCTTCCCTATCACCCGGAGTTTTTGCGATTGGTTTGGTGCGATGTGTATGCGAAACCTTCAGCTGATTTTTTGGCTGATTTTGAAAATTCAACTTATTCCAAACACAATACATTCAATGTTAGTCCGGGAATAACCGATGATAAAAAAGATAAAATTTACACCCTTGACCCATACTTTGTACGTTCGGGAAATTTTGCTTTCGCCAGAGAAAATCAAAAAAACGAATGGAAAATCTACATTGAAAATGAACTGGAGAAACAAGTGCTGCAACATCACTATTGCAGCAATGCCAGCAACGATGTTGAATTTAATGATTGCATCCAAGGCCGAAAGTTGGATCAATATGAATCTATGCAGGAAGAAGAATGGTTCACACTAAAAAACTATTACCTGAGCAAAAGGAAAATATATCAGGAAGAGGCAGCCATTAAAGCTATAGCTGACGCCAATCGTGCATTCACCGGCGTGGCACTATCAAGTGGTTCATTCATGCAAGGCGATAATTATATAAAATTTAAACGCAAAGACTTACGATCGGGTGATGAAACCGTGAGGATCAACTGGCAGGATCGCATACTCCGTTTTTATGATTCGGAAAATGCAGCCAACGAATGTATTGACCGGGTGAATAATGGAAGTTTTACCTATCAGCCTCGTGCAATCGATAACTGTGACTCAAGAGAAAATGCAGCACCGATTTGTAATCAGGGTTGTGCCAGTCAAACCTATTTTCAGGGCTGGCTCAATCGACTGGTAGTATCTAATACACTGTTGGGCACTAGGCTTGGTATGATTGTAAACAATTCAACAATATTCCAAGAGACTTTTCTATCCCGTTCTGGAATCATACAATCGAACCAGGTGGTCTGGAAAGGCACCGTTTCTGCATCTGGAGATTTGGAAGGCAGGTTTTGGAGTTACAAACCCAGTGAAATACCTAATTCAACTAATCCAAGAAATGGCAATGAGGTAAATGAAGGTCAATCCCAGCCTTATTATGTTAACTTATTAAAACCAGGTTTAGAAGGCTTTAATTGGAACACAGTTGTGATGTTTACTTGCATCACTGTTTCAACGGCCAACAACCCTTATTCCTTTTCGCTCAATGCCTTGCTTAGTTCAGGAGCCACGGTTCAAATCAATGGAACAACAAATGTATTTAACCTGCTTCAGTGCCAGCAACAGACTTGCGAAAACCTCTACACAGTTGTCAGAACCAGAGATCAAGGTAGTAGTGCTGGAATAAATTTGAGAGGTCTTTTCGGTGGGGTAAGTAGACCCAGCCGAATGGTGAGATATCGAAAAATGGATAATTTGCAGCTAAGCGGCTGGTCTGAAAGCCAGAATATTGGGGCTGATTTTTTAGCTAATGCAGTCACCACAGAAAAAAGAAAAACATCGCTTTTTATAAGTTTCATTGGTAATCCGCCTCCCAATACGAGCTACGCCGGGCAGAGGGAGCTCCTCTATACCGCCAACATCCCCGAAACTCTTCCCCAAAACGAAGAACACATGTTCAATTTTGGGTTAATTGTAAAAGGCGAAATAGACTGGCAACTGCTGCTTAGTTCTCAGGTGACAGACCAGCAAGGTAATCTTATGCCTATGCCACTGCATTTTATTTCACCCTTGCCCGTGAGTCAAGGGGACTTGAATGAAGGAATAAGGCGTTTTGAATTTTCTATGTTGCTGGTGCCAAAGCGAATAAGAGGTTCATTGAAATATCCTCGGAAAGTGGAGCTGTTTGTCAACCATCCAAACTATAGCATCAATAATGCCGATAGTAGAGGAAACCCACTTTCCTGGCTGGAACTTCACACTGCGATTTTGACAAAAATCGGGTGCAAAAGTTGTTGTTGGCAAAGCCTGGAAAATACGCCTCCCCTTTCGCCCAACTGCAAAAAGGAATTTGAAGATGCTGTGGTGGAAAATGAAATGGAACTGAGAACCAGACACATCAATCTGCTTATTGCCAGATTCAAAACTGCATACTTGAATAAATGCCTTGAGTCTACCGATGTATTTAATGTTGGTTACAAAAAACAATGGTACATGGTTACGATTTCGCAATACGACCTGGCCGGCAACTTGATAGCCACAGTCCCTCCAAAGGGAGTTGTAACATTGTCCGAAACTCAATTGGCAAGCCTCCGTCCGTCTGGGATTTTAAGTTCACCAAGTATTGTTCCTGCTCACACCATGGTGAGTGAATATCGTTACAACACCCTCAATCAACCCATTCAGGTAAAAACTCCCGATGCAGGAGTAAGCAAAGTTTGGTACAACCTGATGGGCCAGGTAGTGATGAGTCAAAGCGCAGTTCAAGGTCAAAGCCCACCAAAGGCCAGTTACCTACAATATGATGCCCAAGGAAGACCAACAGAGGAAGGAGAACTGGTTACAGCTGGTGCACACATTGCAAGAGGCAATTCTTACGGTATTGTGCTCGATCAAAGAGGGTTTCAAAATGCCTTATCAGTAACAATTTCCAAGGCAAACATTGCCTATACCCGCTACGACAGGCCGCTGGACTCAACAAATTATTTTTCCACAGGGCAAAAAAATCTAAGGGGGAGGGTGTCTTCAAGATGGGTAAAGCCAACCTCAAATGCACCCATTACTCATGCTTTGCATTACAGCTACGACATTTTGGGCTATGTGGCCGATTTTGTGACAGAGAACAAAACTTTGGTGGTTTCTGACGCAAGGCTAAAATATAAGACGTTTCACTACGATTTCGACCTGTTTAGCGGGCACCCTACCAAGGTAGCTTACCAGGCAGGTCAGACCGATGCCTTTTACCACCACTTTGTGTATGATGCAGATAATCGCCTTCAGGAAAGTAGCACCAGTTTAGATGGGAGCGATGACTTTAAGGATGTGGATAGCAGGCTCACTTACTACCGCACTGGGCAACAGGCACGCTTAGAAATAGGGTCAAACCTGGTGCAAGGCACCGACTTTGCATTTACCATTCAAGGCTGGCCCAAATTCATCAATATCCCAGATATGGACTTCGGAGACGCTGCTGCAGTTAATAAACCCGATGTATTTACAGAAAATATGCAATATTTCAGTGGAGATTATAAACCCATAGGTACAACAGTTCCTGCGTCAAATCCAAGCAAAAACTTATATACAGGTTTGCTTGCTGCTACATTTCAGACTTATAATGAGCCAGATTTCGGCCCTATTGCTAATACTTACAAATACGACCAAAGTCAGCGCCTTACTGCTCATACACGTGGTGATGCAGATGCATTCAGTTCATTATTTACTTACGATGCAAATGGCAACATGACCACCCTCAAAAGAAAAGGTGAAAGCAGATTGATTGACGATTTATCGTTTAGCTATGTTGGCAACAACAACCGGCTTGCTAGCGTAATCGATGATGCTACTCATGCGGATGAAACTTCTATCGGTGATTTGAAGAAAGGAGTGCATGGCTATGAATACGACGAAAACGGTGCCCTTTTGCAAGACGATGAAGGCAAGTATGATTGGTTCCATTTTGGCAAAATCAGAATGTTTCAGACCAATGGCAACGGCTCAAGGGTAAGCTACAGCTACGATGCAAACCGCCGCAGGGTCGGCAAGCGGTTGGAAGATGGTAACAGAATTGAAAATACCTGGTATGTGCTCGACCCAAATGGACAACTGGCCGCCTTGTACACCTTTAATAAAAACGAAAACCCAAAAGCTTCTTTTGCACCCATTTATTCCGTAAAGCGACTTGGCATTTATCAATATCCAAATGATAATCCAGCGCACATCAGGCCAGAGGATAAGCATTATGAAATGCACAACCACCTCGGCGATGTAGTGGCTACCATAAATGGCAGTTTGTCGAGAAATTTGGCAGATGGTTCAGGAGAAATTATGGTAGAAAATATGGCCGAGTACTATCCGTATGGCTTCACCATGCCAACCCTCGATGTAGGCAATTACCGCTTTGGATTCAACGGCATGGAAAAAGATCGCAAAGGCGAGTACACCACCGAATACAGGCAATACGATGCAAGGATAGGACGGTGGAAGAGTGTGGATGCGTTAGCCCAAAAATACCCGGGCTTGTCCCCGTTTTCGTTTGCTAATAATAACCCGGTTTCAATGGTAGACCCAAGTGGATTGAGTAGTGAAACACCCGTTGTGGCATCTAGTACAGTTTATGATCACTATTTGAGACATAACCAAACTTACACCAATGAAGATGGCTCCTATAATCGAGAAGCTATGTATCGAGATAAGCTCCTCAATGAGCAGGAGTTGAATGCCACCGCAGAAGATTTCAATTCAAAAATTGGTTATCAGGCTCTTCTTCGTGCAACAGCAAGGAGTATTAACGAACGAATGCCCAATAAAAATGCCGTATCCGTCCATCAAGCTGGTAGAGACCAGCTTTACGCTGATTTTGCGAGGGTGAATGGCTGGGAGATGGTGGATAGTAGATTTAGGGGAGATCAAAATCAAGTACACTTTGAATATGAGATTTTGACACCTTTGATAATAACATCAACAGTTCCTTCCAATCAAGACGGGTCGAACAATACTTCACCAGGAAGACCTCGAGGACAGTTTGCTGATCATTTTCCAACAATAGACCAAGGTGCTTTAAATGTGGCTAGAACTGTTGCAGAAGTTCCTGCAATTATTTCAGGAGCAATACTATTGGCACCATTACAATTGAGTGGCGGAGCTGCAATTGCCGCTGAGGGAGGATTTTTCGCTTTTCAAACAACTTTATCTATTGCAACTGAAATAAATACATCAGGCAGCGTAAAAAACGGCACAATAATAAATACGATTATTTCACATAGATCATTAGTTTTGACATCTTTATTGGAAGAATATAAAGGTACATCTTTTATGTTTAGTATTGGAGGTGCGCTTATGTCATATTTAATTGATAGGAGTGTCGAAGAAAGTAAATAGTATTCATTAAAAAAATTCTTTTTATGGAACAAAAAATATTGATAAAGATACTTACTGTAATAATGATTTTTTTTATTCACTTTGTAGAATTTGCTTACCCGCAAACCATCTTCTCCCCCAGCATCCCCAGCCCGGCACCGGTGGGGAGCCAGTCATTGCTTCAGTTTTCTATCAATAACCTGGAGCGGGATGCCCGGACCTTCAGCATGCAGGGTGTGGTTACGGATAATATGAACAACAGGGTAGCTTCTTTTGCTGTTATGCCTTTTGTGGTTAAGCCCGGAGTTTTTGCATCAGCTACAGCCAACCTGCGCTTCACCCGCTTTCAGATAGAGCTGGAGCAGGCCAGGGCTTATTTCAACCAACACAACATACTGCCTCCCGATGAATACAAGATTTGCTACCAATTGAACGATGGAGTTGCTGGCTTGCCAGAAGTTTGTGTAAACATCACAGCTACTGACAATCAAAAACAGGCAACAAAGGGAAAAAAGCCTTTTTTCGAGCGGGCACTCTCGCACGTGAATGTGTATGGCGGTGGCTATGTGGAAAACATGTATGCATCCAGACAAGGAACAGCTACAGAGGTACCTCGCAACTTTACCCGTCTGGTGGCCAATCCGGGGGTTTCAATGTTTCATATTCCAGTTACTTCCAACATTTTCGTAACCACCGAAAACTCCCCAGACCGCCAGCCCATGAATAATTTTTCTTTGGAATTCGACCAGCAGATGTTTATACAAAATCTGCAAACCGAAGTGGTGCGCCGACTGATGGAAGCCAACCAGAAGAAGCTGGGAAAATATGGAGATGTACTCGGCTCAATTAAGGATTTCAATCAGCTGGAAGCCTTTGTGCAAAACCCTGAATTTTTGAAAGAACAGGCACAGGGCGAAGTTTTGGGCAAGCTCACCCAAAATCTTTCGGCAAACCAGCAGGCATGGGTTGAAAAATTGAAATCGGGGCAGGTAGATGGAGCTGCTGTAAACGAACTGATGCAAACCAATGAAGCATTGAAAAATATACCGGCTGGCAGTACTGCCTACATTCAAATGCTTGCCAGAAAAGACTCACTTGCAAATATTTCGCAACTCAAATCATCTGATGTAAACGAATTAAGCCAATTAAGCAACACACTGGGAGCTCAAGGATTTAATTTGGAAAAAGTACGGGAATTGGAAGCCAAACGCAACATGGCCATGAAGTTGCTTGAACGGTACCAAACCCTGAAAAAAACCCGTGACCGCATCAAGGCAGAAGGTCTGGAAGACAAAATTAAGGAAATGGAAAATTTTGATTTTTCCACCCTCAACAATCCTGTGGTACTGAGAGAGTATGCCACTCAGTTTGGACTAGACCGAAAGCTTAACAAGTTGCTTTTTGGCATTAAACATATATCTGTTGGGAATATTTTCCCTTACATGTCGCCCATGATGCTTGAAGGGTTGCAGGTTTCAGGCGGCTCGGTTGAAATCAATCCGGGCATATTAAATCTCGGGCTCACAGCCGGAAGGGTAAACCGACCCGTTTTGAATCTGGAAACACCCGAACGCACTACTTTCGATAGACGAGTAATAGCAGGAAAGGTGGGCCTGGGTAAGTCAGAAAGGTCGGCTTTCAATTTGCTGTTTATGCGACTTTGGGACCAGAACAACCCAGGAATAAGCGATACAGCCAGACAAAATCCGCAGGCCAACTTTGTTTTTGGATCGGAGGTGCGGGTGTCTTTGTTCAAACGGAAGCTCTATCTCACCGGAAATGGATTTGTTTCCCAGTACATAAGGAACCAAAATGCCCCAGACTTTGAAGACGAAACCGTGAAACGAGTGAACCGGGAAATTGCCCTTTATCCATTTTTATTCCCCGTTAATACATCAACATCAATCGACTACAGCTACGATTTGGCCGGCACGCTCGACTTGGGCAACAATATATTTTTACAAGTAAACAACCGCTATATCGGCCCTGGTTATGTAACGCTGGGTAATCCGTTTTTGCGGAACGACTTGCGCCGAAACGAAGGTCGGATTGAAAAACGGATGTTGAAAAACCGATTTGTTGTAGGTGGTTTTTTGCGCAACGAACACGATAATTTATTTCAGTTTAAAAACATCAAAACCGAGCGAACTTCCTTTGGTGCACAAGCTGACCTGAGGTTGCAAAAATTACCTTCCATTCGATTTGTGTATAGCCCCGTTTTTCAAACCAATAGCCTTGGCAATTTTGTACTCAACAACATGATTATTAACCTCGCCCACAGCTACAATGCCGGTGGTTTGCAATTGGCCACACAACTAGGCGGCAATTTGGGTTACAGCAGAGCACCTGTTGAACAACCGAGGTATAATTCCCAATCGGCAAGTGTAACCCAGAGTATTTTTCTGAAGCGTTTCAATTTCAATCTCACCTACAACCACACCCGAAACAATGTGGCCGATCTGGAAGAGTCACTTTCGGTGGTTGATTTGGCAGCCAGTTACCAGGTTTCAGAAAAGTTGTTGGTGGGTGGGGCAGTAAACAGGTCTGAAAGTCGTAGGCTGAGCTCACTGCTTGGCATAAGAGCTGATGCCACATACAGGATTAACCGTTGGGTAGATTTCAATTTACGCTATTTGTACAACAGCTTTTCCAATCAGGCCGAAACGGTTCAAAATTTTAATGAAAACCTTATTAATTGTATTGCACGCTTCCAATTTTAACAGACAAATATTTTGAAGTTACCAGATTTTAAAATTTATTGGATTCAATACCTCAGGCTATTTGCTATACTTTGGTTTATCTTCTTACGATACCTTTATCCTTCAGATTTCGTTTATAGTGATAACCTATTTTTGCTGCTGTTAATAATTCCGCTCCTACACCCAATTCGATCTATGATGGCAGGAAAAGAGGATATGATTAGCTTTCTGGAACTAAGGGTAAATAAAGATGGTTCTTATTCTTATGGAATTGGTACCATGTTAAACCTGCTTTCAATCATAATACTGGCAATAGTTTCATCAAATGTAGGCTATACCAGCCAATGGCTTGCACCATCACTTTTATTGTTATTTCTTATATTCTTTATTTTAACAGCAATTAGCAAAGGCACCTCCCTGTCAAAAGAAGTATTTTTTGGGAAGCTAAGGCCTAAATCTTGGCTCACAATCTATGTGGTATTGGTTACTTCGCTATACACTTATTCCGGCATTTTTGGAGCGAATGTCTATTTCGACTTTTCTAAACCTCAGATATTTCAGGTGAAGGTAGTGGATAAGCGAAATGTAACCGGCGGCCTTCCCAGGCAGACTGGGAGTATTTATTATATCAAACTTGCTCCTTGGGGGTCGCAGAACCATGAAACAGAGATTAAAGTCTCAAAAAACACATATGAAAGGCTGGTAATTGGTCAGTTTGCAAATGTGCAATCCAAAATTGGGCTTTTTTCTGCTCCATGGTATTTTGTGGAGTATTGATATAATTTTGGAATGTCGTTGTTTGAGAAAAGCCTGATTTTCCTTGTTATCCAACCATTCCTATGAAATTAAGACTAAATTATTATTAAAATTTGCCCTATTCCACCCCCATTTAATTCCTTCATAAGAAATCAAAAGCATTGGCTGAGTTCTAGGTTTTCAATCGGGAAATTCTTGGTCTGATAAGTCAAACCGACCAATTACTCAGTGAAACAGGTCATTTAATAACTCGTGGTTGTGTGTTAAAACAATCGCCTGCAGTTTTACACTGTTTCAATGAGTAGCTCATTCATGTATGAGCTGTAAAATTTGAATCCATCTTCTTCTCAATATTAATTTTTTAAGAATATTAATGAAAAAAACCTCTTCTTTTTTCCTTTTATTGGGGTTGCCTATTCTGTTTTGTCAGGCTCAGAGTATTTCTCCACATGTGCTGTCTGCCTGTGGGCAAGAACTTTCGGCTGGTGGTTTCCAACTTTCAGGCACGCTGGGCCAGATAGGAATCGATACTTTAACAGGATTTATGACCAAAGGGTTCCAACAAGGGAGCCGAACTTTGGTTGCTGTGAAAGGAAAGAAAGCACCACAGGCTTTCAGGATTTTCCCGAATCCGTCTTCCGACCGTATTTCTATTGAGCCATTAACTCGTCCCTTTTATTACAGCCTTCATAGTGCCGACGGTAAAAAGCTTCTATCTGGCAAAACTCAACTAAAAAAAGTCGAGACGCTCGATGTAAAGGGCTATCCAACAGGTAGCTATTTATTACATCTCGATCAGTCTGTTTTTCAAATCATCAAAAATTAAAAAATCGCAAACCATGAAGAAGTTATTCACTTTCTTATCTGTACTGCTTGCTGTAGTGTTTCAAAGTATTGCACAGCCTCAATCTTTCAGCTACCAAGGCGCAGCTAGGGCAGCAGATGGTTCAGCGCTGACCAGCCGAAACATCAACCTCAGGATTTCAATAAAAGAAACCGCTGGTGCAGCCAACAACCTGTATCAGGAAGTGCATCAGGCCTTAACCAATAATATTGGGGTTTTCCATATTGAAATTGGCAAAGGGGACCCGATAACCTCCACTTTTGCAAACATCAATTGGCGGGGCGACCGCTTTATGAAGGTGGAAATGGACCCAAACGGAGGTGGTGCATTTGTTGATATGGGCACCACCCAGTTGCTCAGTGTTCCGTTTGCCTTGCGGGCTGCCAGTGCTTCCTCAAGCGACGATTGGCTGACAGTATCTGGAAAGCTTATTCCTCAGAGCGAAAATGGGGTGTTGATTGGCACCGGTCTCGAAGTTGGTGTAGCAGGAAGGTCATTTTCTCAGGTTAAAAGTGGACGTACATTATTGCCTAATTCAGGTAACGCATCATTAGATGCTGAATTCACTATTCCAAATTGTATTCCAAATCGGTTACAAGGGGGTGTTATTCAAAATATTAAAAACATCGTGTTGACTCCTGAAAATTCCGCACCCGGTGATTTTAGCATTATGTTGAGGAGTTTTTCAATGAATGAAGCTTCTAATGAATTGACTGTGAGGGTTAGGATTAGGCGACTAGATGTTGCCACAGGTTGGAGTTTACCAATTGCAGTTAACTGGGTACTGTTTGAACCAAAATAAACCAGTATTAATTAATTCTATGCGAATTATTTTGCTTTTCCTTGCATTCGCCATACCATGGCTAAGCTATGGGCAAAGCTCTGCACCGATTGAGGGTTGCGAATTTGCTTTTGTAGATGTAAACCACATCAACGGTACCAAAGAGGTGTTGGCCACCTATGTGCTGCACGACAATTCAAGCACTAAGGAACAACTGAAGCTCACCTTTCATAAAAAGAAAACAGGCCAGCAAACGGCCTGTTTTCAACTCAGGCTCAACCGGGGGCAGGATTTCCAGCTCAGCAGCGCCGACTCCATCGTGATTAAACTGGTGAACAATAGTATTATTAAAGTGCCGGTAGACAAAGTGATGCATGGAGGAGTGGAGTTGACCTACCTGGCTTCGAGTCCTGAAAAGTGCATCATCACCACACCGATCACTTGCCTGGTAGAGCAGCCCGGTGCCTTATTTACAACGGTAGCCAAAAGCCCCATTGCTGTAGTAGGTTTTGTATTGAAGCCTGACGTGCAGTTTGTAACCACCAATCGCAAAGAAGCTTCACGGCTCACAGCGGCCACACTTTGTATGACAAAAAACTAACAGCAAGAAAGTCAACCTGCAAAATGAAACGCCTCAAAAATTGTACGCCGCACGGCTTGAAAAAGACAATCAAGATGTGCTTTTTTTTGTTCTTGGGGTTGTTTGGGGTATTCTCGCCTTCTGCTCATGCACAACAATCACCATTTCTGGTCTTTCAAGATGCTTCAAGCGAGTTGTATGGTTTTAAAGATGCCAAAGATACAGTGCGTATTCCGGCCAGGTACACCTATTACATGTACGATACCTTCTACACTTGGCAATTGAACTTTGTGGTGAGCGACACAGGTTGGGTGGCCATCAATGCCAAAGGCGAGCACTTGTTTAGCCCCTTTTTGTTTGAAAATGTGCCGGAAGGTGGTCCGTCAGATGGCATGTACAGGGTAAAGCACAGGGGCAAAATTGGCTATGCCAATGCCGAGGGCAACATTGTGATTCCCCCTCAATACCCTTGTGGATATGGATTTGCCAACGGCAAGGCCAATGTAGCCCTTGAATGCCAAACCTTATACGAAGGCGAGCACTACCGATGGGAAAGCAACGACTGGTTTTACATAGACAAATATAATCGGCGGGTTGAGTAAATCTTCTAAAGTAACAACACCTTGAAATCTTACAGAAAAACAAATTCTACCATTCAATGAAAAGTAAAACAGTATTTTTCTTTTTTATCATTTTGGGCTTGGCTTCCCATGCCCAAACCTTGCAAACTTCAGGCTGGCAATGGCAGAATCCCCTACCGGCAGGGGGGGCAATCCAAAATATTCATTTCCAAAATGAAAAATTGGGTTGGGCCAATTCCTTAGGTAGCCTGCTGCGAACCAGCAATGGGGGAACAACCTGGAATACAACACAATTGGAAATGAGTGTTGGTACATTGAAGATATTTGAAAATGGAAAGGGAATTTTAATTGGAGGTAATAGTTCATATTTCACAACTAACCGGGGAAAAAACTGGCTGCCAGCAGGTTCTATTTCAGGGTTTAATACAATTCCTCAAGGTTTTATTTTAACTGAATTAATAGCCTGGGCTTATTCTCAAAGAAAAATTAAGCAAACAACTAATGGAGGACAAACCTGGCAGGATATAACAAGCAACGCTACACCAAGTTCTTCGGTGATTACCAAGTTGTTGTTTATAAACCCAAATTTGGGATGGCTGGTAGCAACTGGAGGTTTGATTAAAAAAACAACAGATGGTGGAGCAACATGGAATGAGCAAAGTTCGGGAATAACCAGTACTTTACTTGGCATTTCATTTATAGATGAAAATATTGGATGGGTATGCGGTGATGAAGGTAGAATCTTAAAAACCTCTAATGGCGGAACTACCTGGACAGCCCAAAGTTCAGGTCAGACTGGGGTTTGTCGTGCCATTGAATTTCTAAACGAAAACATAGGGGTGGCAGCCGGAGCAGGATATGTAGTTAAAACCACAAATGGAGGCATAACTTGGAACCCGACCACGGTTTTGGGTACGAATTTTGGAAATTTTGCCAGTCTTCATTGGGTAAGTCCTACCATTTGTATGGCAGGAGCTGGATTTGGACAAGGAATTTTTCGTTCAACCGATGCTGGTCAAACATGGGAATCTCCATATGAAGTTAATAGTTCAACTTTTTCTAGTGTAAAGAGTGGGAATTCTTTGGTAGGGGCAGTAGGGTCTGGCATAATCAGGTCGACGAATGAAGGCCTGAGTTGGTTAAGCTCTAATACCGTACTGACCTTAAAAGGGCTTTCATTTGCGGGTAATTCATTGAGCACATGGATAGCAGTAGGTAACGGCGGCAATATTCGCAGAAGTACAAATAGAGGTGTTGATTGGTCGGCCGTGAGCTCTGGAACAAATCAAGATTTAAATGCTGTAAGTTTCGTGGATGGCGGCTCACAAGGATATCTAGTGGGGAACAATGGTACCGTGCTAAGTTCAGCCAACCAAGGAGCAAATTGGGCAGCTCCCACTGTGGTATTTCCTTCAACTACTCGAAAACTGAATAGCGTAACAGCCGCAGGTTTGCTGGTTGCTTATGCGGTTGGAGCTGATGGCACAATACTTAAAACAACAGATGGAGGAAATATGTGGGGATCGGGTAATATTGGTAATACGAACGAACTTTTCAGTGTTCATTTTTTAAACGCTAATATAGGCTGGGTGGCAGGTGCAAATAATACTTTATTGCGAACAACTAACGGAGGTAGTACATGGAGTTCATTGTCACCCTTAGGGTCAGGGGCTTCTACGAGCTTTATTATTGTAGATTTTTATTCCCTTACTCATGGTATTGCTTTGAACACTAGCGGTGATTTCTATCACACGACCAATAGTGGATCTACCTGGTCAAGCTACCGCCGACCTGTCGGGACCTCAATTTTAAGTAGTTATATGGATTCCGAAAATACAATATATGCGACAGGTTTATATGGTGTTGTCCTCAAAACTACTCGTGCTGGTGCTCCTTGTGCCCTATGGGCTACTATTGAAGGGCAAGATACCATTTCAATATGCGGCACAGAAACCAAAACGCTTTCTGCCGTCGTCAACGAAACAGGTAGCTACCAATGGTTTAAGAACGATGCCTCCATTGCAGGAGCTACAAACCAAGCGCTTACGGTTTCAACACCAGGCGATTACCATGTTCGAGTTACATCAGCTGGCTGTACTTCCATTACCCATGCCACACATGTGCAGCAGGTGAGTGTTCCGGCTGCACCTTCTATTTCAGCTACAGAAAGCACCAGCTTTTGCTCTGGACAGTCTATTACCCTTAATAGCGGAGGGGGTACTCCTGTCATTTGGTTTCGGGATGGTAATCAACTTTCAAGCACACCTTCTAGCCAATGGATTGCCAATCAGGCGGGAAACTACACGGGTAGGTCTATTTCTCAAGGTTGTAGTTCAGCAGTTAGCAATGTAGTTGCTGTAAGTCTGGCACCTGCTCCATCCATTACAGTTCAGCCTAGTAATCAAAATATTTCACTTGGCGTCAATGCCCTATTTCAGGTTCAAGTATTGCAGTCTGCCGCCACTTACCAATGGCAGACAGACGTAACTGGCACGGGTTTTCAAAACCTGAATAATGTACTGCAATACAGCGGTGTAACCACAAACTCGCTACGTGTGGCCAATGTAAACCCAGCCAACAACAACCAGCCTTTCCGATGCATTGTGCAACTGAGTCAATGCAGGGATACAAGTACCGTGGCCGTGCTTAATGTTGCCACTAACATAAAGCCAAAATCAGCACATCATTTGGTGCTGTATCCTAACCCAGGTTATGACGAGTTGCATATTAATGGTCTGGAAATTTCTGGCGAAATAGAATGCTATGATGCCTTGGGAAAACTTCAATTTAAGGCATCTGCTCTGCCAGACGTTCCTTTGAATTTGCATCATCTTTCCGATGGTGTTTACCACATAAAGCTGCTTACTGGTAAAGATTTGTTTTCCTTTAAGTGGCTTAAAATCAATAAATAAATACTGCCATGAAAAGCTGCAAAATGGCAAAAATTGTACGCTATGTTTTGGCTTCATGCTGCCTTTCGTTACTATTTTCTACACATTGGTGTTTCGGGCAATCTCAAGAGGAAAAGAAAAAAATATCTCGCTCACCCTACATTAAGCAGCGATACCGTAAACCCATTGTACATAAAGGTGCTAATCCTGATGTATATAATTCTTATAGCGGTGTAGGGCTAAGATTGGGTCTGTTTGGATTTACACCAACGAGAGAGTTTGCCAACTTATCCGAAACCAAAGTGATGCCAGGTGTAAACATAGGAGTGAGTTACCAGCATTTTGAAAAAATACCTGTTTGGGTAGGCATAGATCTTGGACTAGCTTATACGGGCTATGCGTGGGAGCGACTCACAGTTCAACTTCCAATTTATTCTCAAAATAACCAAATAGATGCCCTTGTGATACCAGTGGAATGCAGGTTTGAATCATTATTTTATTCTATGTGTTTGCACCTTGAAGCATGGCTACCTACAAAGACATTTCAACCTTTTGCCGGAGTATATGGTGGAGGCAACTGGTTTGTTACTACTTCCAAACTCATCGATAGAAGTGTGCATGGCATTTTAAGTAGTGCCGATGGCTCAAGGACTATTTCTTACCAATTTAATGCTTCGAGAATTACATGGACAGCAGGGTTTGGAGGCGGTTTGAGAATCAATTTATTAGAGGGAGTGGACCTTGACTTTGGTTTGAAATATCTGGCAGGTGGCGAGGTTTCTTACTACGATGGTGGCGACTTACAACGCTGGCGACTTCAATACCTGGGCAATGAAGAGGAATATGAATCTAGGAAATCCAAATCCAAAAAGTATCTCAACAGTTGCCACGTTAAAAAGAAGCCACACAAGCATGATGCAATACTTTGTAAGAGCCATAGCCAAACTTTGAAAATATGAAAGGTCTGATGCAGAACATTTGGTTTAGACTTGGTGTGCCCTTTTATGCCTTTCTATGCCTTTATGGTTTCAGTCAGGTGTTTGTTTATGAAACAGATTTAGAAGTTTGTACTGGAAAGCCTGAAAATATCTTTTCATCTACTTACCGCTCAAATAATGAAAACCGACCACAGCGGTCATTGGTGGCAACACATCAAGTAGGTTTTTACTTGCCAACATGCAAATCTTTAACTTTTTTCAGGCTTGAAAGTCTTGCTTTTGGCAATCCATTGGCCCATGTGGAGCAGGCCATTCTGAATGCAGAAAGTGTGTCGGTTTGGTTCAAAAAGCCTTTGGACAAAAGTAAAACTGAAGCTTTGCCCATTCGAATTGTAGCAGATGGACAGCAAGTAGCCGATGAATGGACTCATGTGCAGGCTTACGGTATATTCACTTACCCATTTATTCCTTTGATTCTACTTTGGTTGGTAAGCATTGGGCTACTGGTAAATTCTATGTCCAAATCACAATTCGAGACCCACTCTGATATAAGAACATCTAGCCCATCCCATTCAAATACGCAAAGTGACTTTGAAAGTAAGAAAATAAGACCCATTGACATCGAAACCATGGTGTTTATGAACGAAGCGGCCATGCTTTCAGCCATACCGCTTTTCCTGGGTGGTCAAGGCTTTTTAGCTACTTGGTTTCAACAAACCCGTGAAGACATTGAACTTCAATTGAGGGATATAAAAATTTTGCTTGTAGATGAGGTGCATACCAGTCAATTGGAACATGGTGGCATCTATTTGCTTCACCACCACCCATCCTACAACTTTGAGCAGCAAAATCTGGCCAAACTTGGTGTGCAAAAGGTGATTGTATTCACTCATTTGGACGATGATTTGCTCAAAATGGCAGGCTCTGAAAAAATAAAATCAATGCTCATAAAATTAGGTGGGAATGAAAATGAGGTTGTTAATCATGCTATGGTAACTCAATCAATACAAAATGTTCAGAAGAGAATTGACCAAAAAGGACATCTCAATGTGGCGGCAGCATCTGCTAAAGATTGGCTAAGATTGAACCAAATTCACGATATTTAATCATGAGAAACTCTGACAATAAATCATTTCGCAACCAAGACAACAGCTTCAATAGGTATGCTGATTATCGGCCCGATTTTCGGAAGTGGTTCAACAGGGGATTTGTAATGCTTGTAATTGTGATACTGTTATATGCCATTTCTCAGCAAAGCTTCGATTTCAATGTATCATTAGAAGATTTTTCTAAAGCTGATACCGAGCAAGCGAAGGAAGCTAATGCGTTGGTTTACAAACCCTTTCACGCCATGGCCTATGGCGCCAATGAGGGGGGTGTACTCTGGGTATTTAGCTTTAGTCCGAAAGGAGAGGTGTACCTAACAATCATCAATCCTGTTGCCGGGCAAGTGATAAGCCAGGATACTTTTCCGTTTTCTACCTGCGAATCTCCTTTTCCCGACAAATACAAGTGCCTGAGAACAGGAGCCACCCTCATGGGCAACAAAATATGGTTTGGACATAAGGAGCAAAATATGCTTAGAGCTTTTGATGTAAATACGGGAGTTGAACTGGTGTCCCCTCAGCAATTGATTGACAAATACGGCATCTTGGCTGATGGCATATTTAAGCTAAACATGCTGCGAGACGGTCGTTGTTTTTTTACCAACAAAGCAGGTGAAGGAATAGCCTTTTTTCCATTTTCAGAAAAAATGGGTCTTGAAAGAAGCAATGGCATGAAAGGAAAAATGGCAGGCAGTGTTTTGAAGTTTATTGTAAATGATGATCCGGGTAAATCTGATGTTTATGTTACTGATGCGAAACAAGACCAGCTAGAAGGGAATATCTACTTTGCCTGGGACTATGACAATTGCCGAAAATACAAAGGAATGGAATCCTTCTACCGCAAAGAAATTAATGGCGTAAAGAAGCTAAGGCAAACCTTTATCAATCCAAAACTCATAGCTGAAAATGGCAGCATCGGATTGTTTGTGCACGACAAAGAGTTTGGGAACCAGCATGTGCAATACCTGGAAGCACTTGACGTAAAGGGAAACTCGCTTTGGAAAGACAGCAGCGATCTGGTACAAGCCGTGTTGAAATGCAAAGAAATTCCAGCACACCACAACCCACATTACAAAGGGCCTGTGGCGGTTGTGTTTGATGAAGACAGCATTGCAAGTGTCGGGCTTCGTTTTGATAACGGCAAGGTGCTTTGGCGTGTTAACCAAAAAGATGTGTTTGCCATTTTAAACCCAAAAACCTGACATGTTCTGGAAAACTTATCAGTTCGAAGCGGAAGAAAACATGGTAGAAATTGAGCTGCAAAAGTTTGCAGTGAAGCACGGCTACAGGCTTTTAAATAAAGGGCAACAAAAAGAATATACTCTACAGAAAAACAATATACCCAGTCTCGTAAATCTGTTCGACATAAATATATCGTCACTTTCACCTGGTCATGGAAACATCATTTCTCTATACTTTAAGCCTAAGTCATGGTTGTTGGTAGCGTACTTACTACTTGTATTTTTCGTTGGTTATCACTTATTTGATTTTACAGATAGTAGATCGCTAAGTTTGAATAAAATTCTCCTCCGGGGTGCATTCCCCATGCTGTTTGCTATCCCTTTTATGTATCATTTTCACTTAAGCCAAGTATATCTGAAACTCAAAGGTATTTTAATACCAAATTTTCTGAATACGACAGAGGGCCGAAAGGAACAGTTTTTAGTATCACTCAAGGCGTCAAAAATGTTCACCAATGTAAGCGATTACTTCTATCTGGTGGTTATTGGATTATTTTTGACAGGGCTGATACTTTGGATGTTAGACTTATTTAACCCACAAGATTTACTCAATTATTTTATTAGGAGATAAGGCAAAAGCATGAAAAATAATACCCAATCAGCATTTTCTCAGGATAGCACTGTCTTTAAGGTAATTATCTCAATATCAGGGTTTTGGATGGTGCTCTTATTGGCTTATTTCATAGATAATTTCCTCTTCAATGCTGCGGGTGTCAATGCGCTTCGAGCCGCAAACAGCAAGTTGTTTCTCGGTATGGTTTTACTGTTGTCCCTCGGCATGGGCCCTATCATCTTACTTTTGATGAAGAAACGAAACCGGGCTTTTGAAGAGAAAATACTTGATAAAATCGAAGCAACTTTTTCAGGTAGCAACCCGGAAGAAATCAGTAGTATTTCAGATGTCGCTTTGCTGGAGGCTGAAAATTATGCTAAAGCCGACCCTGCATTCGACGAACTTTACCAGCGATTCAATTACTACCTCAGTCAAGTCTCAAAAAAATTTGTTGAATACAGGCACCAAACCATTGACATATACTCGCCAGGCTATTTATCTATGGCAACAGCTATTTACGTGCCCGCCGTGATGCTTCTTAGCATGTTGACACAATTTATTTTCTACCATTTCTACTTTCCAAACTCACTTGGATTGAGCTTCACCAGGGCGCTTAAAATGGGCCAAAGCAACAACCCTATGGTATTTTACCTGATGACTGGCTTATTCATTGTAGCCTTAGGAAAGATATTGCTTGTCATTAGCTCGTTTGTGAGAAAAAACTTTTTCGGTTATGTTGAAAAATTAAGCGAAAAAATAACCAATAAAGCCAATCCAGAACCATTAGAAAAACAGCTGCAACTTTTTTTTGATACTCCCTGGCAAGTAACTTCTTCTTTAGATAACTCATTGGCTATGAGGATTATGATAACTTTAATTCCATTGCCATTGTTTGTGGGCATAGTAGTTCCAGAAAAAGGGAGTATCTTATTTGCGCTCATCGTATTGTCAATATCTGGGATAACATATTGGTTTGGAAGGCGCAGAAATCCAAGCTTTCAGGTAAGCAAAAATGGCTTGGTGCAGTTGATAGAACATGCCGGAATCAAATCGTTTAGTCTGCTTGATTGCGCATGGATTTGGGTTCAATACCAACCGTTGAACCTCAAGGGAAGTGGAAGTTCATCCATTTCTGCATTTGCGAGTAAATTAGTTGTTGACAATCTTAAAAGAATGCAGGAATATCCTGTGTTGCGACCTCATCAGATGCACTTTGGGCTCAAAAGTGGCCAAACCTATTCTGTATCTCTTCGGGAGGTTTGCAACGAAGAGGGCGAATCGTGCGATTCACACGCTGTAGAATTTTACTTCGCTTTTTTACTGAAGCAACTGGGATTTTCTTTCGATCTGCAGGAAACCAACGAACAGGCTGGTGATTGGAGGGCAACAATTAGGGGGTAAAGCATCAGCCTCTTATCTCGCTTTTTCTCAATGGCAACAATAGCTGAACGCTAAAGCCCGGTTTGCCTATAAAATTCAATCCTTTTTCTAAAATCTAGGATTGAAAAGAAATAAACCGTTCTGGCGTTTAACAAAAGACGCTGATACATGGAGGAGCTATCAGGGTCTGTCATTTATTGCATGTTACGGTCCGTATGGGTCTCTTTTCTCCTTTTCTAGAATATCGAGCATGTTTTGGTTCCAATCAAAAATCAACTGACTGCCTTTAAATTGGCATGTACCTAAATCTATCCATGGAGCTTCCATATTCTTTTTAAGCATGTCATGCTCCCATTCCTTTGCTACTTTAATATATTTTCCATAAAGTTTAAAATAGCCTTCCTTGTTGTGAGGCCTGTATTCATAAAAATATTGGAGTAAAAATAGTTTTATATTAGGTTCAAATACATTCTGCCTTACGTTTTGGGTAATGGTCTCAAAAGCTATATTTCGCCAGGTTTGTTCAATAACCAAATCATCAACCAAACCATTTTTATCTAAAATAGGAACATGAAAGACTTTACCTTTATTATCAACAAATTCAGCCCTGAAAATATGATTAAATCCTTTAAAGTGATAGTCTACAAACACACCGTGATGAGTTACACCAAGGTACTTGGTTGATAATCCTCTTAGAGATAGATAAAGAGGTTCCATAACTCTCTGAGTTAGGACATTTATGGGCCGGAAAGGAAAATCCTTTCTTAAAGTTTTGATGTACGGAGAAAACCAACTGATGATGATTTGTAGTCCAATTATGACCAGAAATATGGATTTCCATTGCCATCGGAAAAAGGTTTGAGCAGGCAAGGAAGGTAGCACATGTAATGCGTTGGGGTCATTGTTAGTAAAGCGTCTTGGACTTAAAAAATGGTCATAAATGATGGCAGCGTTCAGACCTGCTTTGTCTGTAATTTGAAGTGGAGGAGCAGGAAATTGCCAAAATTTTTCAAAAAAGCTACCTGATTTTTCCCATACCCAAAGAGGTAAAAGCAGCAAATACATAGAAATATATGCTGCCGCAAAGTACGGGATAGGGTAGGTAATCCCGATACCGATATGAAAGCCGATTCCAATTATGGATAATGGTAGCCTGAATGGTTTACTCCACATCAATATGATGAAAAGAGCCTCAAAAACGATTACAAAATAGTTTAAGAACTTAACCAAATACTCTTGATTAAGTATGAAAGAAGTATCGGTCCAAGTAGCTGCAGGAATGGTGGCTGGCATCCACATACCGATGGAATGGGTCCACATGTATGTATCTAACTTGAAAAAAACTGAATCAAAATACATCAATCCGATACCCATAAAAATTGGTGCGATGTAGTTTACCGCCGAAACCAGATAATTGGGTTCATAAATTTTATTTAATGTGCTATATTTAAATTTATCAATCAGGTTGTCGAGAGAGAATCGCTTGCCTAACGGCATGAACATCATCAAAAAGCATATGCCAACATAAGAGTAAAACACGTGCACTTCCCATTGCTTATTACTGCTCAGTACAACAACGGCAAAGCAATAGTTGACCACTGAGGCGGGCTTGGTAAACAACCCTAAAAAAAGGCAAATCACGCTGGTCATCCAAAAGCCGAGCATCAAGTTTGGTTCTATTTCCCCGACATATTCAAAGGGAATGCGATCGAATATCATGTGCTTGAACCGAAAGAACATGGCTACCTGCAGTATAAGAACAAAGGAAAAACAGATTCTAAACACTGCTAAACCTGTGGCATCCACCTTTTGAAAAAGGACATGGTTGAGGCGTTTGTTGAATGTAGACAACCAGTTCATAAATACGTTGCTTTGAATAAAGACTTAATGACTTTTCAAGGGCAAAATTGAGGCTGCAATTTTTTAAAACCTAATTTCAATTAAAATAACTTTACTATCCGTAAACGTCTATGATGATGGCAATATTCAACTCACTATCAGGGTTTTATAAAATACACCACATCAAACTTCTATCAAAACATGAAAAACAAACAACGTATACTTAATACTTTCAATCAGCTTTTTTCTGGCTAAAACACTTTTTATGTAGTTTGATGTGATTGATCTTACTAAATGACCAAGTTTGTATCGCTTATTTTTTTTAGACAAAATCTATAAAATGACGAATATTCAGATAATTTTTTTTTAAAAACGCTATCTATCTATTTTTCGGTTTACAAAGTGTGTTGCACCACCACATCGGTATAAGTTTATTACTTACTGATTTTTTACTCATTACAATTGTCTAAATCCTTGATTAGATCGATGGTTATGGCTTCATGATTGCGAAGCAATTTGATATAACTCAAGTTCCAGTCCCGATACAAATGTTCGATTTGCGCCCGAAACTTTGTTGTAGCTACGTAGTCATTCAGCAATGGCATTTGTTTTTCATTGTCCCAATAGTTCGGCTTGTGTAATCTCAATAATTCATTCAAAGTTTTATCATAACCATCACCATTGTCGACAAGCCTGTTGTTATAGCTTTCGTAATAGTTCATGAGCTTAATTGTTAGTTTACTATCCTTAATTTCAGAAAATAAGCCATTTGATAGTAGAATAGACCATGTGGCAATTCGTGGATATAGGGTTCTATTGTCACATCCAATAGCATGAAGTGCAGTATCTATCTGAGGGAAAATACCAGGCTCTGGATTTTTTAAGTTACTTATTACAAACTGATAATGTTTACTGCTTTGTTTCTGATTTTCTATTATTTCCTTAATGTCAGCCAAATCTTCAATCAACTCAAACCTAAGCTGGCAAAGCATACGTCTGGCTTCTTGTTCGTTTTTGCGCTCTTGCCACAAGTCTTCAAAGTAAATGGCTAAAAATACTGAAAAGACGATTACTGATGTTTCTGCGAATAATTTACTCCAATTAATTTTCATATATAGTGCCTTGATCGATGATTTCTGCAAAGTTTAAGTTGCTCTTAATCAACTCAAATGTTTTAGTTGTTTATCCAATTTAAGTTTCAATTACAGCTAATCATTTTCCTTAGTCAAACTCAAAATACTCCTCTTTTGAAGACTTATCTTCCTCTTCCACCTTTTTCTTCTTCTTTTTAAACAGGTCTAAAAATTCACGGCCTTCCTCTTTGATTTTTTCCTTCACTTCTTTTTTCTGCATTTGCAGGTCGGGTTTGATGGATATGTTGTCATTCTTTCCAGTCATTTTCAGGTAAAAATGGCCTTTGGGGTCTTTATCTTCAATTTCTCCAAAAGCAGCATCCGGGTCGCCTTTGCGTTGCAGCCTGAGCGGGAAATATCTCCAGGGAATTTTCAATCGGTAATCCATTTCCTGGTCGAAAGTTTGCTTGCCTGAAATATAGAAATCAAAAACCTGACTTTGGATGTGCATTTCAGGTATGGTGACAATGCCGCTTTCTATGTAAAAGGTGTTTTTCAACTCCCTGAAAGCCAGGTTTTCAAGTTCTTTCTTTTCGAAAAATCTGGAGAGCGAAAGTACCGGTGCAAAACCCATTAGTTTGCCATTTCTAATGTTCACTTCAGCCTTGGCTATGCAGTCGTTGGCTTTAATGTTTAAGAACTGGTCGAACAAAATGCGCACATCCGTATTCGTTGACATGGTACCTGACACATTTTTGTATTGGAGGAAATCCTGACCGAAATCTCCAGCAACATAAAACAGACTGTCAATGCCAACATCTTTCATTTTAAGTTTTCCCGTGGCCACATATTTCTCCTTGTTTTTCAGCACAATATCTCCATTCAGCGAAACCGAACCGCCACCAGCCAGCATGGAAATGTCGGCCAATTGAAGCTCTTGTTTTACCAATTTCAATCTGCCTTTCAGGTTTTCGGCTTGCAGTTTTCTGAACCTGAATTCATCGACCCGAAACCGAATGCTCATTTTCCAAAACTCTGGAATCACCAGCTTCATGTTGTCTTCATTGGCTTGCCGGGCGGAAGATGTAGCAAGTAACCATTCGTCCAGGTTTAGGTAATTCGATTTCAGGTTGGCTTCCAGGTACACATCTTTGTCGGCACCCAACAACAGACCTAAGTAATTTTTGCCCAGGCCGTTAAGCTCAATTTGGCTTGAACCTACTTGAGCTTCAAATTTGTCAATTGATATATCAGAATAGCTTAATGACAACAAGCTGTTTACGTTGGTGATTCCCAAGCCTTTCGCCTGATGAAAGAAGTTTCCGTTTTTTAATTCAAAATGTCCCGTGCTTTTTATGCTGCGCAAGCCTTCGAGTTTATTGAAGGACGATAACCGGCCTTTCACCGAAAAATCTCCTTCCAAAATACCTGATTCAACTTTCCAGCCTGTTAAACCAACCACAGAACTCAGGGCAGGTAATTCAAAAACGCCTTTGCCTTCCAGGTCAATGTCTGGATCGGTAAAATCTTTAATCGAACCTTTTACCGAAAAAGGTTTTCCGGCAAAATTTCCCTCAAAGTTAGCCAAAGTTAACGTACTGTTTTTCAACGATGAAGGTGAGCCTGATTGGTAAGTTGCGTCAAGTTCGAAACCACTCACTTTCCAGGTTGTTTTTTTCAATGCAGCTGTAGCATTGTTGCATTTCACTTCGCAATATACGGTTGGGTTGTTGCCTGCGCCTCTTGCATATCCCTTTATTTTTATGTTGCCATCGAAATCCCAATCATCGAATATCTTGGCATGTTGGGCTGGCACCAAGGAAGCCAGCGTTTTCATACCCGTTTCAGAAGATTCCCAGCTGATATCCATAGCTTCAAGTTCGCCCCAGCTATACCATCCATTTACTTTAAATCCTGATTGGTTTATTTTAAATAAATTGGTTGAAATCAGTATTTTATTTTTCTGATTATCAATGTTTAAACTTAGCTCAGTTGCAACTGATTTCTTTCGCACCAATACCGATTTAACGGACCTAATGTTGTCGACAAACAAATCCCCTTTCACAGAAATATCTGTGATGGCACCTTTGTATGACAAGGCACCAGAGAGTTTGCCAGTTTGGCCTTCATAAAACTGTTTGTTTCTGGAGTCGGCGTACACCACATGCATGTTTTGCAGCAGTATCCTGCTGATTTTTAACTCCAATTCTTGTTGGTTGTTTTTGTTGTCGGTCGGCTTCAGAATGTCGAAATTTTGTTTGCCTGCTGAATCTACAAAAATGGCAACAGAACCATTTCTGGCTTCCACGTTTTGGATGATGAAATTGCCTTCCCAAAGTGGCCAGAAATCGAGACCTACAAATAATTCTTCGGCCTGAAGCAAGTATTTTTCTTCCGTTGCAAAAGCCGGATCTACCCTCAGGTTGTGGAATTTCACAGAAATGGAAGGAAAAGTTTCCCACCAGATCATTTCAATTTTTGCAGCCGAAACCGGAACAGCCAGGTAGTTGTTGGCCTGAGCTATGAACACATTTACAAGTTTGGCCCGATTTGCATAGAGTGCAATGGTTATTGTAGCTAACAACACAACCAAACCCAACAGGCTGTAAAGCAAGATGCGGAAAATTTTGTTGAGCAATCCGGGTTGTTTCAAGGTCGCTGATTTGCTTGAAGAATGCTCAAAACAACAAGATATTGCTGAAAATCGCAGCATTCATTTTTTTGCGCCTTGTAAAAATCTAAAGAACTGCGAGTTGAATGCCCCCGAAGGCATAAACTTCTCTATGTTTGCAGCGTTTAATAATGTATGATAGCAATTCGAAACCTGTTCATAGGTGCTCTATTTTTGATGGCCACATGGACAAATGCCCAGGAAAAACACCTAAAAAATCTTAAACAGCTTACTTTTGGAGGCGATAATGCGGAGGCTTATTTTAGTTTCAACAGTAAAATGCTCAGCTTTCAGTCCAATAATTCGAAATGGGGCTTGCAGTGCGACCAGATTTTTTTCATGGATGCCAACGAGGGCTTGAAAGACAGCCTCGGAAAAGCAAAATTGATCAGTACCGGAAAAGGCAGGACAACTTGCAGCTACTTTTTGCCCGATGGCAAACACATCTTGTTTGCCAGTACCCACGAGGCCGATGCCAATTGTCCGGAAATTCCCAACATACCCGGTAAATACCTTTGGGGAATCAATTCAACCTACGATATTTATGTAGCTGATTTACAAGGAAAAATCACAAATAAACTCACAGACCTTGAAGGCTACGATGCCGAGGCTGTGGTGTCGCCTAAAGGAGATAAAATTTTGTTTACCTCCACCCGAAACGGGGATTTGGATTTGTACACCATGGACATGGACGGTAAAAACGTGAAGCAAATTACCTTTGAACTGGGCTACGACGGCGGTGCTTTTTTTTCGCCTGATGGCAAAAAAATCGTATTTCGTTCCAGCCGACCAAAAGCCGAAGAGGAAATCAAGGACTACAAAGAGTTGTTGAAACAAGGGTTGGTGGCGCCTACCAACATGGAAATTTACACCTGTGATGTAGACGGCTCGAACCTGAAACAAGTTACTAAATTAGGCAAAGCCAATTGGGCTCCGTTTTTTCATCCTTCAGGCAAGAAAATTATATTCTCGTCGAACCATCACAGCGAAAGAGGCTACGATTTTCAGCTGTATATGGTGAATCTCGACGGCACAGGGCTTGAGCGAATTACATCTGAAAGCAAGTTCAATGCATTTCCTATGTTTTCGTTCGACGGTAAAAAGTTGGTTTTTAGTAGTAACCGAAATAACGGCGGAACCCGTGACACCAATGTTTTTATAGCCGACTGGGTCGATTGATGCATCTCATTTTGAGATAAAATCCTTCTAATTTTTATGATGCAGTCAATTTTTAGTTATTTTGCCCTCGAAAGAATCATAAACATGTATGGACAGTAGCTCTACTGAAAAGAGTTCAAAGCCTCCCTCGAGCCATTTGGCTTTCACCATTCAAACCCATTTTGCTAACTTATGAGTTTTGAATTGGTTGTCATTATCCTTCTTATTTTGCTAAATGGCTTCTTTTCCCTGGTGGAACTGGCCGTTATCTCATCCCGAAAATCGAAGCTTGAAAATCTGGCAAAAAAAGGGAAATCTGGTGCCAAAGTTGCACTCGATATCTTAGCAAATCCCAATCGCTTTCTATCCACAATCCAGGCTGGAATTAACCTGATTGCCATTTTCATTGGTGTTTTTACAGGTGCCAGCTATGCCGACGATATTGAAGCCATTTTGGTGAATATTAGCTTCATTGCACCTTATGCACATGCGGTTGCACTTTCAGCCGTTGTGTTTGTGGTTACATTTTTTACCATCGTTTTTGGCGAATTGGTTCCCAAACGCATTGGCATGCATTTTCCGGAAACCATAGCAGTGATGTTTGCATCGACCATGATGCTGCTTAGCGCTATTTTAGGGCCATTTGTTTGGTTATTGTCCAAAATCACGGACTTGGTATTGGCTATTTTTAACATTAGAGGCAATCCTGAAAATGCTGTTACAGAAGAAGAAGTAGTTTCCCTTATTGCTCAAGGCACGTCTTCAGGTACTTTTGAAGAGTCGGAGCAAGACATGGTGGAACGGGTGTTTCACCTGAGCGACAGGCAAGTTGGTTCGCTGATGACCAACAGGATTGACTGCGAATGGCTAGACATCAACGAAGGACACTATCCGATCAGGGAATTTGTGCTCAATTCTTCACATTCTTTGTTTCCAGTGTGCGACGACAGCATCGACAATGTGATTGGTGTGCTTCGGGCCAGGAAAATGTTACTCCTCGATAATCATGATCCCGATGCAGATGTACGGTCTATTTTAGAACCCGCAGTGTTTGTTCCTGAAAATATGAGCGCTTTCAAAGTGCTTGAAAAATTCAGAGAATCTAAAAGCAAGCTGGCCGTGGTGATTGATGAATTTGGAGCTGTTCAGGGAATTGTAACCGTGAACGACTTGTTTGACGCTTTGCTTGCCGATGCCGATGCGCCCGATGGTGACGACGAAACTTTGATCATCAGAAGGGAAGATGGCAGTTGGTTAATTGATGCCTTGCTGCCTTTTGAAGAGTTTTTGCAGTATTTTGAAATTGACGAAGTAGATGTGGAAGATAAAACAGGTTTCCACACACTTGGTGGTTTTATGCTTCACCTGAGCAAGGAAATCCCCAAAACGGGGGAGAAATTTGAATGGCGGGATATTTCGTTCGAAGTGCTCGACATGGACGGAAATCGGGTAGACAAAATTCTGGTGATTATGCCAGATGATGGTTCGGAGGAGTAACCATCTACGCTTCGAATTGGTTGTATGTAGGCGTTAAGCACCTTTTTCTGCTCCCGCAGGTATTGCAGATCCCTTTCGCAAATCTCGAGTTTGTGCTGTCTTCTATTTTTTTGGCCTGGTACATATTCATACCTCAAACCAAAGCAAAATTTTTTGTAATAGCCATGGCTGTAATAAATTATTTTTATTACAAGGTTTGCTATTACAACTTGGTAATAGCAGATGCTGTAATAATTTTTTTTTATTACAAGGTTTGTTATTACAAATTCAAGCACAATGAAAAGACGGGCTAACCGAAAGCCGCTTCAAAAAGCTGGGCTTGAGGAAAAAACCGGGTAGCTGGAAGAAACACACCAAGCACGACTGCTGCTGTTGAAAAGGAGGAGAAATGGCTCAAGATAAAACATGATAGAATGATAGTGAAAACTTGGAATTTCAAAAAAATAGTAAGATTGTTGCCTTAGAAACTGCCAAAAGCTAAATTGAATATCCGATTGCGCTTTTTGTATTAACAAACTATGGGTTTATTGAAAAAGCGCAAGTTTGCAAAATGATAAAAGCTAATGGATCAACGGTTTACGGGAAATGCGGAATTGAAAACCTGCGTATATTTTCAAGTTAGCGGTAATTTTAGAACGACACAGTAATATCATACATTTGACATAAATTAAAACGACAATGAGCCAACAATTTTACATCGCTGTAAATGGACAACAGACAGGACCGTTTACGATTGACGACCTTAAAGCAAAGAACATTCAGCGGGACACACTCGTTTGGACTGAAGGTATTGACAACTGGACAAAAGCCGAGCACATCCCACTTCTAAAAGATGTATTACGGGCGACACCGCCACCGCTTCCCAACACAGAAGCAAAGACAACTTCGCAACAAGTTCCACCACCACCGACACCGACACCGACACCACCTGTTTCTAACGACAAATATTTTGGTTATGAGTTGGCTCGCAGACGAGAGAGATTATTTGCAACAATCATTGAAGCCATAATTATTTTGGTTCCAATGTTATTACTCTTTGGTGACAGTATAAGCGATAGCGACCCGTATAGTTTTGGCTCTATTGTAGGCGGTGCAATTTTATCAGCAATCCTTGGAGCAATTTTCTATCCTATGTGGGGCGGTAATCTTGGACACAAAATAATGGGGCTAAAAGTTATTTCCGCAGAGAACGGACAAATTGAAAGCAATGCAAAGACAGGAGCAATCAGAGAAGCACTCAAATCTATTTTCAGTTTAGTTTTCATTCCAGTTGTTTGGTTGCTTTGGGACGACAATAGACAAAACCTATACGATAAAGTCGTTAAGACCTATGTTGTAAAAAAAAAGTAGGCACGATAAAGAAATTTTTTAGGGGTTGTTTCCTTTTTGTTCTGACCTTTTTCTTTATCGTCTTTTTGTTAATCTGGGGTTCAATATACTTCTATATTGACGGTGTTCCTGCTGTTTCTAACTATGTAGTTGAGCAAATACCCACTTCTGTTGACAAGGAAGTCGGTAGAGAACTAAGACGAGAAATTTTAAGGTCAGCACCGATTGACGAAGAAAAGACAGAACTTCTCACAGCATTTTATTCTGCTTTGGGTTACGACACCAAGACAAAAGTATATGTAGTCAAAGCAAGCGAGTTTAACGCATTTGCCTTACCCGACAATTCAATTTTTGTTTTCGACCAAGTTCTTAGAGAGGTAAAATCTTATCCCGAATTGGCGGCACTTCTTGGACACGAATACATTCATATCAAGAACCGACACGGAATGAAAACTCTTGCACATTCACTATCAAGAGAACTGCTCACCGAAGTATTATCAGGTGGCGACAATTCAGACAAATTTATAAGTAACTCAAACAAACTTTTGACTTTGAAAAATTCAAGGGACTTTGAAACCGAAGCGGACAAGGGAGGACTTGAATTATTAATTGAAAATCAAATTGACATAAACGGAATGACCGAACTATTCAAGCGAATGGAAAAAGTATCCGAAAGAAAAGGCAAGAGTATTCCAGCTTACCTAAGCACACACCCGGACAGTGAAGACCGCTTAGAAACAATTGAAGTAGAAATTAAGGACAAGCAAAACAACTATGTTCACAGCGACAAACTTGACGAGCTTTTTCAGAAAATGACGACATTTAATAACAACTATTACTAACTCGAATGAAAAGAAAAACTACCGCTAACAAGGGGTTTGCGATAGCGGGGGTTCCGTGCTTCGCAGACACATTTGTGCAAGGTGGAAGTTCAGTTCTCCGAATGAAGTTTAGTGCTAAAACTCCCCGCCATCGCAAACCCCCAAAACGTCAGGTTGTGAATTAACTCCATTTTGTTCAAAAATAGCCCATTTCAGACCCTTCAGTTCGTGTTTTAAAGCCTTTGGAGAGGTGCAGGTTTTAGGCTGACAGTTCAGTGTTCAAAAAATAGCGTTCTTC
>Ga0247833_1000440_pt1 | contig 75509 bp, 84 predicted proteins | sample LaCruzMarch2015__7_FD_187117 | JGI IMG/M metagenome (GOLD analysis project Ga0247833, IMG submission 187117) | Freshwater microbial communities from meromictic Lake La Cruz, Castile-La Mancha, Spain - LaCruzMarch2015_8m | ecosystem: Environmental > Aquatic > Freshwater > Lake | place: Spain...
TCTGATGCCGTCACTGCTGCCGGATCCCTGATCCGACTGTCATCGGTCGCAGTATCTGTGCTCGCTTGGTGATGAGCGATTAAGGATGGACTGCTTGGTGCTGCGTCCCGGCTCCTGAACGCATACCTCCTAGAGTGAGGCCAGCAGCTCAATCCCTCCAGAGGCCCCGACCTTGCAGATCCAGGTGGGCTACGAGCTGATTTACCGGTGCCCCACGCCGACCCCGATGATCCTCACCCTGAGCATCAACGACAGCCGCGCCGCAGACCTGATCCAGCCGGACCAGCTGGTGCTCACGCCGGCGGTGCCTGTCCAGACCTACAGGGATTCCTACGGCAACCTCTGCAGCAGGATCCTGGCGCCCGCTGGCCTGATCACCCTCAGTGGCAATGGCGTGGTGGCCGACAATGGTCTGCCCGACCCGGTGCTTCCCTGGCTGGATCAGGAGCCCGTGCAAAGCCTGCCGGAAGAGGTGCTGCTGTTTCTGCTGGGCAGCCGCTATTGCGAAACAGATCTGTTATCGGAAACAGCCTGGCAGTTGTTTGATGCGGTGCCATCCGGGTGGAAGCGGGTGCAGGCCATCTGTGATTTTGTGCATCAGCACATCACCTTCAACTATGGTCAGACCAGCCCAACGAAAACAGCCCGTCAGGTATTTCAGGATCAGGAGGGTGTCTGCCGAGACTTTGCCCATCTCGCCATCACCTTTTGCCGTTGCATGAACATCCCAGCCCGCTATTGCATGGGCTATATCAGTGATATCGGCGAACCAATGCCCTATTCTGAAATGGATTTTGCCGCCTGGTTTGAAGCCTACCTTGGCGGCGCTTGGCACATTTTCGATCCTCGCAACAACAAGCCAAGGATCGGCAGGATTCTGATCGCCAGAGGCAGGGATGCGGCTGATGTGGCGCTCACCACCAGTTTTGGCCGGGCCACCTTGGAATCCTTCAAAGTCTGGACTGATGAGCGGATGGGAGAGGAAGGCCAGCTCGCCAACCTGCCAAACTGAGGCAGAACCAAACAAGCAATGACCTACTGCGTCGGCATCCTGCTGAAGGAAGGAATCGTGCTCGCCTCCGACTCCCGCACGAACGCAGGCCTTGATGATTTCGCCAAGTTCTGCAAGATGACCTGCTTTGAGCGCGAGGGTGATCGGGTGATCATTCTGCTCAGTTCCGGCAATCTGGCTGGCACCCAGGCGGTGGTGAGCCTGCTGAAGCAACGGGGATCTCTCCAGGATGGGGCCGACAACCTCTGGACGGCAGGCACCATGTTTGACGTGGCGCGGGTGGTTTCCGATGCGATGCGGGACATCGAGCAGCGCGATGCCGCCTTTCTGGAGGGAGGCCCGATCAAGTTCAATGCTTCCTTCATTCTGGGTGGCCAGGTGAAGGGAGAGCCGCCTCGCCTGTTTCGCATCTACAGCGAGGGCAACTTCATCGAAGTGGGAGAAGACACCCCGTTTCTGCAGACCGGTGAAGCGAAGTATGGAAAGCCGATCATCGAGCGGGTGCTCACACCAAGCACCTCGATGGCCGATGCCGCCAAATGTGTGCTGGTGTCCTTCGATTCCACCATGCGCAGCAACCTGTCGGTGGGGATGCCGATCGATCTGGTCTGCTACGAGCGCGACAGCCTGCGAATCCGCAACAGGCGCCGATTCCAGGAGGGCGACCCCTACTTCGCCGCCCTGAGTGCGGAATGGAGCGCCGGAGTGCGCGAGGCGTTCCGCAATCTCCCCGAGCTGGAGTGGTGAAATTGGGCGGGCAGCGGTAGCAGTTGGTGTGCGTGGTTAACGTTCCACCGCGATGGCCAGCCTTTCCGCGACAGAAGCCCTCAAGCGGCTCGATGCCCTGATCGATGAGCTCGGCAATGCCGTGCTGCTTGCTGAGGCCGACTGGAACGCCATCCAGGAAACCCTGGACCTGGTTTCGATCCCCGGGATGCGCGAGTCGATCCTCGATGGGTTGGCCACACCGGTGGCTGATCTCAGTGATCAGCCTGGCTGGTGATCCAGGAGCCGCTCAAATTCTCTGTCGGAAATGTTCTTCTTCTCTGGCGGAATGGTTTTTCGGCATTCATTCCGGTGTTGGCTCAGAGAAGGTGGTCTCCAGGTCACGGGCCCCATGCAGAACCCGCACGATCTGAACCTCACCGGGAACGGTGAGATAGAAGATGACGTAACGCCCTACCGGAAAGCTGCGCAGACCATCGGCCAGCTCGTCCCGTCGTCGCCCGATACCGGGCTGGTGCGCAAGCACCTGGAACTTCTGGTCGATCAGATCGATGAATGCATCGGCATGGGCGTCGCTGTCATCGGCGATGTACTCCCACAGTTCAACAAGATCAGCCTTGGCACGGGGTTAGACAACAATCACCTGGATGCTTCACGTGCCCTGGGCGACGGCGGTGCGGGACGCCTTGCGCCTGCGTCCGTCCTGCTTGATCTCCTCCGCATTCCAGAAGGTCGGCTCGCCACTGCTGAGTCCTTCCTGGATGTCGTGTCGCAGTTGCTGGAGCTTGAGAGAACGCAGCTGGTCTTGTTGCTCCATGAGCCTGAGGGCTTCGCCGACGACCTCGCTGGCGGAGGTGTAGAGGCCAGACGTGACCTTGGCCTTCACCATGGCTTCGAGCTGAGGCGAGAGGCTGACATTCATGGTCATGACGACCTCCACCACGGACCACTCTCATGATGTCAAGCCTACGGATCCTGGCAAGGCCTGTCAATTTTTGCCATGACTAGCAGCGCCTCCCGGCCACAGACGGGTGACGCCCTGATTGATCAGCAGCGCCAGCAGCTGCGGATCGATCGAACACCTGCTGGCCCCAGCAGCGGCCATCCTCCCTAGGCTGTAGTACGTTTCGTTGAACAGTTGGGGATCATGGCGATCGGGGTGCGGGTGGATCCGGAACTCGAGCGGCAGCTCGATCAGCTAGCCCGGCAGCTCGGCAAGACCCGCAGCGCCTGCGTGCGAGACGCCATTGCCCAATACCTCCTGCGCCACGGCGATGGCGAAGAAGCACGCCGGCAGTCGCAACTGCTGGCCGAGCTGGAACCGCAACAGCACTGGAGCGAGCAGCTCCCTGACTGGAGCGACTGGACGGCATGAGCCTGCCAGCGCTCCGACGCGGCACCGTGGTGACCGTGGCCAGCCCGGGGGTGTACTCCGGCAAACCCAGACCGGCTGTGGTGGTCCAGGCGGATCGCTGGTTGCAGGCCCATCCGAGCGTCACCCTCTGCCCGCTCACCAGCACCCTGGCGGAGGCTCCTCTGGTCCGGCTGCCCGTGCAGCCAACGGCTCGCAATGGCCTGCAGAAGCATTCCCAGCTCATGGTCGACAAGCTGTTCACGGTGGCGATCAGCTCCCTCGGCGCGGTGGTGGGGCAACTGGAGCCCCAGCTGCTGATCGAGCTGGATCTGGCCCTGCGGGGTTGGCTGGAACTCCCCTGAGCTGGCCGCCGCCTGAACCCATCGATGCTGATGTTGGTGTCCAGCAGACAGCGGCGCATCGCCGGATCAGAACAACTCGCGCTTGCCTTGCAGCTGGGAAGCCCGCTCCTCCAGGAAGTCATCGGGCACCGTGGGATCAGCCTGGAAGAAGCTGTCCCAGCTGTGACCAAGCGGCTCGATGATCCGCTCCTGGCCACAGGCACGGACCTCCACCTCCTTAACGGAGTCAGGAAGCCGCAGATGGGCGGGGATGCGCACCGCCTGGCTGCGGTTGCTCAGAAACAGCTTGGTGACCGCCTGTATCGAACCAACTCGGATTGAAAGGAGCCTATCCCTTGATCACTTGTCCCGCCATCGGCATGGACAATCCGGCAGCGGCACCCAGGCGGAGTAGTGGATGAAGCGGACAGATGGTGCCCAGGGACCCGGAGTTGTGGCGCTTCAGAGCAGCTCTGCGGACGGCGAAACCATGGGGACCTGACTAGCCCCAGACAGAAAGAGTGGTTGTGGTTGATGCGGGAAATGAGAGCTTGAAAGCGCCAGTTCCGCGAGGTGGTGTTTAAGCTTTTTGGGTTTTCATCACTGCGCCGGTTATCGGGCTGAGTGACTGCGATCACAAGCTTCCTGACCTTCGGGACGATTTGCTGCTCCCATCAATGCTGAGCCAGTCAAGATCTTGTTTTCCAACCCTGTAAAGGGCCCCGGATCATGTAACAAATCGAAAACTCTATCCCTGCTCGCTATTCAGCTCGATCCCCCGCAAGACTCACTCCAACTGAACTTGAGAACGACGCTTCTCGCTTGAAGGGTGAGCACTTGTGCCCCAGCCTGCCTTACCGATGGCAGCAGTTGCGGGCGATTCGAAAGCTGGCTAATGATGGCTCAAGGAGAGCCGTGATGGCCCTGGCAGAAGCTGTGACTAAGAACAAATCACTCGATCACGTCAGCAGCGAAGGCCCGATCCCAACCCTTGGGACCCTGGAGCGGCATGACCAAAGAACAGTGATCGCTGAGGTGTTGGCATCCACTTGGCCAGTCCGTCCATCACTTGAATTGGTTGGTTTGCTTAGCCGTCGACAACGGCCAGGGCAGTCTTCAACGGCAGGAACAGGGTCTGCGGGCGACTGAGCAGCGGCTGAAACCGGTGCTTCCGGTAAGAAGCAGCGGCATTCTCATCAATGGCATCGGCGCAGATCGCGTACACCCCGACCGGCGCTTTAACCACGCGCTGGATGGCGTCATAGAGCAGCATGCTGCCGACCCCTGTCCCTCGGAAGGCCAGGTCCCTGCCCATCCAGCCGATCAGGACGACGGGCACGCTGGGATAGCGCGGCAGTTTCTTGGCCAGTTCTGGAGCAATAGCGTTCAGCGGGATGCTGTGGGCCGAGAGTGTGTGGAAGCCCGCGATCTTGCCGGTGCTGCGCTCAATCAGGACATAGCAGGCGGCATAGCTGCGCTTGACGTCCTGAGAAACCGTCTGGTGGAAGTAGCGGTCAATGCGGTCATGGCCGCTACAGAAGGCTGCCCGCTGATGTTTGGCGAGGGCTTCTGAAACGAAGCGCCTCACCGAACCTGAACATTTTCCAGATGCAGGCGCTTGGCGTGGTTCAAGGCAGCGTTCGGAACCGGCGGATGGATCAGGGCTTCGGCAAAGCGCTGCTGATCCTCTGCCGACAGGCGCAGCAAGCTGTCCTCCTCGATGGCTCGCTGGGCGGCGTCATGGGCGGCACTGACGACGAAATCGGTCAGGCTGCGCCCTTTCAGCTGCGCCGCCCGCTTCAAGGTGGCATAGACGCTGGCTGGAAGACGGGCCTCCAGGCGCGAAGTTTGCTCTGTGGCCATAGCAATTCTCCTTGAAGACACCGTACGGCAGTTCGCCGTATGGATCAAGGAATAGAAACCAGGGGCTGCCCCCTGGCCCCGCCCCGCTACTACGGCCGACCCCCGGGCTCACACGTTGAACAGAAACTCCATCACATCCCCTTCGGCCACCACGTACTCCTTGCCTTCGCTGCGCAGCCAGCCGCGGGTGCGGGCCTCCGCCAGGGAGCCGGCCTCCACCAGCTGCTGGCAACCGATCGTCTGGGCGCGGATGAAACCCCGCTCGAAATCGGTGTGGATCACCCCGGCCGCCTGGGGGGCGGTCATGCCGGCGGTGATCGTCCAGGCGCGGGTCTCCTTTTCGCCGGTGGTGAAGTAGGTGCGCAGACCCAGCAGCTGGTAGGTGGCGCGGATCAGGCTGCGCAGGCCGCCCTCGCTCACCCCCAGGCCCTCCAGGTAGTCGGTGCGCTCGGCTTCGCCCAGCTCGATCAGCTCGGCCTCCACCTGGGCGGAGATGCGCACGGTTTCGGCGCCTTCGCGGGCCGCCAGTTCCGCCACCGCCTGGCAGAAGCCATTGCCTCCGGCCAGGTCGTCTTCGCTCACGTTGGTGGCGTAGATGATCGGCTTGAGCGTCAGCAGGCCCAGGGGCCGGAGCTGGGCAAGCTCCTCCTCGCTCAGGCCCACGCTGCGGGCGGCACCGCCGGCCTCCAGGGTGGTCTGGATGCGTTCGAGCGCCGTGTCTTCGGCCTGGGCCTCCTTGCTGGTGCGGAGCTGCTTCTTCAGCCGCTCGCGACGCTTCTCCACCTGGCCCAGGTCGGCCAGCCCCAGCTCCAGGTTGATGATCTCGGCGTCCCGCACCGGGTCGACGCTGCCCGAAACATGGATCACGTCATCGTCCTCGAAGCAGCGCACCACGTGCACGATCGCGTCCACCTCGCGGATCGTGGCGAGGAACTTGTTGCCCAGCCCCTCCCCCTGGCTGGCCCCCTTCACCAGGCCGGCGATGTCGACGAACTCGACCCGGGTGGGGATGATCTGCTTGGAGGCAGACACATCTGCCAACACCTTCAGGCGGGGGTCGGGCACGGCGACGCTGCCCACGTTGGGCTCGATCGTGCAGAAGGGGAAATTGGCCGCCTGGGCCTGGGCGTTGGCCACCAGGGCGTTGAAGAGGGTGGATTTGCCCACGTTGGGCAAGCCCACGATTCCGGCTTTGAGCATGGGCCGGAATCTAGGGCGGACCCCTCCGGCCGCCAGCCGAGCCACAGTTTTCGCCCGCACCAGGAAGACTGGGAACAGCGATCGGAGCGTCCCCATTCCCCCCCGCACCCTCAACCCCGCCCCGCCGGCGAAGAAGACCACGACGGAGACGGCCCCGACGCCCGCCCCGGCCCCCCAACGGCGGAGCGGCCAGGCCCGCCGCCATCCCCGCCGACCCCTCTGGGCCGCCCTGGTGGCGCTGCTTGTGCTGGCAGGCGGCTTCGCCCTGTGGCAGCGGCAGCGCGCTGCCGCCCAGCGCGATCTCTCCGCCTTCACCGTTGTGGCGGAACGGGGGACACTGCCCGGCACGGTCACCGCCACCGGTGAACTGGAAGCGGCCCGCAGCGTCAACGTCAGCCCCAAGCGCGGCGGTGTGCTGGAGAAACTCTTCGTGGTGGAAGGGGATACGGTGCGCCAGGGGCAGCCGATCGCCCTGATGGACAGTGGTGATCTGCGGGATCGGGAGAACGAACTGCAGGCCCAGGTGCGTCAGGCCGAAGCGGAGTATGCCCGCAGCCGATCCGAATTTGAGCGCCGCCGCGCCCTTTACACCCAGGGTGCGATCAGTCAGGACGACTTCGCCTCGTTCCGCACCCGCCTGCTCACCAGCCAGGCCGCCCTTGACGCCGCCCGTCAGCGCAGCAGCCAGCGGGACGTTGAACGGGGCGAGCTGACCATCCGCGCCCCCTTCGACGGCGTGATCACCCAGCGCTTCGCCGATCCTGGTGCCTTCGTCACCCCCACCACATCCGCATCCGCCAACGCGGGGGCCTCAAGCTCCTCCGTGGTGGAACTGGCCCAGGGGCTGGAGGCGGTGGCCAGCGTGCCGGAGAGTGACATCGGCAGGATCAGGCAGGGCCAGGCCGCCAGTGTGCGGGTGGATGCCTTCCCCGATCGCCGTTTCGCCGCCCGGGTGCGTCAGATCGCCCCGCGCGCCGTCAAGTCCAACAATGTCACCTCCTTTGAGGTGAAGCTGCAGCTGGTCGATCCCCAGGGCGAACTGAGGATCGGCATGACCGCCGACATTGATTTCCAGACCGGCACCCTGGCGGCCCAGACCCTGGTTCCCACCGTGGCGGTGGTGACCCGCAACGGCCGTCCGGGTGTGCTGCTGGTTGGCAAGGATGATCAGCCCACTTTTCAGCCGGTCAGTCTGGGCGCGAGCAGCGGCCGCAACTCCCAGATTCTCGATGGCCTCAAACAGGGCACCCGCATCTTCATCGACCTGCCGCCCTGGGCGAAAAAGTCGAACCAGGATTAGACCGGATGCAACGCTCGATCGGCCAGGAAGGCCCGGCTCGCCTCCAGGATCCGGCCGCTGGCCTGGCCGTCGCCGAAGGGGTTGCGGGCCTGAGCCATGGCCGCATAGGCAACTGGGTCGTCGAGCAGCAGGCCTGCCTCCCGCACGATCGCCTCCGCATCGGTGCCGATCAGCCTGGCGGTGCCGGCGCTGACCGCCTCGGGTCTCTCTGTGGTGCGGCGCAGCACCAGCACCGGCTTGCCCAGGGCCGGGGCCTCCTCCTGCAGGCCGCCGGAATCGGTCAGCAGCAGGGTGGAGCCGCGGATCGCGGCCACCAGCCGGTCGTAATCGAGGGGTTCGGTGAGAAAGGCGCGTGGATGCCCCCCCAGCAGGGCCTCCAGGGGCTCCCGCACCGTGGGGTTGCGGTGCAGGGGCAGCAGCAGGGCCGTGTCGGGATGGCGATCGAGCAGATCCAGGAAGCCCCTGCCGATCGACTGAAGCCGCTCACCCCAGTTCTCGCGGCGATGCACCGTGGCCAGGATCACCCGCTGCCGCTGCCAGTCGAGGCCGGGCACCTCCAGTTGGGGGGCGGACTCGGCCATGCGCAGCAGGGCGTCGATCACCGTGTTGCCGGTCACCAGGATCGTCCCCACCACCCCCGAGGCCTTCAGGTTCGCCTCCGAGACGCTGGTGGGGGCGAAATGAAGCTGGCCCAACTGGGAGATCAGCCTCCGGTTGGCCTCTTCCGGGAAGGGATCCAGCAGGTTGTCGGTGCGAAGCCCGGCCTCCACATGACCCACCGGGATCTGCTCGTAGAAGGCCGCCAGGGCCGAAGCGAAGGCGGTGGTGGTGTCGCCCTGGACCAGCACCAGGTCGGGGCGATGCTCGCTGAATTCCTCCCGCAGTCCCTGCAGCGCAGCACAGGTGACGTGGGTGAGGGTCTGGCGTGGAGCCATCAGGGCCAGGTCACGGTCGGCGCTGAGGCCGAACAGCTCCATCACCTGGGCCACCATCTCGCGATGCTGGCCGGTGAGCACCACCCGGGTGCGCAGATCAGGGGCCGCCTGAAAGGCCAGAATCACCGGTGCCAGTTTGATCGCTTCGGGCCTGGTGCCCAGCACGATGCTGACCAACGGTGCAGGGGCGATCAAGTGGAACGAGGCAAGATGGGGAATCCTAAAGAAGTGCGCCGCTGCCCCCTGGAGTGTTCAATGACAGAAGGACCAGTCCAAGCAATGCTGATGGCCATGGGCCACGTGCGTCGATCCCCATGCTGGATCCGGTGATCCCTGGCGTTCCGAACGCACCTCCCCTGCCACCATCCCCGCCGCCGCTGCCCCCCCTGCCGCCGCAAGCTGCGTCCAGCCCGGCTGCCGCCAGGGCCAGCGAGCTGCCGGCCAGCCTCGAGGAGATCACCAGGATCGCCCACGCCAACGGCTGCTCCGACATACACCTGGGGGTGGGCGAGGAACCCCGGTTCCGGGCCAGGGGCGAAATTTGCCCGACGGGCTGGCCGCTCACCGACCTGGCCCAGTTCCAGAGTTGGATGCGGGAGATTCTCACTCCGGTGGAGCTGGATCAGTTCCTTCGCAAGCAGGACTACGACGGCTCCCATGCCTTTCCGTTCGCGCGGCTGCGCATCAACCTGTTCGACGGACTGCGGGGCCCCGGCATGGTGTTGCGGCTGATTCCCCAGGCGATCCCGAGCCTCGATGCCCTGCAGATGCCGGAGGTGCTCAAAACCCTCACCACCTATCAGAAGGGGATGGTGCTGGTGACGGGTCCCACCGGCAGCGGCAAGAGCACAACCCTGGCGGCGATGATTCAGTGGATCAACACCACCCAGAACAAGCACATCATCACCATCGAGGATCCGGTGGAGTTTGTGCATACCAGTCAGCGGTCCTTGATCCGCCAGCGCGAGGTGGGGCGCCACACGGCCCAGTTCAGCACGGCTCTGCGGGCGGCGATGCGGGAAGATCCCGATGTGATCCTGATCGGTGAGATCCGCAACCGGGAGACCCTCTCGACCGTGATGGAAGCAGCTCAGACCGGCCACCTGGTGCTGGGCACCCTGCACACCAATTCAGCTGTGAAGACAGTGGAGCGGGTGATGGGAATGTATCCACCCCAGGAGCAGGAAGGCATCAGGCAGGCGATTTCAGAATCGCTGCTGGCTGTGATCTCCCAGGGACTGCTGAAATCAACGGATGGCAAGATGGCATCATATCATGATATTCTAATCAATAATGATGCCTGTCGAGATTATATCAGGCGTGCCGAACTCGACGAGGTGGAGCAGATCATGGCCCGCAGTGCCTTTGACGGCATGCACACGATCAATCAGTCGCTGGCGGAGCTGGTTCGAGACGGCAGGGTGGAGGCTGAAGCGGCCCTCGCCAAGAGCAATCGACCGAATGAACTGGCCCAGATCCTGCGGGGTCGGATCTGATCCCAGGCCGGTTCGGCCACACTCAAGGCTGGGTCACCAGCCGGATCAGCAGAAGGGCGGCGATGCCCAGCGAAAGCCCCAGCATGGCCAGGCGCCCATTCCAGATCTCAGCCTGGGGGGTGAAGCCCCGCCGCCAGGCGTTGAGTTCATCGGGACCGACCAGATGGGGGTGCTCCGATTCAGTTTGGACCGCCCGGTCCGCGCCCAGGTCCGGACTCGGGCCCTGAACTGGGTTCAGCTCCTGGTTCAGCCTGATGGCCTGGTCTGAGCCGGCGTCGAGACCCGGATCACTGGTCTCTGCTGCAGCCATTGGACCCTTCCAACATGATGGTTTCACCTTACGGGAAACCAAAAGCACCGGCTGCGTTGTATAGGCGATCTGCGGCCTCGAGTGGCAGCCGCGCCGCCACTCCCAGGCCCGTGGAGCTGCGGGCACCGGCGGCGAAGCGCTGGGCCGCCGCCACGCCGATCATGGCCGCATTGTCGGTGCAGTACCCCAGTGGAGCCAGGCGCCAGGCCAGGCCCAGCTCAGCGCAGCGGTGCTCCAGCCGCTGCCGCAGGCGCCGGTTGGCCGCCACGCCGCCCACCAGCACCACAGTGCCGAGGCCGTGGTCGTGGGCGCAGCGGCAGCTGCGCTCCACCAGCACCTCGGCCACCCCGTGCTCAAAACTGGCGGCCAGGTCGGCGATCGGCAGGCGATCGGCTGGATCCTGCGGGTCTTTCCCCTTTTCCAGCTTCTGGACCAGCCGCAGCACCGCCGTTTTCAGACCACTGAAGCTGAAGTCGTAGGGATGGAAGCCCCCCTCCGGGCGGGAGACCCGCCCCTGGGGCAGGCGGAAACGCAACGGATCGCCATTGAGGCCAGCCGCTTCAATCGCCGGACCGCCCGGATAGGCCAGCCCGAGCAGGCGGGCCACCTTGTCGAAGGCTTCGCCCGCGGCATCGTCGTGGCTGCGGCCCAGGCGGCTGTAGGAGCCCGGCCCATCCACCCGGATCAGTTCGGTATGGCCACCGCTGACCAGCAGCACCAGATAGGGACCGGGGGGAAGCGGCTCCCCCAGCTGCACCGAGCAGAGATGGCCCTCCAGATGGTGCACGGCCAGGTAGGGCAGCCCGTGCAGCCTCGCCAGGGTGCGGCCGGTGATCGAGCCGACCAAGAGGGCGCCGACCAGGCCGGGGGCGGCGGTGGCGGCGATCGCATCGAGGTCGCTGTAGGCCAGCCCGGAGGCAGCCATCACCCCGGCAATCAACTGCGGCAGGGCTTCGACGTGGCGGCGGGAGGCGATCTCCGGCACCACGCCACCCCAACGGGCATGTTCCTCGATCTGGGAGGCCACGGCGCTGGCCAGCACCTGACGATCGCGCACCACCGCCGCGGCCGACTCGTCACAACTTGTTTCGACGGCCAGAACCGTGGGCATGGGCTCCCTGGAACTCTCTTACTGTCCGCCAGTGACATCCTGCCCTGCGGCAGGTCATTCCCAGGTACCGGACACGATGCGCCGCCTCTTCGCCGTTCTGATTTCCGCCCTGCTGATCATCGGCTTCGCCCCAGCGGCCCATGCCGATATCGCCGGGTTGACCCCCTGCGCTGAAAGCCCGCGCTTTCAAGCCCGCGCCAGTGCCGCCAGCACCCCCCAGGCCAAAGCTCGCTTCGAGAACTACAGCCAGGCCCTCTGTGGCACCGATGGCCTGCCTCGCCTGATCGTGGATGGTCGCTGGAGCCACGCCGGTGATTTCCTGATCCCGGGCCTCCTCTTCCTCTACATCGCCGGCACGATTGGCTGGGCTGGCCGCAGCTATCTGATCGCCATCCGTGGCAGCAAGGACGCCACCATGCGGGAAATCCAGATCGATCTGCCCCTGGCGTTGAAATCCACCATCGCCGCCGCCGCCTGGCCCCTGGCCGCTTTCAAGGAGTTTGTCAGCGGAGCCATGGTGGAAGCCGATTCCAAAGTGACCGTTTCCCCCCGCTGATCCCGCGAACCATGAAGAAGTTCCTCACCACTGCCCCTGTCGTGGCCGCCATCTGGTTCACGTTCACCGCCGGACTCACCATCGAGATTTTTCGTCTCTTCCCTGATCTGATCCTCCATCGCCTCTGAGCTCGCAAGAGCCACCAAGACCCACCTTTGAAGCGGCCTCCGGGCCGCTTTTTTCATGAACAGCCCTCAGGCGCTGGGGGAAGTCACCGGCTCAACAGGCAGCCCCAGCAACGTCTCCAGTTGGAGCAGAGCCTCATCCAGGTCGCCGTTCAGCAGCACGGCATCGAATTCGGCCTCGGCCTGCAGCTCCAGGCGCGCCCGGGTCAGCCGTCGCTCGATGGCCTCGACGCTTTCGGTACCGCGGCCGCGGATGCGCCGCTCCAGTTCAGCGAAGGAGGGCGGCTTGATCAGCACCTGGAAGCCCGCCGGGAAGCTGCGGCGTACCTGCCGGGCCCCCTCCAGCTCGATTTCAAGCAGCACGGATCGCCCGGCGGCCAGCTGTTGCTCCACCGGCTGGCGCGGGGTGCCATAGAGGTTGCCGGCGAATTCGGCCCACTCCAGCAGTCCGTCCTGCTCCACCAACTGCTCGAAGCGCTCCCGCGGCAGAAAAAAGTAGTGCTCGCCTTCGCGTTCTCCAGCCCGGGGAGCCCGGGTGGTGGCGGAAACCGACAGCCAGAGGTTCGGGTGTCGTTGGCGCAGGGCGGCGATCAGGGTGCCCTTGCCGACACCGCTTGGGCCGGTGATCACACTGAGCCGACCGGGCACGGCCGGCTCGACCATCCCCGCCGCCATCCCCGCCGCGATTGCTGCCGCCATGGCCTGCCTGTGCCGTTCAGACAGCAGAGTAGGGAGCCCGTGCCGCGTCACCGCTCCGTTGAACGCCGCGACCCTCCAGGCCATGGACGTCACCACGCTGCGGGCGGTGCTGGCGGAGTTGCGGCCGCTGCTGCTGCCCAGCCGCTTCGAGAAGGCGCAGCAACCCACCCCCCACAGCCTGCAGCTGGGGCTGCGCAGTCAGCAGGGTCGCCACTGGCTGGAGATCAGTTGGCTGGCTGAAGCGCCCCGCCTGCTGGCGATCGATCCACCGCCGCGGCTGGGGCAGGGCAGCACCCTGGCCCAGCAATTGCAGCATGGGCTGGCCGGCCTGGCCCTGGTGGCGCTGGTCCAGGACGGCTGGGAGCGGGTGGTGGATCTCCAGTTCGCGCCTCGGCCCGGCGAGCCGATCAGCCGCCACCTGATCGTGGAACTGATGGGCCGTCACAGCAATGTGTTCCTGCTCGATGGCCAGCGCCGGGTGATCACCCTGGCCCGGCAGGTACGGCAGCAGCAGTCGCGGCTGAGGCCGATCGGCAGCGGCGATCCCTATGGGCCGCCACCGCCCCTGCAGGCGGACCCTCCCCGCAGCGACGAGAGCCTGGCCCATTGGCGCCGCCGCCTGGCGCTGGTGCCGGTGACGCTTCAGAAGGCCTTGCAGCAGGCCTACCAGGGGATCAGCCCTGCCCTGGCGCTGCAGCTGGCCGGGGACCAGCCCGGCGAGGCGGCCCGCTTGCTGGCGATGCCGGTGACCGACCTGAGCGAGGAACAGTGGGCGGACCTGTGGCGGCAGTGGCAGCAATGGCTCGGCGCTCTCGAGCAGGGGCGCTTCGGCTTCGCCAGCGGTGGGGCCACCGCCTATCGCTGCTGGGGTACGGCCGCTGTGCCGGGCGGTCTGAACCGATCCCTGGCTGCGTACTACGGCCCGCTGCTGGCCAGTCAGGAGGCGCTGAGGCGGCGCCAGCAGCTCGAACAGCGGCTGCACAGCGCCCGCACACGCCAGCAGCTCCAGCGGGATGAGCAGCAGGCCCTGCTCGATCAGGTCGCCGACAGCGACGCCTTGCAGCAACAGGCCGATGCCCTGCTCTGTGGAGCCCACCCCAGCCGGGAGCAGATCAGTGAGGCCCAGGCCCTCTACAAGCGGGCTCGCCGGTTGCGGCGCTCCGTGGAGGCGATCAGGCCGCGGTTGGAGCTCCACAACCGCCACCTGGAGCGGATCGAAGCCAGCCTCACCTTTCTGGAGCAGCACACCGAGCAGCCGGGCGACCTGCTGGCCCTGGAGCAGGACGTCGAGGCGATGCTCGAGCGCAGTGGTGGGGAACGCCAGGGCCGCCGCCGCCGCGCGGCCACGCCGGAGCAGTCCGCCACCCCCCAGCCCCTGGAGCTGCTCACCCCGGGGGGGCTGCGGGTGCAGGTGGGCCGCAACCACCGCCAGAACGATTGGATCAGCCTGCGGCAGGCCCGCCGTGGTGACATCTGGTTCCATGCCCAGGAATGCCCGGGCAGCCACGTGATCCTGAAAGGGTCGGAGGCCCCAGCCGGGGAAGGGGATCTGCAGGCGGCCGCCGACCTGGCGGCCCACTTCAGCCGGGCCCGGGGCAACGGACGGGTGGCCGTGGTGATGGTGCCGAGCGAGCAGTTGCAGAGGATCGCCGGGGCTGGACCCGGAACGGTGCGCCATCGCGGCGGTGAGGTGCTCTGGGCCGACCCGGGCCGCGCCGCAACCCTGCTGAATACACCGCCGTCCCCGCTCCCTAGCCTGCGGGCAGGATCAGCCCCATGAGCGAACCAGCCCTGCAGCCATCGTCACCGCCCCTCCGCCGTCTCGACGAATTCCCCGGCGAGGTGGAGATGAGCCTGGTGGAGCACCTTGAGGAGTTGCGGCGGCGGGTGCTGCGCAGCCTGCTGGTGCTGGTGCTGGCCGCCGCCGGATGCCTGGCCCTGGCCCGGCCCCTGGTGCGGCTGCTGGAGGTGCCCGCCGAGGGGATCAGGTTTCTGCAGCTGGCTCCGGGGGAGTTCCTGTTCGTGTCGATCAGGGTGGCGGGCTACGCCGGGCTCAGCCTGGCCCTCCCCTACATCCTCTATGAAGTGCTGGCCTTCGTGCTGCCGGGCCTCACCCGCCGTGAGCGGCGTCTGGTGGCGCCGGCGGTGGCAGGCTCGGCTGTGCTGTTCCTGGCTGGCCTTGCCTTTGCCTGGTGGGCCCTGGTGCCGGCGGCCCTGCGCTTCCTGCTGAGCTACGGCGCCGATGTGGTCGAGCCGATCTGGTCGATCGAACGCTATCTTGATTTCGTGCTGCTGCTGATGGTGGCCACCGGCCTCGCCTTTCAGCTGCCCGTGCTGCAGTTGCTGCTCGGGGCCTTCGGCCTGATCAGCTCCAGGACGATGCTGGCCTCCTGGCGCTCGGTGGTGCTGGTTGCGGCCCTGGCCGGGGCGGTGCTGACCCCCTCCACTGACCCGGTGACGATGCTTCTGCTCACCGGGGCGATCAGTGCCCTGTTCCTGGTGGGGGTGGCTCTGGTGGCCCTGTCCGAGCGGCTGAGCGGCTCATAGGAGAAATTCCCGGCTGCGGCCGCCCGCCATGGGCTCCAGGGTCAGGCTCATCGCTTTGCCAAGCCGCGGCCTGTCCCGGGTGGTGCGCAGCCACTGGCGCACCTGCTGCGCCACCCCGAGCCCGTTGACCACCTCCAGCAGGGCCTGGAGCTTGTTGGTGTAGGCCTCGGCATCGAGCGGAAAGGACTGCTGCTCCAGATAGGCCCACATCACCTGGAGCTGGAGCCGGCCCCGGCGCTGGACCAGCTGAAGGTCGTAGGAGGCCTGCCAGCGGCTGCGCAGCACCTGCAGCAGCTCATCGAGTTCCAGGGGACCATCGGCTTCGGGTTGAGCCGGCGCGGCGCTGGGATCGGCAGGGATCACGGCAGATGAACGCACCAGTTCCACAACAGCATGTTGCGCGGCAGGGCCGGATCCCTGGCGGGACAAAGCGAGGCGGGAAGCTCAAAGGTCATAATGGGCGCCACGTAGCACTGGCTGCAAGGAACGCTCCCTATGACCCAGATCCCAGCCAGTGACGTGCCCGGAATGGGTCGTCGGCAGTTCATGAATCTGCTGACCTTCGGCTCCGTGACCGGTGTGGCCCTGGGGGCCCTCTACCCGGTGGCCCGCTACTTCATTCCGCCCCGGCCAGCCGGCAGCGGGGGTGGCACCACCGCCAAGGACGAGCTGGGCAACAGCGTCACCGCCAGTGGCTGGCTCTCCACCCACAAGGAAGGCGATCGAAGCCTGGTCCAGGGGCTGAAGGGCGATCCCACCTACCTCCTGGTCGAGGGGCCTGAGGCGATCGGCAGCTATGGCATCAATGCGATCTGCACCCACCTGGGCTGCGTTGTGCCCTGGAACAACGGCGCCAACAAGTTCGTCTGCCCCTGCCATGGCAGCCAGTACGACGCCACTGGCAAGGTGGTGCGCGGCCCCGCTCCCCTGTCCCTGGCTCTCGCCAACGTCACGGTCGAGAACGACAACGTCTTCCTGAGCCAGTGGTCCGAAACCGATTTCCGCACCGGTGAAAAGCCCTGGTGGTCTTGATCGTCCGCGTTCGTTCCTTCTTCCCACGCCCGTCCGCTCCACCCATGCGCCGCACCTCCTCCCCGCTGCTGCCCTCCCTGCTGGCGTCCACGCTTCTGTTGTTCAGCGTGCTGCTGGCGGCGCCCCAGGCCAGCTGGGCCTACCCCTTCTGGGCCCAGCAGAACTACGAGAACCCTCGGGAGGCCACGGGCAAGATCGTCTGCGCCAACTGCCACCTGGCCAAGAAGCTCTCCCAGGTGGAGGTGCCCCAGGCCGTGATGCCCGATACGGTCTTCAAGGCGGTCGTCAAGATCCCCTACGACACCTCCGTGCAGCAGGTGGGGGCCGACGGCAACCGCAGCGGCCTCAACGTGGGAGCCGTGGTGATGCTCCCCGATGGCTTCAAGCTGGCCCCACCGGAGCGGCTCAGCGAAGAGCTCAAGGAGGAAACCGCCGGTGTGTATTACACCCAATACAGCGATACCAACCCAAACATTCTGCTGGTGGGTCCCCTACCCGGAGATCAGCACCAGGAGATCGTCTTTCCGATCCTCTCGCCCGATCCCGCCGCTGACAGCAGCATTCATTTCGGCAAGTACTCCATCCATGTCGGAGGCAACCGGGGCCGCGGCCAGGTGTATCCCACCGGCGAGAAGAGCAACAACACCGTGTTCAATGCTTCGGTAACCGGCACGGTGGGTGCGATCAGCCCCGGTGAGAATGGTGCCACGGTGGTGGAGATCAACGCCGCCGATGGCACCAGTGTCAGCGACACGGTCCCGGCCGGGCCTGCCCTCGTGGTGGCCGTCGGTGATGCCGTAGAGGCAGGGTCGCCGATCTCCGATGATCCGAACGTGGGTGGCTTCGGCCAGCTTGATGCCGAAATCGTGCTGCAGAATCCGGTTCGGATTTATGGAATGCTGGCCTTCTTCATTGCCGTGGTGCTCGCCCAGATCCTGCTGGTGCTGAAGAAGAAGCAAGTGGAGAAAGTACAGGCCGCCGAAGGGATTTGATTTTCTCTCGATCCGCCTTCGCCAGCTTCAGCTCGCCCGGGCCCCTGCTGTTCGAGCTGGGGCCCGTTTCATTGCGGTGGTACGGGCTGCTGATCGCCATTGCCGTGCTGGTCGGGTTGATGCTGGCCACCCGGCTCGGGCGACGGCGCGGCATCGATCCGGCCCTGATCGCGGACCTCCTGCCCATTCTGGTGCTGGCCGCAATTTTGGGTGCGCGCCTCTATTACGTGCTGCTGGAGTGGCGCCAGTACCAACTCAACTGGTTGTCCGCCCTGGCGATCTGGCAGGGCGGCATCGCCATCCATGGGGCCCTGCTCGGTGGCACCCTGGCGGTGATCCTCTATTGCCGCTGGCGCAGGCTGGCGTTCTGGAACCTTCTGGATGTGCTGGTTCCGTCTGTGGCCCTCGGCCAGGCGATCGGCCGCTGGGGCAACTTCTTCAACTCCGAGGCCTTCGGAGTTCCCACCGACCTTCCCTGGAAGCTCTCGATTCCCCCGATGAACCGCCCGGCGCCGTTCATCGATGAGCCCTACTTCCACCCCACCTTCCTCTACGAATCCATCTGGAATCTGGGTGTTCTGGCCTTGCTGCTGGTGCTGTTCCGGCTGGGGGAGCGGGGCCGGCTCTCCCTGCCGAACGGTGCCCTGAGCTGCGTCTATCTGATCTCTTACAGCCTCGGGCGGTTCTGGATCGAGGGGCTGCGCACCGATCCGCTCTGCCTGTTCTCCCTGCCCCCGTTCTGCGAAGGCGGCCTGCGCATGGCCCAGCTGATGAGCCTGCTGCTGGTGGTGATCGGTGCATTGGGCCTCTGGTGGCTCTATGGCCGCCACCGCGCCCTGCCCGATCCAGGCCTGGCAGCACCGGATGGGGCTGGCTCTTGAGTCACCCCGTCCTTATTGTCGGCGCCGGGCCGGGCGCCCCTGATCTGCTCACCCTGCGGGCGGCAGCTGCGATCGGTGCCGCCGATGTGCTCGTCTGGACCGATTCGCTGGTATCGCCCCAGATCGCTGCCCTGGCCCCGGCGGACTGCGAGCGGATCCGCACCAGCAGCCTCACCCTGGAGCGGGTGATGGAGCTGCTGATCGACCGGGCCCGCGCCGGCCTCAAGGTGGTGCGGCTCCACGACGGCGATCCCTGCCTCTATGGCGCTCTCGCCGAGCAGATCTGCCGCCTCAACGAAGCCGACCTGGCGGTGGAGGTGGTTCCGGGCCTGAGCGCCTACCAGGCCACCGCCGCCGCCCTCAACGCCGAGCTCACCATCCCGGGGCTGGTGCAGACGATCGTGCTCAGCCGCGCTTCCGGCCGCACGGGCGTGCCGGAACGGGAATCCCTGCAACGGCTCGCTGCCCTGCGGGCCTCTCTGTGCCTTTACCTCAGCGCCCGGCATGTCGAGGAGGTTCAGGAGATCCTGCTGGAGCACTACCCCGGCGACACCCCCGTGGCGATCGGCTACCGGGTGAGCTGGCCTGATCAGTGGCTGTCGGTGGTGCCCCTGCGGGAGCTGGCCGCCACCAGCCGCGAGCGCCAGTTGATCCGCACCACCCTTTATGTGATCAGTCCGGCCCTGCAGGCCCCCGGCCAGGCCCGCTCGAAGCTGTATTCCGGCAGCCACGATCACCTGTTCCGGCCGGCTCCAACCTCTGCCGTGCCATCCACCTGAAGCCTTACGACCGGCCGGCGGCCGCAAGCAGCCCCACTGCCCCGGCCAGCATCAGGGTGGCTCCCGGCAGCCGCAGCGCCGCACCCTGCTCCCCCAGCCAGACCACGCCGACGATGGCACTGAACAGGGTGCTGAGCCGCTTGATCGCGATCACATGCACCACGGCGGTGAACCGCAGTGCCTCCATCTGGCTGACCATGCCCACCGCGCCGACCCAGCCACAGAACAGCAGCAGTCCGACCAGCAGCAGGGTTGGCGCGGCCGCCGGCGGCCCAGCGGGTCCGGCCCACGGAACGGCGCCCTTCCTCAGCCCCGGCTGCAGGAGGGCCGGGGTGAGCAGCCCCCCCGCCACCACCAGGTTGAACAGGGCCACCCAGGTGATGCTGCCGCTGGCCTGAACACCCACTTTGTCGAAGGTGGCACTCAGCCCCCACAGCACCGCCACCAGCAGCATCGGCCGCGCCCCTGGGCTCTTTAGCAGCCGCACACCGGGCTCGGCGCCCCGGGCCAGCAGCAGGGATCCAAGCACCAGCAGCGCCACCCCGGCAGTGGAGCCCGGGGATGGGCGCTCCCCCAGCAGCCACCAGCCACTGAGCAGCAGAACCAGGGGCGAGAGGTTGATCAGGGGCAGCACCAGGCTGAGGTCGCCGCGGGCCAGGGCACGGCCGTAGGCCCAGAACGCCACGGTGTTGACCAGCCCGGTTGCCGCCAGGGCCGCCAGCAACCGGAGCTGATCAGGCTGCGGGGCTGCCAGCAGCAGCAACGGCAGGGTGAGCAGGGCCGAGACCAGGCAGCTCAGGCCCATCACCCATTGAGCCGACCAGCCACTGCGTCGCAGCAGGCTGCGGGTGGCCAGGTCGCGACCGGTTTCACAACAGGCGGTGAGCAGGGCCAGGGCCGGCCAGAAGCTCAGCACTGCTGCATGGAAGGGTGCTGCTGGCAGTGTTTTAAGATCAGGAGGTGCGGGCGATTAGCACAGCGGTAGCGCACTTCCTTCACACGGAAGGGGTCACTGGTTCGAATCCAGTATCGCCCATTCATTCCGTTCAGCCTTCCTGAACCGGGCCCGGCAACGAGCCGCTCATTTGCGGGTCACGATGATGTAGATCGCGTGAATCACCGCCACGGGCCACATCACGGCCATCAGGGGCAGGCCAAGGGCACCGAAGCTGAGCAGCCAGAACAGCAGATTCAGCCAGAAGGCACCGCTGAACCCCACCTGGGTGGCCACGGCGAAGGGAGGCAGGATAAAGGCAAGAATGATCCGGAAGATGTCACCGAAAGTCATCAATCGTCAGATCAGGTGCTCTATTCAAGGTGAAGAATCGGAGCTGATCAACGGTTTTGTCACGTTTTCCAATGGTGGCTCAAGCAGCGGCCCCGGATCCAGCGCCACCCGCCGGCCGCTCTGCAGGCTCCGCAACTCGAAATGGAGGTGGGCCGTTGTGGCCCGGCCACTCTGACCCACCCGGCCCAGCGGCTGGCCGGCGTTGACCGCATCACCGGGCCGCACGGATGCATCGAGCAGATGGGCATACAGGCTCTGCCAGCCCCTGCCGTGATCGATCACCATAGTGAGGCCATAGCCGCTGATCTCTTCCACCAGGCGCACCAGGCCTGGAAGCACGGCACGCACCGTTGCTCCCTCCGGGGCGATCAGGTCCACGCCGGTGTGGAGCCGCCAGGCCTGGCGGGAGGAGGAGAAACGCCAGCCGAACGGATCGGTTTCCGTTGCGGGCCGCTCCAGGGGATAGACAAGCCTGAGCGGCTGACCGGGAGCCGGCAAGCCTGCCGGGAAGGGTCGATCGACCGCTTCCGCGCCGCCGAGATCGGCCACCTCCGTTTCGGACGGGGTGGTAGTGGGTCTGGCTGGAGGCGGCTGGATCCCCGCATCAAGCTGGGCCCGGGCAGCGGCTCCGAACAGAAGGGCGGCAGCCAGAGCACTGGCTGCGATCAGGCGAGCGGCTGGCCCGGTTTGGTTGATTCGCGGGGCTGCCACGAAGCTGCACAGACAGCTGGATTTCGAACGTAACGCCCCTGCAGCGAATGCCAAGGGGCCCACTCAATCCGCTCCCCGGTGGCGGAGCGTTTTCCCGGGCGGGGAAAAGGGATGCAATGGATTCTTGTGTTGTGGCTGAAGGGTTGCATGACGTTGCTTGCAAGGGCCACCCAGGTTGGTGCGGTTCGACTGTTCAGGCTGGATTCCCGTTGCTAGCGTCTGATCGCGCTGGGTCAGTTCCGGTTCCCCGTTTTAACCACTTTCAATAACACCTTGGGGCGTGACTGTTTCCTCTTGCTCGATGATCATTCAAACGGCCGTATTCGCCTTCGCCACCTTCACCATCACCTGAGCAACAGCAACCGCCCTGCCGCCAGCCCATCCACCAGCGCCAGCTGGGCCGGTAGGCACACCGTTGCCAGGTCGTAGCGCTCCACCACCGTCTGGCGGGCGGCTGGGCCCAGCCCGCTGAACCGCTGCGGCTCTGCCAGCACGGCGGCGATGGTCTCCGCTAAGTGTTCCTGATCAAAGAAATCCACCAGCAGGCCATTGCGGCCCGATTCGATCACCTCCTGCACCGGCGCGGTGGCGGAGCCGATCACCACGGCGCCGCAGGCCATCGCCTCCAGCAGGCTCCAGCTCAACACGAAGGGGTAGGTGAGATAAACATGGCAGGCGCAGATCCGGAACAGCTCATGCAGCACCGGATGGGGCACCCGCCCCACGAAGTGAATCCGGGAGAGATCAAGCGTGCCGGCCAGCTCCTGCAGCAACACCTGCTTCCAGCTCCCCCCGCCCGGCGGCGGCGCCCCGTAGCTCACGCCCCCTCGCCCACGATCACCACCCTTGCCTGCGGGCGCAGCTGCAGCAGCAACGGCAGCATTCGCAGAAAGCAGTGGACGCCCCGGTAGGGCTCCAGGTTGCGCGCCACGAAGCTCACCACCTCATCGCCGGGCCGCAGGGTGAGGCCGGTTTTCTCCAGCCGAATCTCGCTGCCTTGCCGCGGCGCCACCTGGGTGGTGTCGATTCCTTCATGGATCACGCTGATCCGATCCCGGTAAACGCCTGGCGCCGTGCTGGCCTGCCACTGGGTGGGCGCCAGGCCCCAGTCCAGGTCTTCGAGGGCCAGCCGCTGGGTGCCGCGCCGCAGCCGCAGGCGGGCCCTGGAACGCCAGTCGGGCCGCACGAACTCCGGATCGAAGCCGGCATCGGCGCCCTCCAGCTGATAGAAAAACTCCAGCTGGTGCAGCACCGGCACCCCCGGCAGCACATCCTTGATCGCCAGCAGCTCGCCCCAGCCGGGATGGCCGATCACCAGGTCCACCCCGAGCCCCTGGTTTCGCAGCGCTTCGACCTGGGCCGCCACCGCCTCGGCGCGCAGCACCTTGGTCTGAACGTCGGCCACCCAGCCGTGGCAGGGCGGCACCCCGCCGGCAGGCAAGGGGTTGTAGCGGTGCAGCGCCACACCCTCCAGCGGCAGCGCCGTGGGGCCGCCGATCGCCACCACCCGATCGCCGCGGGCCACCAGGGCGGCCGCCAGGTGGCGGTACTGGCCTGGAAAGATCTGGTGCACGATCAACACGTTCATCCGACTGTCCTCCCTCCTGCCGCTGGCATCGCCTGCCCGGAGTGTGAAGCCGAACGACGCCCCAGCAGCTTCACCCGGCTGCCCTCTGTATCCTCATTGATGGACTTCCGGCAATCCATGGCGGCATTGCAGCCCCGCAGCATTGGTGCCGCGACGCCAACCTCCCTGCCCGTCTCCGCGGATCTGCGGAATTGCCTCAGTCGCCACGACCTGCTGCTGCCGCTGCTGCGCCGGCAGATCATTGCCGATGCGGTCGAGGCCATTGTCCTGCCTGGGCAGGAGCGTCAGGCGGCCCTGCAGGACTGGTGCCGGCGCCACGGCATCGGCAGCGCAGCGGAGCTGGAGAACGTCTGCCGTCGGCGTGGCCTCAGCCCTGCCGATGCGGCCTGGCAGGCGGAACTCCCCCTCCGCATCGAGGCCCATTGCCGCGAGCACTTCCTGCACCGGGCCGAAAACCACTTTCTGGCCCGCAAGCAGCAGCTCGATGAGGTGGTCTATAGCCTGCTTCGGGTTCAGGAGGCTTCCCTGGCCCGGGAGCTCTACCTCCGCATCGCCGAAGGTGAAGCCGATTTCGCCGAACTGGCTGCCAGCCACGCCAAGGGGCCGGAGCAGCGCACCCGGGGCGTGGTTGGTCCGGTGCCGATGATGCAGGCCCATCCAGCCCTGGCTGACGTGCTGCGCAGCACCAAGCCCGGCCAGTTGCGCCCGCCGCTGCGCATTGAAAACTGGTGGTTGGTGGTGCGCCTGGAGGCGTATCGGCCAGCCTGCTTCGATGCCGTAACCCAGCTGGCCATGGCCCGCGAGCTGTTCGACGCCTGGGTGGAGGACAGCCTGCGGCAGCAGCTGCCAAGCCTGTTGCCCCTGGATCGGTGACCACCAAGCTGACCCCCGGCTCCCTGCTGGAACTGGCTCCCTTCCGCGATCTCTCCGCTGCCGACCAGCGGCGGCTCGCTGAGGCGCAAACCCTGGTGGATTACCCCGTCGGGGCCACGATCAGCCGTGCCGCTGTCCTGGCCGATCGGGTGGTGGTTTTGCTGGAGGGGCAGGCCCGGCTGCTGGCGGAATCCAATGGCCTGCCGTTCACCGTTGAGCGCCTCGGCCCGGGCGCCATCGTCGGTCTGGCCTCGCTGCTGCGGGCTGCGCCCTGTGAGGAGGTGAGTGCCGCCAGCGTCGTGCAGGCCGCCGTTCTGCCCGATCGCCTGATCCTGGAGCTCCATGCCTCGAGTGGGGCCTTCCGCGCCTGGTGTGGCGCCCAGCTCTGGCCCGCCGAGCTGCAGGCATTGCTGGCCGTGCTCCAGGCCAACACCGCCCAGCGCCCCGATGCCGATCAGCAGCGGCAGCGCCTGATCCGGGCCAGCGGCCAGGCCCGCCTGGTGGCGGCAGAGCCGGGGGTGTGGGCCGGGATCGGCGCCGAGGAGGTGCTGGTGGCGGCCAGCGCCAACCTGGTTGGAGCGGAGATCGGGACCGTGCTGCGCCGCACCGATCCCCTGCCCGTGGCCCGCCCCCCCCCTGACGGGCCGGTTGATCGCCCTTCCGGCTGTCCTGCTTGAAGCGGCCCCCACTCCAGGGCCCAGCAGGGAAGCGGCATTCGGCGAGGGGCGACCAGCCGAGGCTCCCCTCGCCACCAGCCTCGACCTGGGCCAGCCCGATGGAGCCCGGCAGCTGCGTCTGATCCGTGCCAGCGGCACCCTCGATGAAACCCTGGCCTGCTTTCAGATGCTGGCCACCCTGCTGGAGCTCCCCTTCCGCCGCGACGCGATCGAATCCAGCCTGCGCAGTGCCCTGCGCCGCGACCATGCTCCCGATCTGCAGCTCTGCGGGCAACTGGCGGCCACCCTCGGGTTGCACGTCAGCGGCGCCAAGGTGCCGGCCCGCGCCGCCACCCGCCTGCTCACCCCCTGCCTGCTGCCCTGGAACGGCGGCTTCGCGATCGCCACCGCCAGCAATGCCGCCGGGCTGCGGCTCGCCTCCCCCCGCGATGGCTGGGTGCAACTCGCCCCGCCCGAGCTGGAGGAGCGCTTCCCGGAGGGGATCGAGCTGTTGATGCTGGAGCGCAGCAGCAGCAGCCCCGAGCAACGCTTCGGCCCAGCCTGGTTCTGGCCGGCGCTGCAGCGCTACCGCGGCATGTTGCTGCAGGTGCTGCTCGCCTCCTTCGTGGTGCAGCTGTTCAGCCTCGCCAACCCCCTGCTGATCCAGGTGATCATCGACAAGGTGATCACCCAGCGCAGCCTCGACACCCTCCAGGTGCTCGGCTTCGCCCTGGTGGTTGTGACCCTGATGGAAGGGCTGATCGGCAGCATGCGCACCTTCCTGTTCACCGACACCACCAACCGCATCGATCTGCGCCTCGGCGCCGAGGTGATCGACCATCTCCTGCGCCTGCCCCTCGGCTACTTCGATCGGCGCCCGGTCGGTGAGCTCGGCACCCGGATCGCCGAACTGGAGAAGATCCGCAACTTCCTCACCGGCCAGGCCCTGCTCACCGTGCTCGATGCGGTGTTCTCGGTGATCTACATCCTGGTGATGCTGCTCTACAGCTGGCTGCTCACCCTGATCGCCCTGGCGGTGCTGCCCATCCAGATCGGCCTCACCCTGCTGGGCTCGCCGCTGATCCGCCGCCAGATCCGCCAGACCGCCGAGGAGAACGCCCGAACCCAGTCCCACCTGGTGGAAGTGCTCACCGGCATTCAGACGGTGAAGGCCCAGAACGTGGAGATGGTGAGCCGCTGGAAATGGCAGGACTTCTATTCCAAATACATCGCCCGCAGCTTCGAGAAGGCGATCACCGGCACCGCCCTCAACGAAACCAGCCAGGTGCTCCAGAAGCTCTCCCAGCTGTTCGTGCTCTGGGTGGGTGCCAGCCTCGTGCTCAAAGGTGAGCTCACCCTGGGGCAGTTGATCGCCTTCCGCATCATCAGTGGCTTTGTCACCCAGCCCCTGCTGCGGCTGTCCTCGATCTGGCAGAACATTCAGGAATTGCGGGTGTCGTTCGAGCGGCTGGCCGATGTGGTGGACACTCCGGAAGAATCCAACGCGGCCGACCAGGCCAAGATCCCCCTGCCGCCGGTGGTCGGCCTCGTCGATTTTCAGGCGGTCAGCTTTCGCTTCAGCCCAGCCACACCGGAGGTTCTCAAGAACATCTCGCTCACGATCCAGCCCGGCACCTTCGTGGGAATCGTCGGGCAGAGCGGCAGCGGCAAGAGCACCCTGATGAAGCTGCTGCCGAGGCTCTACAGCCCCAGCTCCGGCCAGATCCTGATCGACCATTACGACATCGACAAGGTGGAGCTCTATTCCCTGCGCCGCCAGATCGGCATCGTGCCCCAGGAACCGCTGCTCTTCTCCGGTTCGATCAGCACCAACATCGCCCTCACCAATCCGGAGGCCACCAGCGAAGCCATCGTGGCCGCCGCCCGCGCCGCCGAAGCCCATGACTTCATCATGGCCTTGCCCGACGGCTACAGCTCCATGCTGGGAGAGCGGGGTGCTTCCCTCTCCGGCGGCCAGCGCCAGCGCCTCGCCATCGCCCGCACCCTGCTGGGCAACCCGAAGCTGCTGGTGATGGATGAGGCCACCAGCGCCCTCGATTACGACACCGAACGCCGGGTCTGCGACAACCTGCGCGATCGCATGGCCGGCTGCACCACGTTCTTCATCACCCATCGGCTCAACACGATCCGCCGGGCTGATCTGATCGTGGTGATGCACCAGGGGGCGATCGTTGAAACCGGCAGCCATGCCGAGCTGATCGCCCTTCAGGGCCGCTACTACGCCCAATCCCGCCAACAGGAGAACGCTTGATGGCGTGGCTTCCCCGTCCCTGGTCGCCCTTCCGTCAGGCCCAGAACAGCCTGGAGCGCCGGGTGCGCTCCGAGCCGGAAGCGGTGGTGCTGCAGCAGTCCACCGTGTGGGTGCGTGGCATCACCTGGAGCCTGATGGGCCTCTCGGCGTTTGCGCTGGGTTGGTTGGCCCTGGCCAAAACCGAGGAGATCGTCACCGTTCCCGGCAAGTTGGAACCGCTCGGTGTGGTCAAGGACGTGCAGATGCCGGTGGGCGGGGTGGTGAAATCTGTGCTGATCAAGGAGGGGGACAGCGTCAAGCAGGGCCAGGTGCTGCTTCGCCTCGATACCGAAGCCAGCCGTGATCGCCAGCGCAGCATCCGCGAAACGATCCGCCACAAGCAAAGCCAGCTTCAACTCAAGGATGCCGAACTGCGCCGCTCCCTTGAGCTCAACTCCACGGAGCAGGCCATCCTGCGCCGCTCCCTCATCCTGGAGAGTGAGGTGCTCCAGCGCCTCGAAATCCTCAACCGGGAAGGCGCTGCTGCCGAACTGCAGTTCCTGCAGCAGCGCAACAAGGTTCAGGAGGTGCAGGGGAAACTCGAACAGTCGGCCGCTGATCGGCTCCGCCAGGAGGCGATTCTGAACCAGGGCCTGCAGGAACTGGCGGGTCAGCTGGCCGAACTGCGCACCTCGCTGATCGAGCTCAATGTGAACATCCGCTACCAGGAGGTGCGATCACCGGTGGCTGGCCTGGTCTTCAATCTCAAGCCCACCGGCAGCGGCTTTGTGGCCCAGACGAGCGAGCCGGTGATGAAGATCGTGCCCTTCGACAAGCTCGAAGCAAGGGTCGAAATCCCCAGCGCCTCGATCGGCTTCGTGCAGGTGGGCCAACCTGTGGATGTCAGCATCGATTCGTTCCCCGCATCCGATTTCGGTGTGCTCTCCGGCACTGTGCGCCGGATCGGCTCCGATGCCTTGCCACCCGATTCCCTGAAGCAAACCTATCGTTTTCCGGCAGACATTCGCCTTGACTCCCAGCAACTTCAGCTCAAAAGTGGCCAGGATCTTCCCCTTCAGGTAGGCATGTCGCTCACCGCGAACATCAAACTGCGCAAGGTCACCTATCTGCAACTGTTGCTCAGCGATTTCAAGAACAGGGCCGATTCCCTGCGGCGCATCTGATCGGTTTCGAGGCTGATCCTGCGGGCGTCGCTGCCTCAGGATCTCCCTTTCAGCTTCTCCCGGGCTGGCTCCGTGCTCACCACCAGTTTCACGCCGGTGGCTTCGGCCAGGGGCTCGGCGCAGGCCTCCAGGCTCCAGCGCTCCAGGCTCAGGTCGAGCCCCGCGGAGGCCGCCTCCAGGGCGATCTTCAGTTGGCCGTTCTTGATGGCCACCGTCAACGCCTGGACCGCCGGCGTGGGACGGCGGTCCAGGGAGGCGGCCAGCCGCAGCAGCAGCGCCATCGCACTGACCGTCTGGCGTTGTTCGCCGCTGGGCACCTGCAGCCAGGCCTCATGGCGCTTTTTGGGCAGGCTGCGGCGGTGGTAACGGGCGATCGCCGCCACCATCACCTGCTCGGTTTCGGAGTAGCCGAGCAGATCGCCATGGCGAATCAGATACCAGCTGTGCTTGTGATAAGCACTGATGTTGATGTGCTGGCCGCAGGTGTGCAGCATCGCGGCCGCCCAGAGCAGTTGGCGGCCCTCGCCGTGATCGTGATGCAGCAGGCCCTGGCAGTGGTCGTAGAGCTCGAGGGCGTGGGCGGCAACCCGTTGGGCCCGGGCCAGGTTGACGCGGAAGCGGTGGGCCAGATCCTCGACGGTGCGTTGCCGCACGTTGCTCTGGAAGCTGAAGCGATCGACGATCAGCCCCTGGCGCAGCATCCAGTCGACGATCAGCCCCTCCCGCAGGGCCCGGTCGCTGATCACCAGCTCGTGCAGCTTCAGCATCACCATCGCCTGCTGCAGCACGAGGGCTCCGGGCACGATGATTTCGGCCCGCCGCTCATTGATCGCCGGAATCGCCTTGCGCTCCGCCAGGGTCATCGCTGCCAGCTGGTCCACCAGCTGATCGATGCGTTCGCGGCTGACCCGGAAGCCCTGCAGGCGCAGCGGTGGTCGCTCTTCCTGGGCGGCGGCCAGGGCGGCCAGGGTGATCGCCGTGCCGCTGGTGGCCACCAGCACGGGCCGCTCGCCTGGCTTGAGGCCCCGCCGGACCCGGTCCACCGCCGGCTCCAGGGATCCCTGGATGAAAGCCCGCAGAAAGGCCAGACGGGCTGGCGTCAGGGGATCCTGATCAACGAAATCCCGTTGCAGTCGCACGGCCCCGACCCGGGTGCTGGTCAGTTCGCGGGCATCGCGCCCGTCCGCCAGGATCAGCTCGGTGGAGCCGCCGCCGATGTCGAGGATCAGGTGGGCCTGGTCCCCGAAGGCCATGCCGGAGAGCACCCCGAGGTAGATCAGCCGGGCCTCCTCCGGCCCACTCACCAGATCCACCTCCAGCCCGAGCCGCTCCTGCACCGCCTGCACGAAGCTGCGGCCGTTGGGCGCTTCCCGCACGGCGCTGGTGGCGGCCGTCAGGATCTGCTCCGCCCCGTGGCTGTGGGCCAGGTCGCGGTAGCGACCGAGGGCGAGGAAGGCCCGATCGATCGCCGCCGGGGTGAGTTCGCCGGTGTCCGGATCCCGCTCGCCCAGCCGGGTGCTGGATTTTTCCGCCTGCACGATCCGAAAACTGCGCGTCTGGGGGTCGACGGCGGCGATCAGCAGATGGATCGAATTGGTGCCGATGTCGATCGCGGCCACCTGGCGCAGCGCCGACGACGGATCCAGGGCGGCTGAGGAGGCTGGCATCCGATCGACGTCCCGGCGCAGACGGCGCCACTTTGCCATTGCACCCCAGGCACCCCTGGCTGGCTGGCTGCGGCCCCGCACCTAACCTGCCGCCATGCATATCCGCGCCTTCCTGCGGGGCTGGGTCGAGCTGCTGCGCTGGCAGAAGCCCAGTGGTCGTCTGATCCTGTTGATTCCAGCCGGCTGGTCCCTCTGGCTGCTGCCGGCCGGGCCGCCGGCGCCATCGCTGGTGGGGCTGATCGTGCTCGGCGGCCTCGCCGTCAGCGGCGCTGGCTGTGTGGCCAACGACCTCTGGGACCGGCGCCTCGACCCCCTGGTCGAGCGCACCAGGGACCGCCCCCTGGCCAGCGGGCGCGTTGGAGTGGCCAGTGCGCTGCTGTTGCTGCTGCTCTGTCTGGCGGCCGCTCTGCTGGTGGTGGCCTGGCTGCCGGAGGGGGGGCGGGGGCTCTCGCTGCTGCTGGCGATCGCCACCCTGCCGCCGGTGCTGCTCTACCCCTCGGCCAAGCGCTGGTTCGCCTTCCCCCAGGTGGTGCTCGCCTTCTGCTGGGGCTTCGCCGTGCTGATCCCCTGGGCCGCCGCCACCGGCAGGCTCTGGGGCGAGGGGGGGGGCAGTTGGCCGTTGCTGCTGGTCTGGGCGGCGACCCTGCTCTGGACCTTCGGCTTCGACACGGTGTACGCGATGGCGGACCGGCGGGACGACGCGGCCCTGGGTCTGCGCAGCAGTGCCCTCAGCCTGGGTGCCGCCGCCCCGGCCGCCGTGGCGATCTGCTATGGCCTCACGGCACTCTTCCTGGCGCTCGCTGCCACCCTGCAGACGGTGGCCTGGCCGTTCTGGCCGCTCTGGGGCGTCGCCGCGGCTGCCATGCAGCGGGAGGCGCTGCTGCTGCATGGCGAGTCGACGGGCTCCCTTTTCGCCGCCCACTTCCGCCACCAGGTGCTGCTCGGCGGCCTGCTGTTGCTGGCCCTGGTGCTGGGGCGCCCCTGATGGACCGCCCCAACCCAGCCGCGATCAGCCGCCAGGCCCAGGTGCTGGCCCTGCCGCCGCCCTTACAGCCCGGCGAGCGGGTGCGGCTGGTGGCCGCCAGCTCCGCCCTCAGCGGGCCCGGCCGCCTCGATCAGGGGGTGGCTCTGCTGGAGAGCTGGGGTCTGCAGGTGGAGCGTTCCTTCGATCCCAGCCGTCGCTGGGGGTACCTGGCTGGCGACGACAACCAGCGGCGCGCCGACCTGGAGGGTACGGCCCGGCTGCTGGCCTGCGTCCGCGGTGGCTGGGGTGCGGCCCGGCTGCTGGAGCAGGACCTGCCCGTCCACAGGGGCTGGCTGCTGGGCTTCTCGGATGTCACCTCCCTGCTCTGGGCAAGGCTGGCGCAGGGGATCGGCGGCGGCATCCACGGGCCGTTGGTCACCAGCCTCGCCGGCGAGCCGGACTGGAGCCGCGAGCGGCTGCGGGCCTTGCTGTTCGGGGAGCCGCTGCCCCCTCTGCAGGGTGAGAGCTGGAGCGGCGGCGTCGCCGAGGGTCCGCTGCTGGTGGCCAACCTGACGGTGGCCACCCACCTGCTCGGCACCCCGTTCCTGCCTCCCCTGGCCGGGGCGGTGCTGATCGTCGAAGACGTGGGCGAAGCGCCCTACCGGATCGAGCGGCTTCTCACCCACTGGCGGCTCTGCGGTGCTCTGCAACAGCTCGCCGGCCTCGGTTTCGGCAGCTTCGAGGGCTGTGACGATCCAGTCGACCCCGAGCTCGACACCGCTGAAGCTGGCGCACCGCCCCTGCAGCGCTCCTTCAGCCTGGAGCAGGTGCTGAAGGAGCGCAGCGCCGATCTGGGCATCCCCGTGGTCGGGCGGCTGCCGGTGGGCCATGCCCCCGGCAACGCCGCCCTGCCGCTGGGGAGCCGTGCTCGCCTGGATGGCGCCACGGGCCAGCTCAGCCTGCTGCCGTAGCCGCGCGCCCGGCCAGGAAGGCCGCGGCAAGGATGAGATCGAAGGGCGTGGTGATCTTGATGTTGGAGGCGGGCGCGGCAATCACCCGCACCGGCCAGCCCAGCCGCTCGAACAGGGCGGCGTCGTCGGTGACCGTCCAGCCCTGCTCGATCGCCTGGCCATGGGCCTGTCGCAGGGCCTCCACCGGGAAGCCCTGGGGGGTCTGGGCCGCCCAGAGCAGGGAGCGGTCCAGGGTCTGCTCGATCATCGCCTCTCCATCCACCCGCTTGATCGTGTCGCTCACCGGGGTGGCGGCAATCACCGCCTCCCCCCGCTGCACCGCCTCGGCGCAACGGCTGATCAGCTCAGGGGTCACCAGGCAGCGGGCGCCGTCATGGATCAGCACTGCGCCGGCCCCGCCAGGCAGGGCGGCCAGTCCCCGGCTCACCGACTCCTGGCGGCTGGCCCCGCCGACGATCCAGCGGACAGGCCGATCCGGGTCGGCGGCCTCGATCAGGGCCTCCACAGCGGCCTGATCGGCCGGCTGACCCACCACCCCGATCCAGCGGATCGAGGCGCAGGCGAGGGCCGCCTCCAGGGTCCAGGCAAGGACGGCGCGGCCGGCCACCGGCAGCAGCAACTTGTTGCGCTCGGCTCCCATGCGGCGGCCGCTGCCGGCGGCGGCGATCAGCAAATGCACAAGCGACTCCCGTTCAGGCGGTAAATCCGGATCCGATCCATACAATCAGCTCGCGCCACCACGGCTGCCAGCCGCCGCCCAGATGCGTGTTCTTTTCTTGATTCCCGGCGGTAGCGCAAGCCAACTTCAGGCCATCCCAGCTGTGGCCGCCGTCGCTGAGCGGCTCAGCGCCGCTGTTCAGGTGAGCTGTCCTGCGGAGGCGGCAGCGGTCTGGAAGCTGTTGCCGGCGGTGCAGAAGGTGCTGCCATTCAGCTTTGCGCCCGGGGTCAGCCTGGCGGAGTGGGCCAACCTGCTCGGCGCCGTGCGGGAGCCGGATTTCCAGCTCTCGATCAACCTGGCCTCCGGCTGGCCGCTTGATCTGCTGCTCTCCCTCACCCACATCCCCACGCGGATCGCCCGCTCCGGCTTCTCGGCCACCACCAGGCTGTCCACCGGGGCTGCAGCCGATGCTGGCGGCGGCTGGCCCAGTCAGGCCCTCCAGGCCTGGCTCAAGCCGGTTGATGTGCCCCTCGATGCCAATGCCTTTCGGCTCAGCCTCAGCAAGGCGGATCTCGATGGCGCCAGCGCCGGCCTGCCGCCGGGCACCGGCCCGTTGCTGCTGCTGGCCCCCATGCCTGAGTCCAGCGCCGCCGCAGACTGGCCCGCCGACCACTGGCAGGCCTTGCCTGAGGCGATCCGCGCCAAGCTGGCCAACCTGCGGGTGATGCCAGCGGCCAGCGGCAGCCCTGCTCAGCAGGCCGCCCAGGTGGCCAGCGCTGATGTGGTGCTCAGCAGTGATCCGGACATCACCGAGCTGGCCCTGCTGACGGGCACCCCCCTGGTGGCGCTGGGTCGCAGCGGCGACAGCCTGCCGTTCCGTGAGGGGGTACAAGGGCTTGGTTCTGCTGATTCCCTCGACCAGCTCAGCGTCGCGGCAGTGATGCAGGCCCTGGGGCTCGGATAGTCGGCACCCCATCCACGGGTCTGCATCAACGGGTCTGCACCAACGGCTCTTCATCAACGGCTCCGCTGGATGCCCCCTTCCAACCCCACCCCCCTGCTGCTTCGCCGCCTCCGCCGCCCCCCCTCCGCCCGGAACACGAAGCCGTGGAAAACCCCGCTGCTTTCCCTGTTCTTCGTGGTGAATGCCGCGGCGGCGGGCTACCGCATCACCGAAGGCTGGGACTGGGGCGACTGCTACTGGATGGTGCTGATCATTCTCAGCACCCTCGGCTGGAGCGACGGCACCACGGAGACCCTCTCGGCAGCCGGCCGCTTCGTGACCACTTTTGCGCTGGTGGGGGGGCTGGTGGTGGTCCAGGTCACCATCCAGAGCCTGCTGGGGCTCAGCGAATCCGGCTACTTCCGCCGGATGCGCGAGAACAATTTCCGCCGCTACCTCATGACCATGGAAAACCATGTGATTCTCTGTGGCTATGGCCGCATCGGCCGCGAGATCGCACAGCAGCTCACCAGTGAAGGGGTTTCCCTGCTGGTCATCGAAATGGATCAGGTCCAAAAGGAAGCGGCTGAAGCCCGCGGCATCACGGTGCTGCAGTCGGATGCCACCCTCGATGAAACCCTGCTGGAGGCGGGAATCCACCGCTGCCGCAGCCTGGTGGCGGCCCTGCCCAGCAATGCCGCCAATCTCTATGTGGTGCTCAGTGCCCGGGGCATCGCACCGAACTGCCGCCTGATCGCCCGCTGCGACAGCGACGAAGCGGAGCGCAAGCTCCTGCAGGCCGGCGCCAACCAGGTGGTGAGCCCCTACGTGGCCGGGGGACGCACGATGGCCGCCACGGCCCTGCGGCCCCTGGCGGTGCGGTTCATGGACCTGCTCTCCAGCTCCGAATGTGAGGTGGAGGAGTTCCAGCTCAGCGAGGACGGCTCCTTGCTCGGCGACCTCAATGGCCGCAGCCTGGCGGAACTGGAGCTGGGGCGCCGCTCCGGGGCCTTGGTGCTGGCGATCCGCATCCCCGCCCCCAAGGTGACCAACCCCTACAGCTACAGGGGCACGACTTATCACCAGGAGGAGGCGCGCCTTATCGCCAACCCAGGCAGTGAGGTTCGGCTGGCCCCCGGCCAGATGCTGGTGGTGATGGGCAGCCAGGAGCAGCTGCAGCGCTTCACCGCCATCCTCGGCAAGGCCATCGAAGGTGTGGCTGCGATGGTTGATTGACAGGGGCGTAGACCCATGAAGCAAAGCCCGCCGCCGCCAGAACCGGGCGGCATACGATCGCTGCGCCCGGCACTCCCTCCCTGATGACCGCTTCCGCTGCCCTGCCCCTGGAGGGTCAGACTGCCCTCGTCACAGGCGCCAGCCGGGGAATCGGCCGGGCCATCGCCCTGGCCCTGGCGGCGGAAGCTGTCGAGGTGGTGGTGAATTACGCCAACTCCGCCAGCGCCGCCGAGGCCGTGGTGGCCGAGATCACGGCGGCTGGTGGCCGCGCCTATACCCTCCAGGCCGATGTGGCCGAGGAAGCCCAGGTGGACGGGCTGATCCAGGCGGTGCTGGACCGCAGCGGCCGTCTGGATGTGCTGGTCAACAACGCCGGCATCACCCGCGATGGGCTGCTGCTGCGCATGAAAACCTCCGACTGGCAGGCGGTGATCGATCTGAACCTCACCGGCGTTTTCCTGTGCACCCGCGCCGTGAGCCGCAGCATGCTCAAGGCCCGCCGCGGCCGCATCATCAACATCACCTCGGTGGTGGGTCTGAGCGGCAACCCCGGCCAGACCAACTATAGCGCCGCCAAGGCGGGCGTAGTGGGCTTCACCCGCTCCACCGCCGCCGAGCTCGCCAGCCGCGGCATCACCGTCAACGCGGTGGCACCGGGCTTCATCGCCACCGACATGACCCAGGGCCTTGACCCGGAGCCGATCCTCAAGGCGATCCCACTCGGTCGGCTGGGCCAGCCCGAGGAGGTGGCAGGCGCTGTGCGGTTCCTGGCCACCGACCCGGCCGCCGCCTACATCACCGGCCAGGTGCTCCAGGTGGATGGCGGCATGCTGATGGCCTGATCAGCCCTCCAGGGGTTGGCCCAGCTCTTCCCGCAGGCGGCGGATGCGCTGCAGAAGCTTCAGCCTCCGGCTGCGAGCCGTCAGGGTCAGGAACAGTCGGATCGGCACATAGACCACCGCCATGGCCAGGCCGAGGCCGGTGATGATCACGAAGGCCATCCCATTGGGGCCAGCCACCGGATCGGCGGCTGCACCGCCCAGGGCGTCGGCCAGGTTGGGGGTGATCAGCTCCTCCATGCCAAGACCCTATCGAGGCCAGCGCGGCAAAGCTCCGATTCGGCTTTCCCCACCCCTGATCCGCTGACATTCCCCACGTCACCATGGGAGCCTGTTCTCTTCTCCTTTATGGGCATTCCGATGGCATGCCCGACCTCAACCGATGGCCAAACTGATCTGCTTCTCGGATGCATCGCGCGCCGCCCTGGAGCGCGGGGTGAACGCCCTCGCCGACGCGGTGAAGGTCACCATCGGCCCACGGGGTCGGAATGTGGTGCTGGAGAAGAAGTTCGGCGCCCCGGACATCGTCAACGACGGCGTCACGATTGCCAAGGAGATCGAGCTTGAGGATCCATTCGAGAACCTCGGCGCCAAGCTGATCCAGCAGGTGGCTTCCAAGACAAAGGATCAGGCGGGTGATGGCACCACCACCGCCACCCTCTTGGCCCAGGCCCTGGTCCAGGAGGGCTTGCGCAATGTGGCGGCTGGGGCCAACCCGGTCGGGCTGCGGCGCGGCATGGAGGCCGCCGCCGCCGAGGTGGTCGAAGGCATCGCCCGCCTGGCCCAGGCGGTGGCCGGTGATGCGATTCGCCAGGTGGCGACCGTCAGTGCTGGCGGTGATGAGGTGATCGGCCAGATGGTCGCCGACGCCATGGAGAAGGTCAGCACCGACGGTGTGATCACGGTCGAGGAATCCCGGTCGCTGGCTACCGAACTTGAGATCACTGAGGGGATGGCCTTTGACCGGGGCTACTCCTCCCCCTACTTCGTCACCGATGCCGATCGTCAGGTCTGCGATTTCGAGAACGCCCTGTTGCTGGTCACTGACCGCAAGATCAGCGCGATCGCCGATCTCATCCCCGTGTTGGAGATGGTTTCGAAGGCCGGCACCCCCTTGGTGATCCTGGCCGAGGAAGTCGAGGGCGAAGCCCTCGCCACCTTGGTGGTGAACAAGAATCGCGGGGTGCTGCAGGTGGCCGCCGTGCGTGCTCCCTCCTTCGGCGAGCGCCGCAAGGCTTCCCTTCAGGACATCGCTGTCCTCACCGGCGCCACCTTGATCAGCGAGGACCGGGCGATGACCCTCGACAAGGTCAGCCTGGCCGATCTGGGTCGGGTGCGCCGGATCACGATCAGCAAGGACAGCACCACGATCGTTGGCGGCGAAGACCACCGTGACGCGGTGGCCGAGCGGGTGGCCTCGATCAAGCGGGAATTGGAGGCCACCGACTCGGACTACGACCGCGAAAAGCTCAACGAGCGGATCGCCAAACTGGCCGGGGGCGTGGCGGTGATCAAGGTCGGGGCCCCCACCGAAACCGAATTGCGGCACCGCAAGCTGCGCATCGAGGATGCCCTGAACGCCACCCGCGCGGCGGTGGAGGAAGGGATCGTGCCTGGAGGCGGCAGCACCCTGCTGCAGCTGGCCGTCGGCCTGGACGGCCTGATCGGGCGCCTGAACGGAGACCAGCGCACCGGCGCCCAGATCGTGCAGCGCTCCCTTTCAGCCCCTCTGCGTCAGATCGCCGACAACGCCGGTGCCAATGGCGTGGTGGTGGTGGCCGAGGCGCTCCGTTCTGGCAAGGGTTACAACGCCCTCAGCGGCGACTACGAAGACCTGATTGCCGCCGGCATCCTGGATGCGGCCAAGGTGGTGCGACTGGCCCTGCAGGATGCCGTCTCGATCGCTGCCCTGCTGGTCACCACCGAAGTGTTGATCACCGACAAGCCGGAACCCGTGGCCCCACCCGCCCCCGATGGCATGGGCGGAATGGGTGGCATGGGCGGCATGGGCGGAATGGGAATGCCCGGCATGGGTGGCATGGGCATGCCCGGCATGATGTGAGCGCCGCACTCAGCCGGCCAACGCCTCGACATAGGCAGCCACCTGGAGGTCCACCCCGGTGATGGCGGTGCCCACCACCACGGCATCGGCCCCCAGCTGCTGGGCCCGGCAGGCCTCGGCGGCGCTGGCGATCCCGCCTTCGCAGATCAGGGCCACCTCCGCCGGCAAGCCTGCCCGCAATGGTGCCAGAAGCTCCCAGGCCGGCGGCCTGCAGCCGGCGGTTGCCTCGGTGTAGCCATGCAGGGTGCTGCCCACCCAGGCGCAGCCGAGCTCCGCGGCTCTCAGACCATTGGCCAGGTTGTCCACGTCCGCCATCAGCGGAGCACCCAGGTCGGTGTGGGCCTGCTCGATCAGCCTGGCAAGCTCCTGGCCGCCGGGTCGATGGCGGTCGGTGGCATCGATCGCCACCACATCGGCACCGGCGGCCCAGACGGCCTGGATCTCAGCCCAGCCCGGCGTGATGTAAACCGGGCTGTCGCTGAAGCTCCGCTTCCACAATCCGATGATCAGGGCCTGCGGGCAGCGGCGGCGCACCGCACCGATGTGCTCCGGGCTCTCCAGCCTGACCCCGATCGCACCCTGGGCCAGGCTGGCCGCCGCCATCGCTGCAATCACATCGGGATGGCGCATCGGCGATCCTTCCGGTGCCTGCACCGAGACGATCAGCCCCCCCTGCAGGGCGGCGCGGCTCAGCCGCTGGGCAAGGGGAGCAGGAGGCACGGAGACGATGGGCGGAGGGACAGGGGTCAGGAGGCCCGGCGATGCTGATCGTCGTGATGATCCGGCAACCAGGACCGCAGCGCAGCCAGGTCCGGATGGACCGGTGGCGGCAGCGCCTCCCAGTGGGCCGGGCTTTCCTGCTCAGGCTCGGCGTGATCTGTGTCGCCCTGGAAGGTGCTGGCCACCTCGTCGATGCAGTCGCGCACCAGGATCTTCAGGCGCCGGATCGGGTTGAACCCCTGGGCGGCACTGCCGTTGACATCGGGTTCGAGAGGAACGATCCCGAGCTGAAGCTGCTCCAGGCTCGGGGGACTGGTCTCGCCTGCCGGTTCGGCAAGGGTGGTTGGGCTTGGCGCCGGGACGTCCGTGTTCTGAAGCAGCCGCTCCAGAGCCTCCACCCCATGGCGATGGGCCCAGCGGGCCGAGAGTCGTGCCACCGCATGGTCATCCTGACGCCGCAGGGCCTCCAGGAGGTCCGCGCTATCGGTGCCATCAGCCATTGGCCGAGGGGAAAGCTGGAGCGGATCCGGAGGGGCAGGAGAGGAGGACATGGCAGCACTCAACTGAGTTTTCGATCCAGCAGGGGCCGGATCAGGAGGAACAGACCGACGGCCAGGACGGCCAGCACCAGCAGGCACTGGGCACCGGTGAGATCCCCGTAAGGAGCTTCCAGGACCACTGCCGTGAGGGAGACGTTGCCGGCGTAGGCGGCGCGGATCGGTTCAATCGCGAACGTAAGAGGATTCAGGGCTGCAAGCCAGCCCAACCAGGCCGGCATGAACGAAATCGGTGCCAAAGCCGTGCTGGCGAACAGCAGGGGCAGGTTGACCACGAAGATCACCGCAATCAGCTCGATGTGGCCCGGCAGGGCAAAGGCCAGCCCAAGGCTGAGCCCGGTCACGGCGAAGACCAGCAACAGCAAGGTGATCAGCACCAGCAGCAGGCCGTAGGCCCCGGGCCAGCCGTAGCCCAGCAATGCCGCCGTGGCCATGATCGCCAGGCTCTGGACCAGGCTGAGGCTGGTGATGTAGAGCACCGAGGCGATCACAATCGAGCTCCGCGAGCGCAGGGGCGCCACCAGCAACCGGTTCAGGAAGCCGAACTCCCGGTCGAACATCACCGGCAAGCCGGCATTGAGTGCCGCACTGAACGCCGTGAACACGATCACGCCCGCGCCCAGGAAGCGGCCGTAGCTCATCCCATCCGGCAGCAGGCCCTCCGGGGCCTTGGCAAACAAGGCTCCGAACAACACCAGCCAGATCAGGGGCTGCAGAACCCCCGCCACCAGGGTCGAGGGCCGGCGGGCCAGCTGCAGGAACAGCCGCTTGGTGAGGGCAAGGATCTCCTGGCCCAGATCGGCCAGGGCTGAACGGGCGGCCTGGGGTGCCTCCGGCCTGGGGACGGGGGCGGTGAGGCTGGGAGCACTGGTCATCGCCGGAAGGCAAGCAAAGGGTGGGGTCGGATCGGGGGAATCAGAGGCGGCTGCAGGGACAGCCCTGGGCTGGCAAGGGTCAGCGCATGGCCTGCTTGCGCTCCGCCTTGGGATCACGGCTGCCCGCCACCGCCAGCTCCGCATCCATCAGGGTGCGGCCGGTGGCCTGGAGGTAGACATCGTCCAGGCTCGGGCGGCTCTGGGAGATCGAGAAAACCGGCAGATCCGCCGCCGCCAGCTGACGGCGCAGTGGCTCCATCACAGCTTCACTTTCCACCACGAGATTGAGTGAGTGGCCCTGGGCCCGGTTCACCACCATCTGCTGAATGCCTGGGCAAGCCGCGAGCACCTGTTGCACCCGCGCCGCCTCCACCTCGTCGCTGAACTCACGCACCCGCAGGGTGACCCGATCGCCGCCGAGGGCGTTCTTCAAGCTGGTGGGGCTGCCCTCGGCAATCACCCGGCCGCCCTCGATGATGGCCAGCCGATCCGCCAGGGCATCCACCTCTTCGAGGTAGTGGCTGCTCAGCAGCACCGTGGTGCCTTGATCGCGCAGGCGACGCAGCACCTGCCAGATCGTCGCTCGGCTCTCGATGTCAAGACCGACAGTGGGCTCATCCAGCACCAGCACGGCCGGATCATGCAAGAGGCCGCTGGCCAGATCGAGGCGACGGCGCATGCCCCCTGAATAGGTGCCGCAGCGCCGATCGATCCACGCATCCATGCCGAGCAGATCGGTGAGTTCGGCCAGGCGGGCCTGGAGGCGGTCGGCCGGCAGGTGATAGAGGGCCCCCTGCAGTTCGAGCAATTCACGGCCGCTGAGGATCTTGTCGATCGCCACCTCCTGGGCCACATAGCCCAGCAGTTCCCGGACGGCGCGAGGCTGGGCAAGGGCATCGAGACCCGCCACCCGCACGCTGCCGCTGTCAGGAGCCAGCAGGGTGCAGAGGATGCGCAGGGACGTGGTCTTGCCGGCCCCGTTGGGGCCGAGCAGGCCGTAGAGGGTTCCCTTCGCCACTTGCAGGCTGAGGCCGTCCAGGGCTGCAACCGGGCCGTAACGCTTGTGGAGTTCTTCGAGCTCGATCACCGTTTCTGGCACCGCTGCTGAAAGCCTTGGCCGGCTGATAGGACGACTCAATCTAGAAAGGGGCCGTTGCCTCTGCTCAGAGCACCGAGGCAGGCAGGAATGGGTAAGCCGCCACCAGCATCTGCCAGGTTTGGCTGCTGAAGTCAGCAGCGGCCGGCAGCCGGGCCAGCAGCAGCAGCAGGCAGATGCCGAACAGGTAAAGAATCGACCAGCGGAACAGCCCCTTGGCAGGCAGCGGATCGTCGGGGTTCTTGGCCAGGGAGCGGCCCATCTGCAGCAGCCTGGCGTTGAATGGCAGCACCAGCAGGCCGTAGAGCAGCCCACCCGTGGGCAGCGCCAGCACCCCCAGCCCGCTGATCAGCACCGTGGCCCGGGCGTAATGGCCGATCGCCCGCGTGGTCGGCACGACCCCCTCGATCACCGGAAGCATCGGAATGCCCACGGAGCGGTAGTCCTCCTTGAGCAGCAGGGCCAGGGCCCAGAAGTGGGCCGGGGTCCAGAGCATCACCAGGCTGAACAGCCACCACCCCCCCAGGCCGACCTGACCGGTGGCCGCCGCGGCGCCGACCAGGGGGGGGATGGCTCCGGCGATGCCGCCGATCACGATGTTCTGGGTTGTGCGGGGTTTGAGCCAGGCTGTGTAGAGGAGGACATAGCTGCACAGACCCAGCAAGGCCAGGGCGGCGGCCAGGCTGTTCACCCCGGCGATCAGCAGCAACGCCGCCAGGCAGGTGAGCCCTACGGCGATGCTGAAGGCGGTGGCCTGGGACAGGCGGCCCGAGGGGAGGGCTCGGCCGCTGGTTCGCTGCATGCGTCCGTCCAGCTCCTGTTCCCAGAGGCAGTTGAAGACACCGGCGGCGGCGGCGGCCAAGGCTCCGCCGATCAGGGTGCAGGCGAGCCGAGGGGCGGGGACGGGCCAGCCGTCCGACAAGGCCATCCCGCCCAGGGTGGTGGCAAGCAGCAGGGGGATCAGGCGGGGTTTGGCGATCTCGAGCCAGGCCGGCAGCCGGAGCCGTGCCCGTGAAGGCGCCAGCTCAGCTCGGCTCAAGGAGGGGGCCTGAGGGGCCGGAGCCACGCTGGCGCTAACCATGGGAGGTCTGCAGGGGGGAAGGGCTGGGGGCTGGAATGGGGCAGGGGTCGGTGGAGCGCCACCCCTGCACGGCCAGGGCGGCGAGCACCGCAACCAGCAGCGCTGCGGTGAGCTGATGGCCGACGGTGACAAGCGGAACGGAGAGGGCCAGCCGCAGGGTGAACACCCCGAGCAAGACCTGCAGAATCACCAGCAGCATGGCGGCTGTAGCCAGGGGCCATTGCCGCCGTTGGGCTCCAGGCAGCAGAACGACCGCCACGCCGAGCAGCAGCACGGCACCGGCCACTGGCGAGGCGAGCTGCCGATGGATCCCCAGCCAGGCGCAGGCCTCACCGGAGGCCAGGCAGCGCCCTGATGCCCATTGGCTGGCCATCAGGGCTCCGGAGAGGGCCTGCACGAAGACCCCAACCATGGCCACCGCCGCCGCCAGCCACCACAACCCCCGAGCGGAACGGGCCGGTTCCTGGTCGTTGGGGAGGAGGGCGACGGCCAGCCCCTGGTGCAGGCCGCTGAGCAGGGCCACCAGAACCAGAGCCGTGGCCAGGTGGGCGGTGACAAGATCGAAACGCAGCAGCTGCAGAACCGTGAAGGCGCCCAGGGCGCCCTGGAAGCCCACCAGGAGCAGGGCTGTGCCGCTCAACCAGGGCAGCCAGCCGGGCAGGCGGGCTCGCCAGAGCAGGCTGAGGCTGAACAGCACCAACAGCCCTATGCCCACCAGGAACGCATCAAGCCGGTGGAACCACTCCAGGAAGACCTGGAGGGTCATCCGGTCCCCAGGCAGGAGGGTGCCGTAGCAGAGGGGCCAATCGGGACAGGCCAGGCCAGCCTCCATGACGCGGGTGGCCCCGCCGATGCCCACCAGAGCCACAAGGGCCACCAGAAGGTGGGAGCTGAGAAAGAGCAAACCAGCTGTCATGGCAGACAAGCTAGCGATCGAATTTCACGGTGAACTCCACAGCTGGATCTCCAAACACGTCACCTCTCTTCTGTGTGGAATCGCTCACGGCGACGCAGCGAGACGTCGCTGATCTTTTTTGCAAACCCCTGGGAAGCTCGACCACGCCATAGGCTGGCCTGCAACGCGACCGGGTCATGCCCATTCCCTCCGCCATCGTGACCCTGGTTCTGGGCATGATTCTTGTCCTGAGCGGACTCTGGGTGGGTCAGAACGTCAATCTGCTGCCCGCGGCAGCCAGCAGCAACGCCCCCCTGTACGACGAATTGTTCGGCGTTCTTTTCACGATCGGCACCATCCTTTTCATTGGAATTCTTGGTTTGCTGCTGTTCAGCCTGGTGCGGTTTCGGCGGCGGGATGGCGATCTCGGTGATGGGGTGGCCGTGGAGGGCAACCTCCAGTTGGAGATTTTCTGGACCGCTATTCCGGCGATCGTGGTGTTGTTCGTCGGGATTTACAGCTATGACATCTATGACCGCATGGGAGGGATGATTCCCCTTGCTGACCCCCACGCCATGCATGGAGCCATGGGCTCCTCCGTCATGCCGGCCAGCGTGGAGGAACGCGCTATTCAGGATGTGGAGCCGCGGCTCTGGGGAGGGATCGGTTCCCCCGGTGGTAGCGAGGCTGGCCTGTTGCCCGTTGAGGTCACAGCCCTTCAGTTCGCCTTCCTCTTTCACTATCCAGAAGGTGACATCACCAGCGGTGAACTGCATGTCAAGGCCGGGCAGACGGTGGAACTGCGCATGGAGGCCCGGGATGTCATCCATGCGTTCTGGGTTCCCCAGTTCCGCCTCAAACAGGACGTCATCCCTGGCCAGCCAACCGTGCTGACCTTCACCCCCACCTTGCCTGGCAACTATCCGATCATCTGCGCTGAGCTCTGCGGCCCCTACCACGGAGGAATGCGTTCCACCGTGGTGGTGCACGAGCCGGAGGCCTTTGATACCTGGCTGGCTTCCAACAGCCCAGCCACCCTTGCCCTGAATCCACCACTCTCCACCGGCTGAACGTCGTCCCGCGGTTTCGATCCCCATTCCCCTCAGTACAGTTCGGCGACGATGACCCTTACCCTCCCGCCCCAGAACTCCCCCCAGATCAGCCTGCAGCCAGAGGGCTGGCTCCGCTATCTGAGCTTCAGCCTGGATCACAAGGTGATCGGTCTGCAGTATCTGTTCACGGCCTTCTTCTTCTATCTGGTGGGTGGCGCCCTGGCCGGGATGATCCGGGTGGAGTTGCTCAGCCCGATTTCTGATTTCCTGCCCCGCGAAACCTACAACGAAGTGCTCACCCTGCATGGCACGGTGATGATCTTCCTCTGGATCGTCCCTGTGGTGAATGGTGGTTTCGGCAATTATTTGATTCCTTTTTATGTTGGCGCCCGGGATATGGCCTTCCCCCGGCTCAACGCCGTTGCCTTCTGGTTGATCCCCCCGGCTGGCTTCCTGTTGATCGCCAGCTACTTCATCTCCGGGGCTGCCCAGTCGGGTTGGACCGCCTATCCCCCCCTGAGCATCACTACACCAGCAACCGGCCAAGTGATCTGGATTCTGAGCGTTCTGTTGCTCGGCGGCAGCTCAATTTTTGGTGGCATCAACTTCATCGCCACAGTGCTCAAGATGCGTAGGCCAGGCCTCGGCATGATGCAACTGCCTATGTATTGCTGGGCCATGCTCGGCACCAGCATCCTGGTGGTGCTGGCGACGCCGGTGCTGGCCGGAACCCTCGTGCTGCTCAGCTTTGACATCATTGCCCACACAGGCTTCTTCAACCCGGCCCTTGGCGGCAATGCCGTTGTTTACCAGCATCTGTTCTGGTTCTATTCCCATCCTGCCGTTTATATCATGGTGCTGCCAGCCTTCGGCCTGGTCAGCGAAATCCTGCCGGTGCACGCCCGCAAGCCCCTGTTCGGCTACATCACGATGGTGTATTCCATCCTGGGCATTGTTTTTCTGGGCTTGATCGTGTGGGCCCATCACATGTTCACCAGTGCCACCCCACCCTGGATGCGGTTGTTCTTCACGATTGCCACTGCTTTCATCGCCGTGCCTACGGGAATCAAGTTCTTTAACTGGTTGGCCACGCTCTGGGGGGGGAAGATTGCCTTGAACAGTGCCATGCTGTTTTCCTGCGCCTTCATTGTTCATTTCGTGTTTGGGGGGATCACCGGTGTGGCACTTGCCCAGGTTCCCTTTGATATCCATGTCCACGATACCTATTTCGTGGTTGGGCATTTTCACTATATTGTTTATGGTGGAACGGTGTTTGTTGTGTTTGGATCGATCTACCATTGGTTTCCGAAGTTTACTGGGAGAATGCTGAATGAGCCGCTCGGTAGGTTCCATTTTCTGCTCACTTTCATCGGTTTCAATCTCTGTTTTGCCCCCCAGCACTGGCTCGGCCTTAACGGCATGCCCCGCCGGGTCGCAGAATATGACCCCCAGTTCACCCTGCTCAACCAGCTCAGCAGCGTCGGGGCGCTGCTGATGGCGATCAGCACCCTCCCTTTCCTGGTCAACGTCGTCTGGAGCGCCCTGGCTGGCAAGGTGGCCGGTGACAACCCCTGGAACGCCCTCACCCCCGAGTGGTTGACCAGTTCCCCGCCACCGGTTGAGAACTGGAAGGGTGCTGCTCCCCTGGTCACCCATCCATACGGTTATGGGGTTCCTGAAGATCAGATCGATCTGAAGGCCGTGTCAGGGTTGCAGATCTGGTCCCAGGGCCGTTGAGTTGAAGCGATGACCATCCTCACCTCCATTCCTGATCCATCCCCCAGCCCTGAGGCTGGTGAGCTGAGCCCAGAGGCCGAACACGGCGACCTGCGCATGTTCGGATTGGCCACGTTCCTGGTTGCCGATGGGATGACCTTCGCCGGCTTCTTCGCCGCCTATCTCACCTTCCGGGCGGTGAATCCGCTGCCCCCTGGCTCGATCTATGAGCTCGAGCTGGTTCTACCCACCTTGAACACGGCTCTGCTGGTGGCGAGCAGCTTCACGTTCCACCGCGCGGCCAAGGAGCTCAAGCAGGCCAGGAATGGCGCCTGCCGGCTCTGGCTGCTGATCACCGCCAGCCTGGGTGTGGCCTTTCTGGCCGGCCAGATGGTGGAGTATTTCTCCCTTCCCTTCGGCCTCACCGACAATCTCTTCGCCAGCACCTTCTATGCCCTCACTGGCTTTCACGGCCTGCACGTCTGCTTCGGGGCCCTGATGATCCTGATCGTCTGGTGGCAGGCGCGGGTTCCAGGTCGTTTCACCCCCGAGGAACACTTCGGCCTCGAGGCTGCCGAGCTCTACTGGCACTTTGTGGATGGGATCTGGTTGATCCTGTTCGGCATCCTCTATCTGCTCTGAGCTTTTTCTGGCGAATAAAATGAGGCTGGGCCAACATCGGTGCGCCAAGATCGGTGCGCCAACCTAGGGTCGATGAAGTTTCCAGGCCATGATCCATACACCGATGCTGATTGGGAAATCCTTGTTGGAAAAAGCGCGAACCCTGAGCAGTTGTTCGGAAGATGAGATCGCCAGGGCCTGTGGCTACGTCAGTCCGAGTGGCCGCCTGCTCAAGAAGAGTTTTTACCGTGCCCTGGTGGCGGCCAAGGGCTATTCGGTTGGTGGCAGCCCCCAGTCCGGCAGCGGCAGCAGGGGGCGCCAGGCCGATTTCCGTACCCGCGTTCACGGCAACGGCAATCTCCTGATTGGCCATGCCTATACCCGTCGCCTCGGTCTGGAGCCCGGTCAGGAGCTGCAGATTCAGATCCACCAGGAAACAGGTTCGATCTGGTTGCTGCCCCTGGAGGGCGCCAACCCCGGCTGAGCGCTAACCCCAGCCCTGTTCGCTCAGCCAGGCGTGGTCGATGCCTGTGGCTGAAGCTTCAGGGGGGAGTCGGGAAGCGAGCGAACCGGCGCCTGCTCCGATCAGCCGCTCGGTGTACTTGGCGAGCAGATCTGCTTCGAGATTGATCGCATCCCCCACCCGTCGGAGCTGGAGGGTGGTGCTCGTCCAGGTGAGCGGGATCACGGCGATCCAGAAGTGGTCCCCACCTGGGCTGGCTCCGGCCACCGTGAGGCTGATGCCATCGACAGCCACGCTGGCTTTGTCGCAGACGTAGCGGCCATAGGCCTCATCGAGCCAGCGGATCTCCAGGCGCCAGGACCCTGAAAGCTGCTGGATGCCGGTCACCTCGCCAAGCCCATCGACATGGCCGCTGACCAGGTGGCCGCCGAGCCGGTCGGCCAGCCGCAGGGCAGGCTCAAGATTCACTGACCCGCCAACGGCGGCCTTGGCGGCCAGGGTGCTGCGCTCCAGGGTCTCCTCGCTGACATCGGCCCGGAAGCCACCGGCCTGCAGTTCAGCCACTGTGAGGCAAACGCCGTCGACGGACACGCTGTCACCAAGGGCGATCGCGAACTGACCGGCCATCCCGTCCACGATCACGCCGCGGGCGTGGCGTCGCAACCGACCCACCGCCTGAACCAACCCGGTGAACATCGGCCAGCTGGAGGACAAGCCCATAATGGCCAACGGGCAAGCGCGGCAGAACCATGGTGGAAATGCGCGTTGTCGGCATCGCCCTCGATGCGGCGAGTCGCAGCCCGATCGTGCTGCTGCGTGATCCCTGCGGCCGCCGCCAGGTGCCGATCTGGATTGACCAGGCCCAGGCCCAGAACATCCTGGCTGGGATGGGTGGCCAGGCCCCGCCGCGCCCGCTCAGCCATGACCTGATGGCCACCTTGATGGCGGCGGGAGGCCTCACCCTCGAGAGGGTGATCATCCATGCCATCGAAGACAGCACCTTCCGTGCCGTGCTCAAGCTCAGCACCGCCGCCGGCGAGGCCCGGGAGATCGACTGCCGGCCCAGTGACGCGATTGCCCTGGCCCTTCGCACCGATGCGGGCATCTGGATGCTCGAGGAGGTGGTGGCGGACGCCTCGATCCCTGTGGATGCGGAAGCCGATGCCGAGGACCAGGAGGACTTCCGGCGCTTTCTCGATCGGGTCAGCCCGGCGGAGCTTATCCGCAATGTCCGCCGCTCCCAACGCCAGAGCGAACCGGAATCGGGAGCTGGTCCTGAGCAACCCGGTTCGCCTCCCCCTGAGCCGCCCGGCGACCCCTCCGGTGCCTCAGGCTGAGCCCGGGCCGGTCCGTCGTCGATTCGGCCTTGGACCGGCCGTCTCCCTGTTCAGCCTCGGCACGATGCGGGCGCTGGACAGCGGTGGCCAGATGCAGAGCGTGCTGGCCGCCGCCCTGGCTGCCGGCATCAACCATCTGGAAACGGCCCCCGCCTACGGACCCGCCGAACAGCATCTCGGTCAGGCCCTGCGCAAGTTGGCGGTCCGGCGGGACCAGGTGGTGATCACCAGCAAGATCCTGCCTGGGCCGAATCTGCAGGAGGGGAAGCAACAGCTGCGCGCTTGCCTGCGCCGCCTTGGCGTGGAGCGGCTCGACAACCTGGCGGTGCATGGCCTGAACCGGCCGGAGCACCTGGCCTGGGCCCTGGCGGGGGACGGCGATCAGTTGCTGCGCTGGGCCCTGGACGAAGGGTTGGTGGGGCAGCTGGGCTTCAGCAGCCACGGCAGCGTGGGGCTGATCGAATCCGCCCTCGCCAGTGGCCGTTTCGGCTTCTGCAGCCTCCACCTTCACCTGTTCGATCAGGAACGTCTGCCCCTGGCCCGCCAGGCCCTGGCCGCCGGTCTCGGCGTGCTGGCGATTTCACCGGCAGACAAGGGCGGCCGCCTCTATGACCCTCCGCCTTTGCTGCTGGAGGATTGCGCCCCGTTCGCACCGCTGGAGCTGGCCTATCGATTCCTGCTGAGCGAAGGAATCAGCAGCCTCAGCCTCGGCGCCTCCCAGCCAGCCGATCTGGCCTGGGCCGTGCGCCTGGCTGCCGCTGACGATCCGCTCAGCTCCGCAGAAGCTGACGCCCTGGAGCGGCTCGCCGCCGCCGGGCGTCAGCGCCTTGGCACCGAACGCTGCGGCCAGTGCCGGGCTTGCCTGCCCTGCCCGATGGCCGTACCGATCCCCGAGTTGCTGCGCCTGCGCAATCTGACCTTGGGCCACGGCATGGATGGCTTCGCCCGGGAGCGCTACAACCTGATCGGCCGGGCCGGCCATTGGTGGGAAGCGCTTGATGCCAGGGCCTGCGAGCGCTGCGGTTCCTGCTTGCCCCGTTGTCCCCACGGCCTGGCGATTCCCGACCTGCTCGCCGAGACCCACAACCTGCTGGCGGCGACCCCAAGGCGGCGGCTCTGGGGTTAGGGCCCGCTCAGACGGCAGCCGCCCGGTCCCAGAGTTGCTGGTAAAGGTTCCGTTCAGCGGCGGCCAGGGGCGGCAGGGAGTTGCAGTTCGCCAACACCGCAGGTTCCGGATAGAGCAGCGCAGCCATCGGCTGGGGCCACTGGGCCAGGGCCGGCTCCAGCAACTGGCGCCGCAGGGGAGGAACCCAGCCCGCCGCCAGCAGGCGGGCCAGAAGCGGCGCTTCACCCGCCTGACGCAACCAGGCCAGCGGAGCGGGTTCGCGGCTTCCGGCCGGCCGCACCAGGAGGTTCCACCACAGCGGTGAGCCGCTCGCCGGCAACAGTGCCGTGAGCCTGGAATCACTGCGCAGCAAGGGCAACAGCCGTTGGCTGGGAACAACAGCCGCTTCGGCCTTGCCCCGCAGCAGCAGGTTGAGGCCATCGCGGTCGTCGAAGGCCCGGGCCTGGCCACGCAGACGCCGGAGCTGGGGGAGCAGGCGGGGATCGGCCAGGACGGCGCTCTCCCGGCTGGAGCGGCCGATCTGCCGCAGGGCCAGCTCGATCACCACCCGGGGGCTGGAAGGCAGCACCACCAGGCCTTTCAGGCGTGCATCCAGCAGGAGATTCCAGCCCTCGGAGCGGCGTTCGGCCAGATCGCGGCGGTTGCGCAGCACCAGCAGCCAGGTGCCGAAGGCCCAGGGATAGGCCAGGGGAGGGCTGGAAGCAGGTGCAGGGGCAGCCGCTGCTGTGGCAGCCGTTGCAGTGGCGGCAGAGGTGGGCGGCTGCTCGGCGAACAGGTGGCTGACCGGTTCAGCGAACGGGGCCAGCCGTGCGAAGAGTTCTGCCGCCCCGGTGGTGCCGGGTGGGGTGAAGGGCTGCAGCTGCGTCGCCCCGAGCTCCTGGAGCCAGCCGTCGGGCCACTGCAGCAGATCGGCCTCCGGCAACCCCGCCAGGGCCGCGGCGGGGCTCTCCTCGGCCTTGCTGCGCCAGGGATCGGGCAACCGCTTCAGCCAGGCGGCCGGCAGGTCGCCGCGGCTGTAAAGCAACCGGGCTGCCGCAGGGGGGCTGCAGCCGGCGATCAAGCCCAGGCCGCCAAGCGCCCCCCACTGCAGCAGCAGGCGGCGGCTGAACGGCATGGTCAGGGACGACGGGGCGTGCATAGGATCGGACCCTAGGTGCAGGCCTCCAATTGCTCACAGGCCAGGTCACAGGCCTCGCTGAGCTCCTCGAGCCGCCGACCGGAGAGCTCCCAGAGCAGGGCGAGGCCACCGGCCCCTACCCCCTCCTTCACGTAGCCCTGCTCGTAATCGCGCAGGCTGCGGCTGCGGCAGCTATGGAACCGCAGACCGCTGGCATAGGCGATGGGCTCCAACCGCCAACGGCTGCCGATCCGCTGCAACAGCAGGGCAAGATCGCTGCCGGGCTCGCCCGCCACCCAGGCTGTGGTGGCCAGTCCGACTCCCGCCACCAGCCGTGGCCGGACCTCCTCTGGCGCCAGGGCGAGGGCCAGGGCGAGCACCGCTGCCATCTGGCTGCCCCCGGCCAGAAGCACGGGGATCCCGGCGGCGGCGGCGGCCAGCACCATCCCGGCGGCCAGGGGTTGCATCGGATCCCCCACCGCCGCCAGCAGCTCCAGCGGATCCACTGCCCCGGTCCGCCGCAACCGCCACAGGCCGGCGGCACGCAGCCCCTTCTCCACCAGGGCGGCCTTGAGGGCATGGGCGGGTTGGCGCAGGCTGCCGCTGACCAGCCCGTTGGCTTCGATGCCCAGCCCGGTCAGCACCGCCTGGGCTGTGCTGGTACCCCCGGGTACACACTCGGCCAGCACCAGCGGTGGCTGGCCAGGCCGACGGGCCCAGCCCCTGGCCCAGGTTTTCCCCAGCCGAAACAACCGGCTCACCCGCTCCGGCGCCATGGCGGCCCCCACGCTCAGGCATCGGGCCGGCTTCTGGCTCAACTGCACGTGCGGCACCGATGGCGCCACCGGGCAACCCAGATCGACGACCAGGGTGTCGAGGGCAAGCTCCCGACGCACCACATGGGCGATCAGGGCGGGGCTCACACCGGCCGGTAGGGGAGGCAGGGCATGGGGCCGACCCTGGCCGGGGCCAAGCAGCAGCAACTCGGCGTCGGCGGCGGCAGTGAGGCGTCGTGAGGCCGGCGTCGCCCCGGCGGCGGAAATGCCCGGCACCTGGGCGGTCTCGGTGCCGCCCAGCAGCAGCAGCAGCTGGGCGCTGGGTGTGCCCGCCCGCAGCCGTTCACACCAGGAGCGAGCGCTGCTCGATTCGCCACTGAACTCAGAGCGGATCAAGGCTGACCAGGGCGCGCAACGCCGACGGTGGTTCGCTGATCGGTGCCTGCAGCTTCGGAAAGATCCAGTAGGCCACGGCATGGAGGGCCAGCACGTAAATCAGGTTCTGGACCAGCACCAGCAGCAGAGCCATGGCCTGCACCTGTTGCAGGTCTGGGCTGACGCCCAGGTTGAGCAGACCACTGAGCCGCTCAAGCAGCCCCGCGGCGGCGGTGGTGATCAGCACCCAGAGATTTTCGCCCACCAGCAAGGAGAGCACCGCCACCCGCACCAGAAAACCGGCGCTGCCGATCAACAGCCCCACCCCCCAGGTCAGCCACCAGCTCCAGGCCCGCCCCCAGCCCCAGCCGAGCCAGAGGGCCAGCAAGCCGTAGGGGAAGAGCACCAGCGGCCCGCGAATCGGGCCCATCAGGGCGACAAGCAGCAGGGCGGCCACCACAAGGCCTTCCCAGCCGGAGCGCCAGCCCTGGCGCAGTTGCAGCAAGGCCAGGGGCAGCGGCAGGGCCAGGCGAAACAGGGCACCACCGACGGGCAGGTAGTACAGGCCGGCCCAGAGCAGGGCCATGGCGGCCGCCAGGTAGGCCGTTTCCACCAGTTGCAGGGCTTGGCGGCGGCTGAGGCTGTGGGAAGGGCTGTGCTGGCTGGGGCCGTCCGGTGGATGGAGGGGCATGGGGTCGGCTCAGCGGGGCGCCGGAGCCGGCCTGGAGGCCGGAGCTGCGCTGGTGGGGGGCTCTCCCTCGGCCGGGGTGGCGGAGCGAATCCGCTCGATCGTTTCCACCTCGAAGCGAACACCCGCCGCCCGCAGGGCCTCGGTGACCACCTCGGCGGGAGCGGCGGGATCAGCGGCGGGGAGCTTCAGGGTGACCCGGTAGGGCACTGAGGCGGAGCTCGCTGTGGCTTTTGGCCTGGCCTTGGGCTTGGCCGTCGCCGTGGCCTGTGGCCTGGCGGGTTCCGCGGCGGGGATGGGCGGCCTGGCCGCGCTGGTTGGCTTGACGGCGGCATCGCTATCGGCGGGCGGCGCCGTTCTGCTGGGCGGCGCTGGGGCTGGCGATGCCGGTTGGGGAGGAACGGCGGCAGGGGGGTCGAAGCCAGCGGCAAGCCGTTCGCCGATCGGGCTGCCATTGCAGCTGCTCAGGGAGAAACCCAGCAGCAGCGTGACGCCGAGCAGCAGCCCTGGCGAGGCCTTGATCAACTCGAGGCGGCCTTGACGATCCGAACGGCGCTGGCTCGGGGCCGGCCCGTTTTGGTGGTGGAAGGGATCCGGGCTGCCGGCGCTGCCTTGCTGGTGGTTTTCCCGGTGGCCTTGCTGGTGGGTTTTGCGGTGGTTTTGGCAGGGGCTTTCGCGGCGGCGGGCTTGCGGCCTTTCGCCTTGCTGCTGCCTGCCTTGGCGGCGAGCAGAGCGACCGCTTCCTCCAGGGTGATTGTTTCTGCGCTGCTGCCCTCGGGCAGCGAGGCATTCAGCTTGCCCTGTTTGACATAGAGGCCGTAGGGGCCGTCGAACACCTGGATCGCCTCCGCTTCCCCGCCGGGGCTGCCGAGGTCCTTGAGGGCGGTGCGCCCCCCGCGACCCTTCTTCGGGATCGCCAGCAGCTCGATCGCCCGGGCCAGGCCCACCTCCAGAACGTCGTCTTCTGCCTTGAGGGAGCGGTAGTCCTTCTCCCCCTTGCCCTTGTCATGGACGATGTAGGGGCCGAATCGACCCAGGCCGGCCTGCACCTTGCCACCATCGGGATGCTCACCGAGCAGCCTGGGCAGGCGCAGCAGGCCAAGGGCCGCCTCCAGGCTGAGTTCTTCAGGCTTCACCCCCTTGGGCAGGGAGGCACGCTTCGGCTTCGGGTTCTCCTCACTCACCTGGCCCCGTTGCAGGTAGGGGCCGTACTGGCCGAACAGCAGGTAGATCGCCTCGCCCGATTCCGGGTCTTCGCCGATGCTTTCAGGGCCTTCGGTTTTCTGCCGGAGGATCTGCTCAGCGTGCTCGGCATCGAGTTCGGCGGGCGTGATCTCCACGGGCAGGGTGGCCTTGACCAGCTCCTCGCTGCCATCGTCGCCAACCCGCCTGGCCTCCAGGTAAGCGCCGAAGCGGCCGATCCGCACGACGCAGGGCAGCCCCTCCATCGCAATCGTGCGGGAGGCGGTGGGGTCGATGTCGCCCTCCCGTTGCTGCACCTGGGTTTCCAGGCCCTTATCCCCCTTGAAGAAACTGTTCAGGTAAGGCAGCCATTGCTCCTTGCCGGTGGAGATCTCATCAAGGCTCGTCTCCATCCTGGCGGTGAAGCTCGTGTCGACCAGGTCGGGGAAGTGCTCCTCCAGCAGGGCCGTCACGGCGAAGGCGGTGAAGCTCGGCGTGAGGGCATTGCCGGCCAGGGTTGCGTAGCCCCGGTCGATGATTGTGCCGATGATGCTGGCGTAGGTGGACGGGCGACCGATCCCCTCCTTTTCGAGCATCTTCACCAGGGCCGCTTCGCTATAGCGCGCCGGAGGCTGGGTCTGGTGGCCCAGGGCTTCCACCGTCCTGCAGGCGGGGCTGTCCCCCACGGCCAGGGCAGGCAGCAGCACCTCCTGCCCCTCCAGGGCCGCGTCGGGGTCGTCACTTCCCTCCACGTAGGCCCGGAAGAAACCGGCAAAGTCGATGCGCTTGCCGGAGGCCCGGAAGCTGGCCGCCCCCACCTGCAGCTCCACGCTGAGCATGGTCAGGCGGGCGTCGGCCATCTGGCTGGCCACGGTGCGCTTCCAGATCAGTTCGTAAAGGGCCAGGTCCTTGCCATCGAGCCCGGTTTCCTTGGGCGTGCGGAACTGGTCTCCGGAGGGGCGGATCGCCTCATGGGCCTCCTGGGCATTGCGGGACCTGGTGCTGAACTGTCGCGGCGAAGGACTCAGATAATCCTCGCCATACCTGGCGGCCACGCATTGGCGGGCGGCGTTGATGGCCTGCTCACTGAGATGGACCGAATCGGTGCGCATGTAGGTGATGAAGCCACGCTCGTAAAGCCCCTGGGCCGTGCGCATGGTGTCGCGGGCCGAGAGCCGCAGCTTGCGGTTGGCTTCCTGCTGCAGGGTGCTGGTGATGAAGGGGGGAACGGGCTTGCGCACGGTGGGTTTCTCCTCCACCTCGGCCACCCGCCAGGGGCTGGTTTCCACCGCCGCCTGGAGGGCACGGGCCTCGGCTTCGCTGAGCAGCTTCACCTTGCTGCCGGCCTTGAGGGCGCCGGTGGTCTCGTCGAAGTCGGCGCCGGTGGCGATCCGCTCCCCCTTCAGGTGGGTGAGCTTGGCCTCGAAGCCGGCGCCGGCCTGCTCCAGCCGGGCCTTGAGATCCCAGTAGCTGCCGCTGCGGAAGGCCCGCCGGGCCCTCTCCCGCTGCACCAGCAGCCGCACCGCCACCGACTGCACCCGACCGGCAGAGAGTCCCCAGGCCACCTTCTTCCACAGCAGCGGCGAGAGGGTGTACCCCACCAACCGGTCGAGGATGCGGCGGGTTTCCTGGGCATGCACCAGCTCCATGTCGAGCTCGCGGGTCTGGTCAAGGGCGCGGCCGATCGCCTCCTTGGTGATTTCGTGGAACACCATCCGCTTGACCGGAACCTTGGGGGCGAGCAGTTGCAGGAGGTGCCAGCTGATGCTTTCTCCCTCCCGGTCCTCGTCCGTGGCCAGCAGGAGTCTGTCGGCGCCCTTGAGGGCGTCCTTGAGCTCCTTGACGATCTTTTTCTTGTCCTTCGGCACCACGTAGAGCGGCTCGAAGTCGTTGGTGGTGTTGACGCCGAGGTTGGCCCATTTCTCGCCCTTGTAGGCCGCCGGGATCTCGCTGGCGTTGTTGGGCAGGTCGCGCACGTGCCCCATCGAGGCCTCGACGCGAAAATCTGCCGGCAGGAACCCACGGATGGTTCGCGCCTTGGTGGGGCTCTCGACGATGACCAGGGTGTGCGCCACAGGCAGGCGAAAATCCGCTCCCCTCTTTATCGCATCGACGGCCCCGCCGTTACGGAGACCGCCCCGCAACGCCGCTACAGTCCCCAACATCAGGCGGTCTCGTGCAGTTGTGACCATCCCGCTCGGAGCTCTTTCCATTCTGTTCGCCGACACGGCAGCGGCCGTAGCACCCCCGCCAGGGCTTGGCATCACGGTCCTGCAGCTCAATGCCGGTGCGATCGCCCCGGAAAGCGCCATCCTCATCGCCTTGCTGGTTTGCCTGCTGGTCGACCTGGCCGGTGAGGAGGCCGCCTCCCGCTGGGTGCCCTCGATCTGTTATGCCGGCCTCGGCACCGCCCTGGTGCTGCTGGCCAGGCAATGGAACGCGCCGGTTGAGCCCTCCTTCCTCGGCTCCTTCCTGGCCGACAACCTGGCTGTGGCCTTCCGGGCGGTGGTGGCCGCCTCCACCCTGCTGTCGCTGCTGATCAGCTGGCGCTACGTGGAGCAGAGCGGAACTCCGGTCGGCGAGTATGCCGCCATCCTCCTGGCCGCCACCCTCGGGGCGATGTTCCTCTGTGGTGCCACCGACCTGGTGAGCATCTTTGTGGCGCTCGAAACCCTCTCGGTATCGAGCTACCTGCTCTCCGGTTACATGAAGCGGGATGCCCGCTCCGGAGAGGCAGCCCTGAAGTACCTCCTGGTCGGTTCCGCCGCCGCCGCCGTGTTCCTTTATGGAGCCTCTTTGCTTTACGGACTGACCGGAGGCTCCACCGGCCTTGAGGCCGTCGGACTGGCCCTGCAGACCAGCGCCACCCCGGTCACCGCCCTTGCTCTGGTGTTCGTGCTGGCCACCGTGGCCTTCAAGATTGCCGCCGTTCCCTTTCACCAGTGGACTCCTGATGTCTACGAGGGATCCCCTACCCCGGTGGTGGCCTTTCTTTCGGTGGGTTCCAAAACGGCCGGTTTCGCCCTTGCCCTGCGCCTGCTGGTCGGATGCTTCGAGAGCTTCGACGCCCAGTGGAAGGTGCTGTTCACCGTGCTGGCGGTGCTGAGCATGACCCTGGGCAACGTGGTGGCCCTCGCCCAGACCTCGATGAAGCGGATGCTGGCCTACAGCTCGATCGGCCAGGCGGGCTTCGTGATGATCGGTCTGGTCTGCGGCACCGAGGAAGGTTTCGCGGCAATGGTGCTCTATATGGCCGCCTATCTGTTCATGAATCTGGGTGCCTTCGCTTGCATCATTCTCTTCTCCTTGCGCACGGGCAGCGATCGCATTTCCGACTATGCCGGCCTTTACCAGAAGGATCCCCTGATCACCCTGGGCTTGAGCCTCTGTCTTCTTTCCCTGGGTGGGATCCCACCGATGCTGGGCTTTTTCGGCAAGATCTACCTGTTCTTCGCCGGTTGGGCCGATCAGCAATATCTCCTTGTGGTGGTTGGTCTGATCACATCGGTGGTGTCGATCTATTACTACATCTCGGTGATCAAGATGATGGTTGTGAAGGAACCCCAGGAGGCCTCCGACGTGGTGAAGGCCTACCCCCTGATCACCTGGAATCTGGCCGGCATGAAGCCTCTGCGAGCCGCCCTGGTGGCCTGTGTTCTGATCACGGCCGTCGGTGGTGTTCTCTCCAATCCGCTTTTCAACTGGGCCAATGACGCCGTGACCGGCACCCCCATGCTCCAGCAGGCGATTGCCTCCGCAGCCTCCGCCGCGGTGGGATGACCTCAACCCTCCGGCTGGAACCCCTGGCGGCACGGCAGCTGGAGCCGGTCGCCATGTTGAGCCATGTGAGCAAGGTGTACGGATCCGGGGATACTGAGGTTCGAGCCCTCGACGACCTCAGCCTCACGGTGAACCCAGGCGATTATCTCGCGGTGATGGGTGCCTCGGGGTCGGGCAAGAGCACGGCGATGAACATCATCGGCTGCCTCGATCGCCCCAGCTCCGGCCATTACCTGCTGAGCGGCACCTCTGTGGAGGAGCTCGGCGACGATGAACTGGCCGATCTACGCAACCAGCGCCTCGGCTTCGTGTTCCAGCAGTTCCATCTGCTCGCCAACATGAGCGCCATGGACAACGTGATGTTGCCGATGGTCTACGCCGGTGTGCCGGCCCGAGAGCGGCGCGAACGGGCCCTCCTGGCCCTCGAACGGGTGGGCCTTGGTCACAGGCTGGAGAACAAACCCAATGAGCTCTCCGGGGGGCAGCAACAGCGGGTGGCGATTGCCCGGGCGATCATCAACGGGCCCGCCCTTCTGCTGGCCGACGAACCCACCGGCGCCCTCGATTCCCACACCACCCAGGAAGTGCTCAGCATCTTTGATCAGCTCCACGACCAGGGCATGACGGTGGTGATGGTCACCCACGAGGACGACGTTGCCGCCCGTGCCGACCGGATCGTGCATTTCCGCGACGGACACGTGGCCGACTGAGCCCTGCAGCGGCTCAGCCGGCGGGGCGCTCCAGGCTCTGGAGCAGCTGGCCCATCAGCAGGGCAATGGCGTCGCTGCTGGCGATCGCCTCACGGCCGGGATCCAGTTCACCGGGGTCGACGGCCACCCAGCCTCCGTTCTCGGGCAGGCGCAGCTCAAAGTGGAGGTGGGGTCCAGTGCTCAGGCCGGTGCTGCCCACCCTGCCGATCACGGTGCCCTGTTTGACCCACTCCCCCTCCTTGACGAAAAGCTCGGAGAGGTGGCCGTAGAGGGTGCGGCGCTTCGGTCCGTCGTGCTCCAGCTCCACCGCCAGGCCGTAGCCGCCGGCCAGGCCGCTGCTGACGACCCGTCCGGTCAGGGCGGCCACCACCGGTGTGCCCTCGGGGGCCGCCAGATCACGGCCGGCATGCATCAACCAATTTCCCAGCACCGGATGGAGACGCCAGCCGAAGTTGCTGCTGGTGACGGCTGAACCGATCAGGGGGAAGAGCAGGCTGCGGTTGCCGTTGCCCACCAGTGGCGCCGGTCGTGGGGTGACCCGGAACACATCAGCAAGCCGGAACTGGCCGCCGGCCCCGGCCAGCAGGGCCGAAACTGGCACGGTGAGCGGCGGCAGAGGAGCTCCTTCGGGTCCCAGCCGGCCGAAGCTGAAGCCGCCACCGGCCGGGCCGCCGGCGATTCCGGCTTGATCGAAGCCGGCGACTCCGGTGCGATCCCCTGGCCAGCGCACCACCACGGAGCGGCATTCGGCGCTGGTGAGGGCTCCAGCCACACAGGCCTGCCGATGGGCGATCGGATCGCCCGGTTGCAGCGGTCTTGCTGATCGGAGCCTGGCGCGCTCCGCAGGACTGACGGTTCCATCCAGGACCAGTTGATCCAGGGCCCGGTCGAAAGAGCGGGGAGCCGATTCCCTCAGCTGGGCTGGATCGGGGCGCCGTGGGGCCGGCGGATCCCCCGCGATGGGTTGAATGCTGCGGGGCAGCGGGGCCGGGGGGAGGGATGGTGGTGGAGTGGCCGCCGAAGGCGGCAGGCTGGCCGGGGCTGTGAAGGCTGGCCGTGCCTCCACTGGAGCGGGACCCGGCGGATCGACCGGTTCCCGCAGCTCCGCCAGGGCGAGGGGGGCTCCGATCAGGGAGACCAGTCCCAGCGCGAGGGCAGGCAGGGGTTCACGGCAGCTCACGTTTCAGTTGATGTGATTTGGGGAGATCCTAAAGAGAGCTGGCCCGATTCCTGCCCTGCTCCGCCCAGCCCGGCCGGCTGGCTTGGAAGATCCGCATCAGAAGGTCCGGGTCACTGCCGCCCGCCGATCCCCGAGCGCCACGGCCAGGCTGCCGTCCTGGTTGAGCCCCAGGGGCTGCCAGAGCTCCCCTTGCCAGGGCACCGCCTGGCTGGGCAGGCGAAGCCGGCGATTCGCCTCCACCAGCACGGCCTGGGGCTGCCGGGCTTGTTCGGCGGCCCAGTCGAGGGCAAGCAAAGCCCTGGCGCTGAGCGCCGCCAACTCCGCCGCCGCCAGGGACCGCCCGAGCGCCTGGGCCACACTGATCGCCCCGGCCGGCCCCCGGTTGGATCCATTCAGCCCAAGGCCCACCCGGGCCCAGCGGATCCGGCCGCCACCCCTCCGCAATCGGGGCAGCAGGCCCGCCAGTTTGCGCCCGTCGACCAGCAGGTCGTTCGGCCACTTGATCTGGACGGCCAGGCCGAGCGTTTCGAGCTGCATGGCCAGTCCCACGGCCACCGCCAGGCCCAGATCGGCCGCTTCACCAGGTTGGTCCACCCAGGGGAATGCGGCACTGAGCCAGACCCCCCCCGGTGGCGATAGCCAGGGTCTGCCCTGCTGGCCATGGCCAAAGCGCTGCTGCCGGCAGAACACGGCCACAGGCGGGCAGGCACCAGCGCCCAGCAGCCCGTCGAGCTGGCGTTCACTGCTGGCGCAGACAGTCTTGCCATGGAGGTGCCAGGCCAGCGGTGGCGACCCCTGCTGGTTGGTCAGCTGCCGCTTTGCCAGGAGCCGCCGCCTGGCTGCTGCAATCGCGCCGATCACGCCGCCAGGGAGCGGAGCCAGTGGCCGATCCGGGCTGCGCCAGCCTCCAGCTGCTCAACCGGTTGCACCAGAGCCAGGCGCACCCAGCCTTCCCCAGCACTGCCGAAGCCATTGCCCGGGGTGAGGGCCACGCCCGTGTGCTGCAACAGGGCTGCGCAGAACGCCTCTGAGTCAAGACCGGCGGCGCTGGCCACGGGCGGCAGGGGCAGCCAGAGGTAAAGGGCCATCGAAGGGCGCGGCACGGGCCATCCCGCCGCCTCCAGGGCAGCCGCCATCCGGTCGCGCCGCTGGCGGTAGATCGCCTTGATTCGATCCGGCCACTCCGGGGCCTGCTCAAGGGCGGCAATCGCTCCGGCCTGCAGGGCCAGCGACTGGTTGAAATCCACCACCCCCTTGAGCTGGCGCAACGCGGTGATCAGCGGAGCGGCGCCGATCGCGAAGGCCAGCCGGAACCCACCCAGACACCAGCCCTTCGAAAACGAGAAGAATTCGATGCCGCAGCGGCGCCAGAGCGGGTTGCGCAGCAGGGCCGGCGCCTCTCCCTCCAGGGCCAGATCCACATAGGGATTGTCATGGGCGAAAACGATGTCGTGGCGCTCTGCCCGCTCGGCCGCCGCATCCACCCAGGCCTGATCCCCCACGGTGGCGGTGGGGTTGTGGGGAAAGCCAAGCACCATCAGCCGCAGCTGGTCCCACTGGCTGCTGCGGATCTGATCAAAGCGGGGCCGCCAGCCCGTTTCGACGTGGAGGGGAAGCAGATGGGGAACTGCGGAGGCGAGCTGGAGACCGCCGAGGTGAGAGGGGTAGTACGGGTCGAGCAGCAGGGCGGCCTCGCCGGGATTGAGCACCGCCAGGGGGAGATGGGCCGTTCCCTCCTGGGACCCCACCAACAGCAGCACCTCTGAGTCGGGATCCACCGTCACGGCGAATCGGCGCTGGGCCCAGGCAGCCACGGCCCGGCGGAAGGGCCCGGTGGCGTCGTGAAGGCAATAGGTGGCGCTGTCGGGCCGCTCCAGGGCCGCGGCGATGGCGGCGATCGCCGCCGGGGGTGGCGGCAGGTCGGTGGAGCCCAGCGAAAGATCCAGCAGGGCCGGCCAGGGGTCCTGCTCTGTAAGACCACTGGCGATCCGCAGGCGGTAATCCGCCTTGCGGCGGTCGTTGCGGGCGAACACCCCATTGCCCAATCGGCTCAGCCGCTGGGAGATCGGCATCAGAGATGGGTGTCGAGGAAGGCCTGCAACTGGGGTTTGGCCAGGGCTCCTTCGTGGCGTGCCAGCTCGGCGCCATCCCGGAACAGGACCAGGGCGGGGATGCCCTGAACCCGGTAGGCATCGCGGGTGGAGGGATTGGCATCCACCTCCATTTTTCCCACGGTCAACTGGCCGCCGTAATGGCCGGCCGCCCAGTCCATCAAGGGGGCGATCAGGCGGCAGGGGCCGCACCAGGGTGCCCAGAAATCGACCAGAACAGTGCCACTGGCCTCAAGGACATCGGCCTGGAAGCTCGAATCAGTGAATACGGCAACGGCCACGGCACAGGTTCAGGTGCCTCGATTGTATGAATCGACGATGGCCGCTTCAGCTCAGAGCTTGTCGATTGATCGCTTCAGCTCTTCCAGTTCGGCATTCACCTCAGCCACCTTCACCGGCTCCAATTGAGGGGTGGGGCTGTCGGCAGCCAGCAGGGGCAGGGCGGCCGGGCCGCCTTCCAGGCGGTTCTTGAGGGCAGCCAGTTCGTCGTCCACATCGCTGCCGCCCTCCAGGGAGGCGAACTGACTTTCCAGGTCGGCGCCCGCCAGCTCGGCCGCGGCCTGGCTGCGGGCCTCCTGCTGCAGCACCTTCTCCTCCATCTGCTCGAAAGCGGCCATGGCGGAGTTGGTGCCCAACCCGCTGACGGCGCTCTGCAACTGCTCCTGGGCCTGGGCCGCCTGGGAGCGGGCCTTGAGCATGTCCTTTTTGGTTTTGGCCTCAGCGATCTTGCCTTCCAGGGCAAGCAGGCTCTTCTTGAGCGCGTCGACCTGGCCCGCCTGGCTGGAGAGCTGGTTGTTGAGCGCCGTGGCGGTGTCCTGGTAGGTTTTGCGGCGACTGAGCGCTTCGCGGGCCAGATCCTCCTCGCCTTTCTTGAGGGCCAGCTCGGCCCGCTCGTACCAGGTTTTGCTCTGAGCCCCAGCCTGTTCAGCTTGGTTCTGGATGCGCTTCTGGCTGGCGATCGCCGTGGCCACGGCCTGACGCAACTTGACCAGATCGGCCTGCATGTCGGCCACGGACTGGTCGAGGATCTTGCCTGGATCCTCCGCCTTGCTGACCAGATCGTTGAGGTTGGCCCGCAGCAGGCGGCTGAGCCGGTCGAAGAAGCCCATGGATCACGGTGGGGTCGAGTCCGAGGGTAGCGGTGGCGGAACGGTTGGGACCAGTCCGGTTGCCCGCACCTAGGATCCAGCCATGGCCATCGCCCCTCGCGACCAGACAAGGCGGATCGGCAACCTTCAGATCCTGACCTCGGCGCCCCGTCCTCCCGCCTCGGGGTTGGTCGATTGTCTGGCCGTCCTGCAGAGCCAGTGGAAACGCAGTGGCCATCTGGCGGCCCTCTGGCAGGCCTGGCCCCGCATCGCCGGTGTTTCCCTCGCCCCCCACTGCCAGCCCCTCAGCCTGCAGGCCGGGGTGCTCTGCGTCGGAGCCAACCATCCCCAGTGGCTGCAGGCCCTGCGCTACAACCGCCACCAGCTGCTCGGCGCCCTGCGCGGCGCTGGCTTCCCCGTTCGGGATCTGCGATTCCAGCAGCACCATCCCGCCAGTGCCCCCACTCCCGGCACCGAGGCAGAGGCCCAGATCTGGGCCGTCCATCCCAGCCGGATTGACGTGCATGGGATCGCCGATTGCCCCCGCTGCGGCAGCCCGACACCGGCTGGAGAGCTGGGCCGCTGGGGGCAGTGCAGTTTCTGTCAGCGCCAGGCGCTGGAGGTCAGAAGCGCTCCGGGCGGGGATCCCTCCAGCTGATCCTGGCCTTGCCCGCTTTCACTAGGGCGCCGGCCTGCTGTTCCAGGCGACCACGATCAACCCGCCAGAGACTGTAGATACCGCTGGTGCGGAGGGGAGCGCCATTGAGGTTCCGCCAGTGGGGCATCGCCGCGGTCGCCGCGTCGATCACCACCAGCAGGGTGGGGGAGGTCGTTGCGCTTGAGGGCTCCTGGTGGCGGCGGCGCTCGCTGCGCAGCCTGTCGCTCAGATTGGCGACCCCGTCGGCTGAGGTGCCCTCATAGAGCACCACCTGGCGGCTGTAGTAGGCCAGCGATGGTTTGAGGATCCCCACCATTGCCAGCCTTTCCCCTGACAGGACCAGCTGAGTGGCCTCCGCGGCCAGCCGGCGCACGGGGCGTCCCCGCACCCCATCCCCCAGCTGCCACATCGGCAGCACCGCCACCAGCTGGAAGGCCACCAGGGGGAGCTGCAGTCCCAGCAGCCAGCCGCCAGGGGGGCGGCGCCTCCGCTGGCCCGAAGCTCGAGCCTTCCACCAGAACCAGGCACCGATAGCGGTGGCAAGGCTGAAACAGATCGCCGCCCTCAGGACATAGCCGCTGGCCAGCAGCTCCCCTGGCAGGTCGGGCATTTCGGGGTCGTTGATCAGGGGAATCCAGACCGGGGAAGCCCAGAGGGCAGCGGCCAGGACGCCACTCGCCGCCACCGTGAGGCCCAAGGCGCCTTGAAACCAGCGGTCCAGGCGGCCTTGCGCCTGGCTGTCGCCGGGCAGGGCGGCCCCGTCCTGGGCCGCCAGGGCGATCAGCAGACCTGCGGCCGGGGTGGCCGGCAACCAGTAGCTGGGCAACTTGGTGGCCGCCAGGGTGAAAAACACCAGCACGGCCAGCAACCAGCAGGCCGCGAAGCTGCGCAGGCTGGAGGTGGGCGGGAGGCTGCTGGGTCTGGGGGCCATCAGGCCCCGACCCAGCCCCAGGACCAGCAGCGGGGTGAAAGGAAGGCTCGCCACCACCAGCACCGGCAGGAAGTACCACCAGGGCTGCAGGTGCTCGTTGACCACCGAGGTGAAACGCTGGAGGTTGTGATAGCCGAAAAAGCTGCTCAGGAAGGGGCGCCCCTCAACGGCAATCATTGCGGCGTACCAGGGCCCGGCAACCGCCAGGGTGAGCGCCAGCCCGGCCAACGGCCTCAACCGCCGCCAGAGCGGCCGCAGGGCCTGCTGTCGCCAGCCGAAGCCCAGCAGGGTCAGCCCTGCCAGGGCCATGGCGACCGGGCCCTTGGCGAGGACCGCCAACCCCAGCACCAGCCAGCCCGGCCACCAGCAGCGCTGCGGGTCTGCCCAGGCCTGCCAGAAGAGCAGCAGTGACACCGCCAGGCAGCCACTGAACAAAGCATCGCTGACGGCGATGCGGCTCCACAGCAGCACCAGCGGGGAGAGGCAGAAGGCCAGGGCCGCCGTAATGGCTGTCAGAGCGGCGGGGCGGCTGGCGGGTGGGGCCGGCGGGACGCCCGGGCTGGGCTGGGGCCAGCGCAGCAGCGTGTCGGCCAGGCCCAGCATCACTCCGATCGAGGCGAGCCCGGAGGGAAGCCGGGCAGCCCAGGTTCCCAGGGGATTCCAGGACTCCTGGCCGGGAAGGCTGTAGCCCACTGCCATCAGCCAGTACACCAGGGGGGGCTTGTCGTAGCGCGGCAGCCCATTGACCCAGGGGGTCAACCAGTCACCGCTTTCCGCCATGGTGCGGGCGGCCTCGGCGAAGCGCGGCGGTGTTTCATCCACCAGGCCCGTGTCACCGAGCTGCCAGAGAAAGCAGGGGATTCCCACCAGCAGGCAGGCCAGCAGCACGGGCCAATGGGTGGGCCTGGGGCGGTGGGCAGCCGACGGGCGGGCGGAAGGCACAGCAGCGGGTGCGGGCGGTGAGAACCTAAGCCGGAGGCGTGGGCTGGCCTGAAGGGTCCAGTCCTTGCCGCAGCCAGGCCTCGATCCGGCCGGCGAAGGCTTCCCTGGAACAGTTCCGCTCCACCCAGCCCCGGCAGTTGCGGCGGTCCAGCGCCTCCGCCGCCCCCACCGCCGCTGCCAGGGCGGCGACATCATCGGGGGCCACCAGGGTGCCATTCACCCCCGGTTGGATCAGTTCCGCCGGTCCACCCCGGCGGTAGGCCACCACCGGCACGCCGCAGGCCATCGCCTCCACCACCACGTTGCCGAAGGCTTCATTCCACTTCGGCGTGTTGAGCAGGGCCCCGCAGCCCCCCAGCTCCGCCTGCAGTTGCTCGGTGGGCAGATACCCCCTCCAGCTGATCGTGCCGGCTGGGACGGACGACTCCACCGCCGCGGCATAGACGGGATCGGCACACAGCCCCCAGACGACGAGCCGCCGCCCCAGCAAGGCCGCCGCCGCCGCCGCGTCCTCAAGGCCTTTCTCCGGAGCGATTCGCCCGGCCCAGCCCAGCGCTGGGTTGGCCTCGGGGTGCGCTCGGAACTGGTAGGCCGAGAGATCGAAACCGTTGCCAACCAACCGCGCTGGGCCGTTCAGATCGAAATCGGCCGCCTGGGCGGCAGTGTGGAAGGCGAGCCTGCGGGGATCCCAGCGGGACACCGCCGCAATCACCCCGTCCATCACCGTCGCCACCGACCCCATGCTCACCAGGTGAAACAGGGGCACGGAAAGATGGGAGGTCAGCCAGAACGGCAACCAGTCGTAGCCGAGGTTGAGAATGGCGTCGAAGTCGGCTTGCCGCTGCAGGGCGCAGTCCCAGAGAGCCGCGAGCAGGCCACCGGCGGGCAGCTGCACGGCCCCGTCGCGCGGCTGATGCTGCCAGCTGGGCTGCTCCACTCCCGGGCGGGTCCAGAGCGCGGCCCGTTCACAGCCAGGCGGCAGCCGCGAGCCTTCGGCGGCCAGCACCGTGAGCCGGTGCCCCCGGGCGATCAGGCCGGCGACCAGGCCGGTCAGGGTGACCTCCACGCCGCCGCCTTTGCCGCTGCCCAGGGTTCCCACCGGGGTGCTCACCACCAACAACCGCAGGGGGAGGAGGGTCATGGCAAGGCGTCCGGGGGCGACCCATGCCAGAGCGGCTGGCGCCGGTTGATCAATGCCACTGATCCCAGCGCCAGGCCAGCCCCGATCCATTGCAGGGGCCCCAAGCGTTCATCCAGAAACAGCACCCCACAGAACAGGGCGAACACCGGGGTCAGGAAGGTGAGGGCGGTGAAGCCGGTCAGATCACCACTCCGGGCGAACCAGAAGAACAGGCCATAGGCGAGGGCGCTGCCCAGCAGGCTGGCATAAGTCATCAGGCTCCATTCCAGCCGGCTCCAGTGAGGCCAGAACGGAGCAGCCGTGGGATCCAGCAGGGGGGTGAGGCCGCTGGCAAGCAGTAACGGCACGCCACCGATCAGCAGATGCCAGCCGGTGATCGCCACCGGATCGCTGTGGCCGATCGCAAAACGGCAGAGCACGGTGCCCACCGCCATCGCCACCGCCGCCCCCAGCATCCAGAGCTCACCGTGGCTCCAGGCCAGTCCGCCAGCAGTCTGCGGCCCATCCAGCCACCAGTGGCCCAGCAACGCAGCCGGCAGCCCCAGACAGAGGATCCCGGCCAGACCGATCAAGAGCCCAAGCCAGCCCACCGGATTGATCGCCTCGCCGAACAGGCTGCGGGCCAGAAGGGCCACCAGCAGGGGCTGGGAATCGATCAGCACCGAGCCCAGCCCGGCACCGGTACTGCCCAGTCCCCGGGTCAACAGGCCCTGGAACAGGGCGCCATCCACGAGGGCAAAGGCGAGCAGCCAGAGCCGATCGGCCGGATCCACCCGCAGAGAGCGGCCCATCACCACCGCAGCGGCAAGCACCGCCACCCCGGCCGGAATCAGCCGCATCCAGGCCACCGTCAGAGGACCCGCCCCATCCAGCAGGGGCTTCATCGCCGCCATCGCCGTGCCCCAGAGCGCGAAGGGCAACAGCCGCAGCAGCCAGGTCATCCCTTGGATCATCGATTCAGCCGCCAAACACCTTTTTAAGATCCAGCCACCACGCACCTCAGCGAATGCCCTGGCCCTGGCGCCGCAAGTCTCGGAAAACCATGGCGCGGATCGCGATCGAGGGACCGATCGCCGGGGCCACCCGGGAGCGGGTGCTCAAGGCCCTGCGCCAGATCGAGGAGCGCGAATGCCCGGCCTTGCTGCTGCGTATCGACAGTCCCGGGGGGACGGTGGGTGACAGCCAGGAGATCCATGGAGCCCTGCTGCGGCTGCGCCAGAAGGGCTGCCGGGTGGTGGCCAGCTTTGGCAACATCTCTGCCTCCGGCGGTGTTTATCTGGGGGTGGCGGCCGAGACCATCGTCGCCAATCCGGGCACGATCACCGGCTCGATCGGGGTGATCCTGCGGGGAAACAACCTGTCTGAGCTGCTCAAGCGGATCGGCATCAGCTTCGAAACCGTCAAGAGTGGGCTCTACAAGGACATCCTTTCCCCGGATCGCGCCCTCACAGATGACGAGCGCCAGTTGCTTCAGGCGTTGATCGATTCCAGCTATGGCCAGTTCGTGGCCGCGGTGGCGACCGGACGCGGCCTCAGCGAGGACGTGGTGCGTGGCTTTGCTGATGGCCGGGTGTTCAGTGGCGCCCAGGCCAAGGAACTGGGCCTGGTGGATGAACTGGGCGATGAAGAGGATGCGCGGCGGTTGCTGGCCCGCCTGGCCGGGCTGGATGAGGACAAGACCAGGCCCACCACCTTTGGAAAACCGCCCAAGCGGCTGACAGCGCTGATCCCGGGCCAAAACATGCTTGGCCAGTTGCACCAGGGTCTCAGCCTGGAGTTGGCCTGGTGCGGGCTGCCGCTGTGGCTGTGGCGGCCATGAGCGAAGGGCAGCAATTGCGGGCGCTGCGGGGCGCCACCACCGCCGAGGCCAACACGGTGGCCGCCATCGCCGCTTCGGTGGAGGAACTGCTCGATGCCCTGATCTGCCAGAACGGTCTGGGCGGGTCCCAGGTGCTCTCGGTCACCTTCTCGGTGACGGCTGATCTGACAGCTTGCTTCCCTGCTTCCATTGCCCGCCGTCAGGCCGGCTGGGATGCCGTGGCCCTGCTGGATTGTCAGCAGATGGCCGTCGACGGCGACCTGCCCCGCTGCATCCGCCTGCTGGCCCACGCCTGGATGGAGGTCGGCCGGGTGCCGAGCCATCCCTATCTCCGCCAGGCCGCCAGGCTCAGGCCGGACAGATCCGGTCACACCTGACAGCTGAGCGGCTGCCCTTGCCAGCCTGCATGGCCAGCGGCCTGGTCCGAGAATCAAATTGATGACTGTTCGACCTGTCGAGTGCTCCACCCCATGACCCTTTTCAAGCTTCGGCCGCAGCACTCCACGGGACGGCAGGCTCTGGGCAGCTGCCGCCTGGCCCTCACCGCCATCGCCACCATTGGCCTCGGTACGCTGGCGGCCGGCCTGCTGGGCGGTTCAGTTCCCCAGCCCGCCCGGGCCCAGGGCACCCCTGGCCTGGTTGAGTTCCGCTGGGACAACAGCAAGGACTACCGGCGGCTCTACTTCTTCATCACCGATACGGCCCGCCTCAAGCGCTCTGAGTACTACCTGCTGCTGCGGCCGAAAGACCGCAAGACAGCCATCCTCAAGTTGAGCGTGGTGGTGCCCCAGAACTTCGATGTCAAGATCTCCCCCCAGGATGTTCAGCTCTGCTACATGAAGGAGGGAGGCATGATGTCACGCACCGGCTGCAAGGAAAAGATTCCTGCCACGGTTGAAATCTCGAAGGATGGTCGTTCGATCGATATCTTCCCGGACCGCCCCGTGCCTGACAATCGCACCATCGGTGTATACATGAACATTTTCAACCCGTTCAACATCGGCATGTATCAATTCAATGCCCTGGCCCAGGCCCCGGGCGACGTTCCCTTTGCCGGCTACCTCGGCAGCTGGCTGATCCAGATTGATCCCACCAACTGACTGACCGACAGGCTGATACGTTGGTCGATCGACAACGCGTGAGCAGCAGAGCCGCAACATGACCAAGCGCACCCTGGAAGGAACGAGCCGCAAGCGCAAGCGGGTATCTGGTTTCCGCGTCCGGATGCGGTCCCACACCGGCCGCCGGGTCATCCGCACCCGCCGCCGCCGCGGCCGCGTCCGCCTGGCTGTTTGAGCGCCCTCGGGCGGGCACCATGGCCCTGCCGCCGAACCTGCGCCTGCGGGGATACCGCGCCTTTGATCGTCTGTACAGAAACGGACGCCGCTTTCACGGCACCTGGTTGGTGCTCCGCACCTTGAAGGCCGAGGCCAGCCTTCTTCAAACCGGTGAGGGCCGCCAGCCCGCCAGCCCCTACCGCTGCGCCGTTGTGGTGAGCAGCAAAGTGAGCAAGCGCTCGGTCTGTCGCAACAGGCTGAGGCGCTTGGTCCACGGCTGGTTTCAAGACCATTGCGCTGCCATGGTCGACCAGCACGATGCGATCTGGTTGCTGTTCAGCCTCAAACCGGGCAGCGCCGAAGCCGACCCGGAGGCCTTGCTGGGAGAATGTTCATCGTTGTTGCGGAAGGCAGGTCTGAGCCGATGACAGGGCAAGCGCCTGAAGCCCCGAGCCCCAGCTCCACCCCCCCTGCTCCGCTGGTGGAGCCTGTTTTCTATGAGGGTGGGCCTGCGCGCGGTGATCTGATCTTCAACCTGGTGTTCGGCCTCACCCTGATCGGTATCCCGTTCGCCGTCGGCGCGATTGTGAGGGCCCTCTGGCTGCGCTATCGGATCACCAGCCGCCGGATTTCGGTGAGTGGTGGTTGGCTGGGCCGGGACCGCAGTCAGATCAGTTACGGACAGATCCGTGAGGTGCGCACGGTTTCCCGCGGCTTCGGTGCCTGGGGCGACATGGTCCTGGTCCTCAACGATGGGGCCAAGCTCGAAATGCGCTCGCTTCCCCGGTTCAGGGAAACCGAGGCCTACATCCTCGAGCGCATGGCCGCCAGGCCCCCGGCTGATGCCCCCGGCAACCGAAGTGCCCTCGGCAAGGGATTCGGCGACCCCCTGCCGACCAGCGCCTGAGCCCCCTGCTGGGGCACACTGTCTCCAAGCACCTTCCTTCCACCGTCGCCATTCCGCCGTGATCGGCTACATCTCCGACAATCTGCTGCTCCCGATCCTCGATTTCTTCTACGGGTTGGTGCCGAGCTACGGGCTGGCGATCATTGCCCTCACGGTGGTGATCCGGTTGGCCCTCTTCCCCTTGAGCGCCGGTTCGATCCGCAGTGCCCGCCGCATGCGGATCGCCCAGCCGGTGATGCAGAAGCGCCAGGCCGAAATCAAGGCGCGCTATGCCAGCAACCCCCAGAAGCAGCAGGAGGAGCTGGGCAAGCTGATGAAGGAGTTCGGCAGCCCCCTGGCCGGCTGCCTGCCACTGCTGGTGCAGATGCCGATCCTCTTTGCCCTGTTCGCCACCCTGCGGGGCTCCCCCTTCGCCGACGTTCCCTACACCTTGAACCTGAAGGTGTTGCCAGCCGACCAGATCGCCGCGGTGGAGCCGAAGCCGTTCAACAGCGCCAGTCATTCGATCTTCATCACCGAAACCAGCCATGTGCCGGTGGTTGCCAGCCTGGAGCAGGGCACCAAGCTCGGCGTCGGAGATTCGGCCCAGATCGATGTCCACACCAAGGATGGTGAGCCCTTTGCCGCCACACTGGCCGCTGTGGAGAACGGCGCCGCCTATCTGCCTGTCTGGAGCGTCACCAAGGGGGAGGGTGTGGTTCGGGTCAGCGAAGACGGCCGGATCGAAGCCCTCAGCCCCGGGGACGCCACGATCGAAGCGAAGCTTCCGGGCCTGGCGGCCCGCAGCGGCTTCCTGTTCATCAAGGCCCTCGGCCAGGTCGGCTTCTACACCGATGGTGCGATCAACTGGGACATCGCCATCCTGGTCGGGGCATTCGGGGCCAGTCTGTTCGCCTCCCAGATCCTCTCGGGGATGGGGATGCCGCCCAACCCGCAGCAATCCACGGCCAACAAGATCACGCCGGTGATGATCACAGGAATGTTCCTGTTCTTTCCCCTGCCGGCCGGAGTGCTGCTCTACATGGTGGTGGCCAACATCTTCCAGGGACTGCAGACATTTCTGCTCACCCGCGAAGCCCTCCCCGACAATCTCCAGGAGATTCTTGACCAGCAACTCGCCCAGCAAACCGTGGCGGTCGCGGCCACCAGTGGCGCGGCTGTCGATCGGCTTCCCTTCGAACCGAAAGGCAAGAAATGACCGACCGGAGCCGGCGATTCCCTCCAGAGTCCCTGCCCTTGCAACCCCTGCCTGTGCAGGAGCTTCGCCTGCTCGAAGGCGGAGCGCGCTGGAGGATTGATCAGTTCCTGCCAGAGCTGCCGAGCCTGACCCCGATTCGCGGCACGCTCACTGTCATCCACGCCGGACCCTGGATTGAGCTCAGCGGCGAAGGCCGCACGCGCATCAGCCTCCGGTGTGATAGATGCCTTGATCACTTCAGCCATCCGCTTCGCTTTCGCTGCACCGAGCTGGTGGCGCTCGACACCGAGGCCTCCAGCTCCCGGCTTCAGGACGATGCCGCGGCTGCCGAGCCGATCGACTGCCTTGACCCCGCCGGCTGCTTCGATCCCACCGGCTGGTTCCTGGAGCAGCTCAACCTGCAGTGGCCCTGCCGGAACGATTGCGGAGTGGCTTGTCAGGGCTTGGGTCCCTTGCTGGAGGCGCCGCCGCCGCCTGATCCCCGCTGGGCCCCGCTCATCCAGTTGAGCCAGTTGTGCCAGCGGAGCTGATCCAGGCGCAATGGCGGGCTTCCCATGAGTGAATCCTGGTCGGATCATCTCGATCTGTTGATCCGGGCCCGTGCGCCGATTCTCTGGATCCGCTCACCGGAGGAGGAGCGGGTTGAATCCCTGCTGAAGGAGGCGGCGGAGCGGTTGGGCGATCGCACCCTTTTCCGCTGGGACTTTGTCGATGGCCTGGCCGGGCTGCCGAACCGCTCTGGACAAGCGGCGCGCAATCCGATGGCAGCCCTCGACAGCCTGCAGGCGCTCCCGCAGGAGCAACCCGCCATCCTGCTGCTGCTCGACTTTCACCGCTACTGCGATGATCCCGGCATCTGCCGTCGCCTGCGCAACCTCTCCACCAGCCTGCGCCGTCAGCCACGAACCCTGGTGATCACCGCCCCGGAATGGCAGGTGCCCCGTGAGCTGGAGGAATGCCTCACCGTGGTGGATCTTCCCCTGCCCTCGGCCGTGGAGATCCGCGGCCTGCTGGAGAACATCGCCAACGCCAGTGGCCACCCACCCCCTGCCGCCGAGCTTGAGCAGCTCATTCACTGCTGCAGCGGCCTCACCGAGCAGCGGATCCGCCAGGTGGCGGCCAGGGCCCTCGCCCGGCGTGGCCAGCTTGGCGCCGAGGATCTGGCCGAGGTGCTCGAGGAGAAGCGCCAGGCGATCGCCCGCAGCGAGCTCCTGGAGTATTGCCCCACCGAGGCCAGCCCTGCCGACATCGGCGGCCTGGAGGCGCTCAAGCAATGGCTGGACCAGCGCCGTCTGGCCTTCAGCGACGAGGCGGAGCGTTATGGCCTGCCGCTGCCGAGAGGGGTCCTGCTGGTCGGCCCCCAGGGAACCGGAAAATCGCTCACCGCCAAGGCGATTGCCCACAGCTGGGCCATGCCCCTGCTGCGCCTGGACGTGGGCCGTCTGTTCGCCGGCCTGGTGGGTGCCAGCGAGGCCCGCACCCGCGACATGATCCGGCGGGCCGAGGCGATGGCCCCTTGCGTGCTCTGGATCGATGAGATCGACAAGGGCTTCGGGGGGGACAGCCGCAGCGATGGCGGCGCCAGCCAGCGGGTGCTGGCCAGCCTGCTCACCTGGATGGCAGAGAAAACCTCGGCCGTGTTTGTGGTGGCAACCGCCAACGGGGTCGCCAACCTGGCCCCCGAGCTGATGCGCAAGGGCCGCTTTGACGAGATCTTCCTGCTCGATCTCCCCGACGCGGCTGAACGGCGCGCCATCCTCTCCCTGCTGCTGCAACGTCGCCGGCCGGGAAACAGCATCCCCCTTGAGGTGCTGGTCGACCGCACCGATGGATTCTCCGGAGCCGAACTCGAGCAAACCGTGGTGGAGGCCATGCACCTGGCCTTCGGTGAACACCGCGAGTTCGGCGAGAGTGATCTGATCCGTGCTGCCAGTGATCTAGTTCCGCTGTCGCGGACGGCGCGGGAACAGCTCGAGTCGCTGAAACTCTGGGCCAGCAGCGGCCGGGCACGGCCGGCCTCCAGGTTGCGTGGTGTAACGAAAACAGACGCCCCGTAACGAAGCCCGACGCCGGGTAACGAAACAACGCCCCAGCGATTGCAGGCAGACGATTGATCCCTACGGTGCCTGCACTTGCCGGTTTCAGCTTGGATCGTCCTTCCGCTACAACCCAGATCGCTGTGGCCTTCCTCGGAGCCGGTGTGATCACCAGTTTTGCTGTAGCCCAGGGACAGAATCCGCTTACGGCTCTGGGAATCACCGTGTTCTCCGCCCTCGCCGCTGTGATGGTGGGTCAGGTTCTCTGAGATCTGCCCGTTGATCGATCCAGCCGCCTGCCCCTTGGTTCTGCAGGGGGCCGCCGCCTGAGGCTGGTCTCAGTTGCAAGATTTCGGTGGGGTTCAGCCGTTCGGATCCCTATCGTTGGAGCGATTGTCCGGCTTGAGTTTTTCCGATGCTTGCGGCTGATGCTCGGCAGACCTCCAGGCTCCTGCAGCCCGCCTTGTCGAGGCAGCAGCTGGTGCAGCGGAGATCAGCATGAAGGCGGAACGAGGAATGTCCGTTGCCATCTTTGACACCAAGCCCTATGACCGCTTGCACCTTCCGGCAGCAACCGGCGCTGGCCTTGATCTCCGGTTTCTGACTTTTCGCCTGACTGCGGAAACCGCCTCCGCTGCCATGGGCTCCAAGGGCGTCTGCGTCTTCGTCAATGATCTGGTGGACCGGGCCTGCATGCAGCAACTGGCCTCCCAGGGCACTGAACTCGTGGCCCTGCGCTGCACGGGGTTCAACAACATTGATCTGGCTGCCGCACGGGACCATGGACTGGCCGTCACCCATGTTCCGGCTTACTCCCCCTATGCCATCGCCGAACATGCGGTGGCTTTGCTGCTCAGCCTGAATCGCAAGATCCATCGGGCTTACAACCGGGTACGGGAGATGAATTTCTCCTTGCAGGGCCTGGTGGGAACGGATCTGAATCAGAAAACAGTAGGCATCATTGGAACGGGAAAGATCGGCAAGATCGTTGCCCGCATCCTGCATGGATTCGGCATGGTGGTGGTGGCCTATGACCCCTACCCTGACGCCGCCTGGGCAGCGCGGGAAGGCATCACCTACCTGGATCCGATCACCCTGGCCTCAATCAGTGATGTGATCTCTCTCCACGTTCCCCTCACGCCGGAAACCCACCACATCATTCGCTGCGAAACGATCGATCGGATGAAACCCGGCGTGATTCTGGTCAACGTGAGCAGGGGTGGATTGATCGACACCTCAGCACTGATTTCGGCGCTTAAGTCAGGACGCCTCGGGGGCGTGGCTCTCGATGTCTATGAGGAGGAGGAGGGGGTGTTCTTCGAGGATCTCTCCGGCCATGTGCTGCAGGACGACCTGCTGGCTCGGTTGCTGACCTTCCCCAACGTGTTGATCACCGCCCACCAGGCCTTCCTGACCCATGAGGCCCTCGGCGACATTGCCCAGGTCACAGGGGCCAATCTCCGTGCCCTGGCAGCGGCGGAGCCCTACCTGGAAGGATCCCTGCTCACCTGAGGCCAGCGCGATGCCACCCACGGATGCTCTCACTCCGGCTCTGCTGCGGCAGTGGATGCCAGCCCTGTCCAACAAGACCTATTTCAACTATGGCGGCCAGGGTCCGCTGCCAAACCCCTCACTGGAGGCGATCACGGCGAGCTGGCAGCGGCTTCAGGAGCTTGGCCCCTTCACCGCCAAGGCCTGGCCCTGGCTGTCCCAGCAGGTCAGCGCTCTGCGGGGAGTTCTGGCGGCCCAGTGCGGCGTGCCCCCCGACCGACTCGCCCTTACCGAAAATGTGTCCAGTGGCTGTGTGTTGCCGCTCTGGGGGCTGCCCTGGCAGGCCGGTGACCAGCTTCTGATCAGCGATTGTGAACATCCCGGCATCGTGGCGGCCTGCCGTGAACTGGCTCGCCGGGAGGGACTGACCCTGGCTTGCCTGGCGGTGAAGGCGATCCGTGGCGACTGCTGCGGGTCTTCCCACTCCACCGTGGCCGGTGCGGTGCTCAATGCCCTCGAGTCGGCGCTGACGCCGCGCACCCGTCTGGTGGTGCTTTCCCATCTGCTCTGGAACACAGGCCTGGTGATGCCGATCGCCGCCGTGGCGCAACGGCTGCAGGCGCACCCGCAGCAACCCTGGCTGCTGGTGGATGCCGCCCAGTCGGTGGGCAGCCTGCCGGTGGCGGAGGCGGCGTCTTCCGCCGACATCTACGCCTTCACCGGGCACAAGTGGTGTTGTGGCCCTGAGGGTCTGGGGGGGGTGGCCCTCTCCGAGCGGATTCTGGTTGAGTCCCAGCCGACTTTGGGAGGATGGCGCAGCCTGGCCAGCGAAAGTGATCGGGGCAGTGCCTGGCATGCCGATGGGCGCCGCTTTGAGGTGGCCACTTCCTGCACCCCGCTCCTGGCGGGGCTCCACACATCCCTGCAGCTCCTGGAGTCGGTGGGAAGCAGCGTCGATCGGCTGGCGTTGATTCAGGAACGCAGTTGCCAGCTCTGGCACGGCCTGCAGGCCATCCCAGGGATCACCCCGCTGCTGACGGAGCCGCCGCCGGCTGGCCTGGTGAGCTTCAACCTGGCCGGAGTTCCCCCCGATCAGGCGGTGGTCGCCCTTGGCAAGCAGGCCATCTGGCTGCGAAGCCTTGACGACCCTGCCTGCCTGCGGGCCTGCACCCACGTCATGACTACAGACGCCGAGGTGGAGACCCTACTCTGCGCCTTGGCAGCCTTGCACCTCTCGAAGTGAGCCTCAGATCGGCTCAGCAGGGATCCGGCCGGCCACTTCGGTCTCGTGGGTCAGGAGGTTGCGGTACACCCATCCGGCCAGTAGGGCACCGATGATCGGGGCCACCCAGAAGAGCCAGAGCTGCCCCACCGCAGCACCGCCCACCCAGACGGCCACGCCGGTGCTGCGGG
>Ga0247833_1000444_pt1 | contig 75201 bp, 71 predicted proteins | sample LaCruzMarch2015__7_FD_187117 | JGI IMG/M metagenome (GOLD analysis project Ga0247833, IMG submission 187117) | Freshwater microbial communities from meromictic Lake La Cruz, Castile-La Mancha, Spain - LaCruzMarch2015_8m | ecosystem: Environmental > Aquatic > Freshwater > Lake | place: Spain...
TTATCCGAAGGAAATATCCTTGATCAAGCTACCCTGGAACAGCTAGTTGTCTTAAGTAATATGGAAAGCATCAACGCTTTATTGATTCACCAAGGATTACTATCGCATGAACGAATTTTACAATTAAATCAAGTGGCAATTTCTCAAATGAAATCTCTTGTAAGCTCAAAACAGATTAAATTTTTAGGAAAATGAAGAATGAAATTGACGTAAATGGACTAACCGTTCAACTAAAAAAGCAGAAAGGTGATGATTATATTTCGCTGACGGATATTGCGAAAAAGAAAAATTCTATTGAGCCAAAAGATGTTGTTAAAAATTGGCTTCGTTCAAAATCTACTTTGGAATTTTTAGGCTTATGGGAAAGGTTAAACAATTCAAATTTTAAAGGGGTCGAATTCGACTCCTTATTGAAAGATTCAGGAAGTAACGCATTTACTCTGTCGCCGTCACGTTGGATTGAAAAAACCAATGCTATTGGAATTATTAGCAGTATCGGTAAAAATGGTGGAACCTATGCTCATTCAGAAATTGCGTTGGAATTTGCATCATGGATTTCTACAGAATTTAAACTCTATTTGATTACAGAATTAAAGAGATTGAAAAAAAACGAGTCTGAAAGTTTTAACCTCCAATGGTCAGTGCAGCGAACTATCGCAAAAATTAATTATCAAATCCACACTGATGCCATCAGAGAAAATTTGATTCCGACCACTTTGACAAATGAACAAGTATCGATGATTTACGCCAACGAAGCTGATTTATTGAATGTTGCCTTATTTGGAATAACAGCTCAAAAGTGGAGAGAGCAAAATTCATTATCCGAAGGGAATATTCGTGATCAAGCTACCCTGGAACAGCTAGTTGTCTTAAGTAATATGGAAAGCATCAACGCTTTATTGATTCACCAAGGATTACTATCGCATGAACGAATTTTACAATTGAATCAAGTGGCGATAAGTCAGATGAAATCGCTTGTGGGAGCGAAACAAATTAAAAGCCTAGTAAAATGATTCTATTTCAAAAATTTCATTTCCAACCTTTCTTTCATTTCCTCTGATTATTCCGTAATTTTGTAGTCACTTTATCTTATGGAAACATTTTCAAAAGCCTTTTTCTCAATGCGTATGATGACGCTTGCGATGCTTGTTTTTTTAGTTGCTATTGGAGCGGCAACTTTTATCGAATCGGCAAACGGAATTCAAGCAGCAAAAATATTGATTTACAATGCGTTATGGTTTGAGGTTCTTCTTGTTTATCTCGGAATGAATCTAATTTCCAATATGGTAAAACATCAAATGTTTAAGCGCGAGAAAATAGCCATGTTGTCTTTTCACTTATCGTTTTTAATAATCCTCATTGGTGCTGGAGTAACTCGATTCATTAGCTTCGAAGGATTAATGGTCATTCGAGAGGGACAATCAGTTAATTATATCTATTCTTCTGATCCGCATTTGAGTATTCGCATCAATGATGGAAAGATGCAGTATAAGTTCAAAGAAAAGATGTTCATGTCCACGATTACATCGAATGATTTTCATATTCCGGTTGAATTTCCAAGTCATAAAACACCGATAGAAATTAATTACGTGAAATTTGAATCGAAGATGATTGATACATTGATTATCGATCCAAAAATTAATTCAACATTATTGGATATTGTGACCAATGGCATGCAATCTAATTATGTTTCTAAAGATGATTTTGTGATGGCTGGAACGGTTCCAATCTCATTTGAAAAGGCAAATTCGCCAAAAGGTGGAATTGATATTCGTGAAAAGAATGGAGTGGTGGAAATGAAAACAGATTTAGACCTGCGTTTTTTACCGATGTCTGAAATGCAAAAAGCACGTCAAACGGGTGCTCCAGTTCCCGATAGTTTATTTACCGTCGTTCCTAAAAACGTATGGACTCCGTTTAAAATAACTACTTTGTATCAATCGGGTGAAAATCAATTTGTTTTCAAACAACTCTTGAAAAATGCCAAAAAAACACTCATGCCTTCTGGAAAGAAAGACAGGGGAAGTGATTATTTAACAATCGAAATTAAAGACGGAAATAATAAAAAAGTAGTCCAATTAAAAGGTGGCATGAATACGATTCCTGAGCATGTGATGTTCAATTTTAATGGATTGACCTATGAAATAGATTATGGTTCAATAGAAATTCCACTACCTTTTTCCATGAAGTGCAGAGATTTTAAATTGGATAAATACCCGGGTTCTGAGTCTCCTTCATCTTTTTCGAGTGACTTGACAATCGAAGATCCCAAAAATAAGGTGAATCGGAAAGTTCGTGTATTTATGAATAATGTAGTTGATTATGGTGGGTATCGCTTTTTTCAATCTGCTTATGACTTAGATGATCCCAAAACTCCTGAAAATGAAGAAGGTACGCGCCTAAGCGTAAATCACGATTGGTGGGGAACAAACATTACTTATGTAGGTTATTTATTAATGGCTATTGGAATGGTTCTTTCATTGTTCTCAACATCAGGTAGATTTAACGAATTGAATGGGAAATTGAAAAAATTAAAAGCGAAAAGAGCAAGTCTAACAGTATTAGTTTTAGCCCTTTCGTTGTTACCCTATCAAAATGTTTTTTCACAAAATAATTCAGTTGATACGATTCATCAGCATGACGAGCACGATGGGCATGATCATTCGATGCATAATCACTCCTCTACAGAAAATGAAGTCAATCAAGAGCCAAAATCTTCTCAATCGACAAGTGCAGTAAAGGTTCCATTTTACGTTGTCTCCAAAGAACATTCAGATGAATTGGCAACCTTGTTAATACAAGATTTTTCAGGAAGAATTATTCCCTTTCACACCCTGTGCGATCAACTTTTAAGAAAAATTTACCGTTCAAATAAATACAATGAATGGAATGCGGTTCAAACCGTATTAAGCATGCACATGTATCCAACACATTGGATGAAACAACCCATCATTCAAGTGCCTGCTCAGTTACGCGATCAGTTGAAATTGAAAAAAGAATTTGCTAGTCTAGAAGATGTAATGGACAAAACAGGTCAATTCAAGTGGTTGAAACAATATGAAGAAGCATTCAAAAAAGCAGATTCTCGCAAAAATGAGTTTGATAAGAAACTAATTAAGTTGAATGAGAAATTTGAGGTGGTTCAGGCAATTTTCATGTGGAGATACATGAAGTTAATTCCAAAATCTAATGATAAGGAAAATCGCTGGTTTACTCCTTTGAGTGTTGAATTGGGTGCGTCTGATACGCTCATGTCAAGTGTGGTATTGCGTTATTTATCCATAGTAAATCAAGCCGCTCAAGATAATAAATATGGACAGGCCACAGATTTATTGTCTCAATTTAAAGGCATGCAGCGGAAAGTTGCGAAGAATATTGTTCCTAATGAAACGGCTGTGAAAATGGAGGTTTCTTACAATAAAATGAACATCTTTAAAAATTCCTACAAAAGTTATTTGTTGTTAGGACTTCTCATGCTGATTCTGTTTTTTGTGCGCATATTCATTAAGCCAAGTTCTTCCTTTATACGCATATCAGAGATTATCCGTAAATCGATGTTGTTTTTATTAATCGTCATTTTTGTTTATCACGGGGTTGGTCTGGCCATGCGTTGGTATATTTCAGGGCACGCTCCATGGAGTAATGGTTATGAAGCGGTTATCTTTATTGCCTGGGTTACAATGATTGCAGGTTTTTCTTTTATGCGTAAAAATGCAGTTATTATCGCTGGAACTGCTGTTTTAGCTTCCTTAATGATTTTTGTGACAGAAATGAATTTATTAGATCCTGAAATTACTCCGTTGGTTCCTGTACTGAAATCCTATTGGTTGATGATTCATGTTGCAATAATTACGGGTAGTTACGGTTTTCTTGGTCTAGCTGCAATACTGGGTCTTTTAAATTTAATCTTATATATTTTCAGAACTAAGAATAATGGCGAAGTTGTAACCATAAACATCAATGAATTGTCGCACGTGTCGGAAATGACAATGACAATAGGTTTATTCATGTTGACAATAGGAACATTTCTTGGAGGTATTTGGGCAAATGAATCGTGGGGAAGATATTGGGGTTGGGATCCCAAAGAAACATGGGCGTTGGTTTCTGTTCTCGTGTATGCTGTTATTCTGCATTTACGCTATATTCCTGCATTACGAGGGAAATTCTTGTTCAATTTAGTAAGCTTCTGGGGCTATAGTTCAATACTATTTACCTTCTTTGGTGTAAACTTCTTTTTGGTTGGCTTACATTCTTATGCACAAGGGGATGGCTTTGCCAAATTACCGAATTGGGTATATATTACTATAGGGCTTTTTGTTCTATTCACTTTTCTGGCTTCGTTCAGAAATCGACAATACAAGAAAAATAAGGCATAAAAAAAGGGAGTCGAAACTCCCTAATTTCTCTAACAAATCGTTTTATTAATTAACGCTGCTTGACAATTCAGCACCTGCTTTGAAACGAATAGTTTTCTTAGCAGCTATTTGGATTACATCACCAGTTTTTGGGTTACGACCATTTCTAGCGGCTCTAGCCGATACAGAAAAAGATCCAAATCCTACTAATGAAATTCGGTCTTCACCTTTTAATGCTCCAGTTGCAGCAGTGATAAAACCATCTAATGCTTTTTTAGCATCAACTTTAGACAATCCAGAGTTAACTGCGATAGCGTCGATTAATTCAGCTTTGTTCATTTTTATTTGTTTATATGGGTTAATAAATAATTTACTTTTACAAATATATTCGAATATCAATGTACGCAACACTTTCAGTAAAAAAAAAATGTATAAATGTTAATAAAACACTAGTTTTGTTAATAAACACTGAGTTTATGTGCGCAAAATCAGTAATTCACCAAAATAGCCAAATTGATTGAGTCTTGTCAAGTAATGAATAGCTACTGAATGTACAATAGGAACTGATCGTGGAGGATTTGATAAAGGGATTAAGATTCAATTTTAATCAACTTTATTTTCTTGCTTGTGTATAATTGTAGCACTTGCTTGCGCAGTCGGCATGATAACAATATCATTCAGTGTGACATGTTTAGGTTGGGTAGCAGCAAAATAGATTACATGGGCTATGTCCTTGGCTTGAAGTGCATCATAGCCATCATAAATAGATTGGGCTATGGATTCGTTTCCTTTAAAACGCACAAGAGAAAATTCCGTTTCTGCGGCACCCGGAGCGATGTTGGTAACCTTGATTCCATGCTCTACTAATTCAATCCGCATTGCTTTCGATAATGAATCAACAGCATGTTTCGTAGCGCAGTAAACATTTCCATTGGAATAAACCTCTTTTCCGGCAATGCTACTGATATTGAAAATATGTCCTTGGTTATTCTTTTTTAACAATGGAATGATTGCTTTTGAAACATACAATAATCCTTTTATGTTGGTGTCAATCATTTGATCCCAATCAGAGATTAATCCATTTTCTAATGATTCACGACCTGCAGCTAAACCGGCATTATTGATCAAGAATTCAATGTTGTTTTTAACTTTTTCCGGTAGATTAGTAATGAATTTATTTACTTCGCTTTCAATCCTTACATCTAATTCACCGATTTCAATGGCTATACCAAACGATGCTTGCAATTCTTCCTTTAATGTAGTGAGTCTATTTAATCTTCGTGCTGATAACACTAGGTTATATCCGTTTTTCGCAAATATTTCCGCACATGCTTTTCCAAATCCAGAACTAGCACCAGTTATAAATACATATGAATCCATTTTCTTATTTTTTGAGATTGGTAGAAATTAAAGTTTGTTGTGTTTAGTAATGACAGAATTCCAATTACTAAAAATGGCATAGCAGGTATTTTATAGCGAACTAATGCACCTAGAATGGGTGTGGAAATACCAATTATTGAATATAGAAAGAGCGTAAATAAAAAACAAAAAGCAATGAAATTTGCCGATCGTATTGGGTTTTTAACTTTTTGAATGATGGCTATTAGAATTAATGACAATAATACAAAGTTTTCAATAATTGCTGGAATAAAAAGTGCATTTTTAATTTCAAATGGCCATGGTCTAGTCAAGCTATTAATTATTCCCATTGGAACTGCCTTGATAATTGAGAAAATATTTTCGTCCAAATAATTCATTTGAATGGCGCTATTTACATGAAAGGCAATTGACATGTTAATGAAATCATGTTGTTTTCGAACTAAAATGTGAATGAAATTAAAGTTTGGATTTAATAATCCTAGAACTACTGCAATTAGTGAAAATACTGAAAACACAAGGAGATAGGCTTTCCATTTAAATCGTGTTGTTTCGCTGAAATACCAGCCAAGAATTGCCGGCAAAAAGGCAACGAAAACATAGAATTTCAATAAAACCAATAAAAGAAAAGGAATGATTAATAGAACAAGATTACTCCAGTTTTTAGTTAACACTAATCTGTAAATGAAAAAACAAAATAATCCCATTGCAAATAGTAGCAAAGACTCTTTTAAAATTCCGGAACTCCAAAAAACAACACTTGGTATGAAGAATACCGCTAGGTAAACTTTCCATTTGCTTTTCACAAAATGCAGGAAAAATCGAGCCATTCCAACGGACCCAATAAACGCTATAAAATTCAATATAATGCTATGGACGTGGTAATTTCCGAAAGAGAAAATTCTTAAAACTGCATTTACTCGAATTATCAACCGGTTGTCATTGTATAAGCTGTTTTCATATGCACGATACCAATTATTCATTTTATCATAGTATAGATGGTCAAAATAACTTCCCTCGCAATTTATACCGAAGAGCATGTTGAAAAAATCAATGGGTTTAGTGTACAGCGCTTCGTATAGGTAATAACTGTCGTCAAAATACTTAAATGTATCTGCCTCTATTCGGTTTTCGTAATAATAGGCGTAAATCAAATACACCAGAAATCCGAAAAATACTTTGGCTAAAAACGCAAATCGAAGTGCATTGGTTTGTATTCCGGATTCTTTTATAAAGGGGATTTTCCCGATTATAAAAAGTAGAAATAGCAGATAAGGTAAAGTAAGTAATAAATTAATCATTCCGAATTCTTTCTATTCCACACACATAATTAGCTACAAATTTAATCAAACCAACGTAACTCTTGTTTGAATTATTACAAGTATTTTCGTACATATTATTGATCATGCGTATATTTTTAATCGTTGTTACTTTTTCTCTTTCAACTTTGGTGAGTTTTCTTTATGCTCAGCAAAATCAAAATAATGCAGAAGTCAGTTTGAATAAACTGATCGATCAGTGGCACTTAGATGCTGCAAAGCCCAATTTTTTTCGATATTTTGAAGTGACAACCGATGATTTTATTTTCTTGGGTACCGCACCGGGTGAACGATGGAATAAAACTCAATTCAAGCAATTCGCAAAACCGTATTTTGATGCCGGAAAGGCATGGGATTTTAAGCCTTCAAACCGGAATTGGGTTTTTTCAGAGAACCAGAAAATTGCGTGGTTTGACGAGGATTTAGCAACATGGATGAATTCGTGCAGGGGAAGCGGCGTATTTGTAAAGGAAGGAAAAAACTGGAAGTTAGCTTACTACAATTTGACTGTTCTTATTGAGAATGAAAAAATTCAAGAATTCATTAAATTACGTCAAAACTGATGTTTGTTCAACAGAATACAATTCAAGCACTTTTTGATTATCTGAAAACAAAATTAACTGGGGCTTTTTCGGAAAATGAAAACCGTAACATGTATAAAATTCTTATCTGTTTTCGATTGAAGTGGACGGATTCTGAATATCTATTAAATCAAGATCAGCGCTTGTCCGAGTCTGATTTATTATTTGTTCGAAGTTGTGTAAATAGACTATTAAAAAACGAACCATTTCAATATATAGTCGGTGAAACCGAGTTTTTTGGACTGAAATTTAAATGTAATTCAAATGCGTTGATCCCTCGGCCTGAAACAGAAGAACTAGTAGCACATGTTTTAAAAACAATGGCTCATGTTGAAAGTCCAAAAATAGCAGATTTATGTACTGGTTCGGGTTGTATCGGTATATCGTTAGCAAAAAAAATAGGTGGGGCTAAAATTGTTCTTACAGATATTTCGGAAGGAGCAATTGAATTAGCAGAGTCCAATGCAATATTGAATGAAGTGAAAGTCGAATATTTAATTGAAGATCTTTTTTCTAGTTCAGCTTTCAAAGGATGGGAAATAAATTCATTTGATTGTTGGGTTTCCAATCCACCTTATATTCCGTTCATTGAAAAGTCGGAAATGGAAGAAAATGTTGTTGGTTACGAACCGCATATTGCTCTCTTTGTTGAGGATGCTAATCCTATACTATTTTACCAGGAGATAATTACACACGCAAAGCTTTATTTGAAAAAAAATGGGTGGTTGTTTTTTGAAATTAACCCCGAATTTTCTGCTGAAATAATTTGGTATTTGGAAAAAAATGGATTTGTTAACATTGAATTGATGAAAGATTTACAAGGTCGAATACGCATGCTAAAGGGTCAAAATGCGTAAATTTACCAAGTGAATTCAGAACAAGCTCAACAGGAAATACTTCGGTTGTCCGAAATAATTAACTTTCATAGTCATTTGTATTATGTAGAAAGTCGTAGCGAAATTTCTGATTTTGAATTTGATAGTTTGTTGAAGCAATTGCAAGAACTGGAAATTCAATTCCCTCAATTTACTTTATCAAATAGCCCAACCAAAAGAGTTGGAGGAGATCTCACCAAAAGGTTCGAAACGGTTACTCATCGGTATCCAATGCTTTCTCTGTCAAATACTTATTCAGAAGAAGAAATTTTGGAATGGGAAAATCGCATCAAGAAGTTGGTAGATGAGGAGGTAGAGTATGTATGTGAATTGAAGTATGATGGTGTGGCCATTGGAATTCGATATGAAAATGGCCAGTTATCCAAAGCTGTAACCAGAGGAGACGGCGCAAAAGGAGAGGATGTTACTAATAATGTTAAAACCATCCGAACTATTCCTTTGTCACTAAAAGGTGATTTTCCATCAGACTTTGAAATTAGGGGGGAGATTTTTTTGCCCATTGCGAAATTCAATTCAATAAACAGCGAGAGGGAACTGAAAAGTGAACCGATGTTTGCTAATCCGCGCAACACGGCATCAGGGACCTTAAAAATGCAAGATTCTAAAGTAGTTGCGTCCAGGGGATTGGATTCTTTTCTTTACGGGATATATGGTGAAGGAATAAATTCTACGGGTCATTTTGAATCGGTTCAAAAAGCAGCTGAATGGGGTTTTAAGGTGCCAGCTACTCCATTGAGGTTTATTGAAAAAACAAATTCGATCAAAGAGATAATGAATTTTATTGAATTCTGGAATACAAATCGATTGAGTCTTCCTTTTGAGATTGATGGAGTTGTTGTTAAAGTAAATAATTACGAACAACAAACGAAATTGGGTTTCACCGCGAAATCACCGAGATGGGCGATAGCTTATAAATTTAAAGCTACTCGAGTAGAAACAGAATTGTTGAGTGTTGATTATCAAGTAGGAAGAACAGGGGCAATTACTCCTGTCGCTAATTTACTTCCCGTTCAATTAGGTGGTACAACCGTAAAACGTGCTTCCTTGCACAACGCAGATCAAATTGAGAAATTAGATTTGCACCTCGGAGATTTTGTTTATGTTGAAAAAGGCGGAGAGATAATTCCAAAAATTGTTGGGGTAAATACGGAAAAACGTCCTTCTGAAGCTCAGAAAATTAATTTTATTTCTACTTGTCCAGTTTGTAATGGACTTTTAACAAGAAAAGAAGGTGAAGTTGGACATTTTTGTGTGAACGAAAAGTTTTGTCCTCCGCAAGTAAAAGGAAAAATTGAACATTTTATTTCAAGAAAAGCATTAAATATTGATGGGCTAGGAGATGAAACAGTGGATTTGTTGTATGAAAAAAAATTAGTCACAACAGCTGCAGATTTATATGATTTGACTTTTGACCAATTATTAAATTTGGATCGAATGGCCGAAAAATCGGCAAATAATCTTTTGTTTGGTCTAGAGCTTTCTAAAAAAATCCCATTTGAACGTGTTTTATTTGGATTAGGAATTCGCTTTGTAGGTGAAACAAGTGCCAAAAAATTAGCGAGGCATTTTGGTTCGATAGATGATTTAATGAAGGCTTCCTACGACGATTTAATTGAGGTGGATGAAATTGGGGGTAAAATAGCAAATTCAATACTAGAATTTTTTGGAGATACTGAAATACAACAATTAATTGATCGATTGAAGGAAAAAGGCATTCAATTTATTGGAGAGAAAAAAGAATTTAATAAGGGTGTTTTTACAGGAAAAATCATTGTTGTATCCGGTGTTTTTTCAGTCTTTAATAGGGATGAATTAAAAGAGCTAATTGAGCAACATGGCGGAAAAAACGGATCTAGTATTAGTTCTAAAACAGATTTTTTGCTTGCAGGGGAAAATATGGGGCCTTCCAAATTAAAAAAAGCAGTAGATTTAGGGGTGGCAATTATAAGTGAGGATGATTTTGTAAAACTTTTAAATAATTGATTTTGAACGAAAAAAGTATTTGGAGCACTACGGATGCATTATTAATTGTTCTGAATTGTGAAAATGATGATCAGTTAAAAGGGTATAAAAAAGCGTTAGATAAAGCGCTTAATGATAGTAATGTTCAGAAATTAACAATTGTTGTTCTATTACCCAAGGACGTGGACAAAAACGCAATGACGCCTCATTTTGTAATATATTATGTTTCACCGGCAGATTTTAATTTCTTCGGAAAGCTAAAAGATATTCAATTGTTGGACGAATTCAAGTTAGATTACGATACATTAATTTGGTTTGGTGATGACACGCATCGTATCTTTTCGCAGATTAAAAAAATCCCATTCACGAATCGAATTGGGGTAAATGCCGCTCGATCATATTTCGAAATGCATGTTACTGCAGATTCTGATGAACCAGCTATTGCCGTTCAGTTCGTGCATCAAGTATTGTCAAAATCTTATTCAGAATAATTTAACAAACATAATATGAATTCATTTTTTACAGGTTCAGGAGTTGCTCTTGTTACGCCTCTAAGCACTGATTTTACAATTGATTTTGATGCGTTAAGAAAACTAGTGCGTTATCAAATTGAAAATGGAACGGATTTTTTAGTAGTACAAGGAACAACAGGAGAATCACCTACTTTATCACAAGAAGAAAAAATTCAAGTCCTTCAAACTGTTATCGATGAAAATAAAGGAAAACTCAAAATAGTTTATGGAGTAGGTGGGAATAATACACTAGAAATTGGTGAAAAATTTAAACTGATTCCTGCAGGTGTTGATGGAATATTATCTGTTTCACCCTACTACAATAAGCCTACTCAACAAGGAATTATTCAGCATTTTACTTATTTAGCGAGTTGTACCAACCTGCCAATAATTTTGTATAATGTTCCCGGCCGAACAGGTTCCAATATGTTACCATCCACCACACTTAAATTAGCAGAGATTCCGAATGTTGTTGCAGTGAAAGAAGCTTCCGGAAACATGGAGCAAATAATGGAAATAATTCGATTAAGGCCGGAAGGGTTTGATGTTTTATCTGGGGATGATGCGTTAACCATGCCCTTAATTGCGGCAGGTGCTGATGGGGTGATTTCCGTTGTTGCAAATGCTTTTCCTAAATTGTTTGGGGAAATGGTTCATGCTTCAATGAAGGATTCATTACCGGAAGCGCGCAAGGCTCATTATGAATTAATGCATGTTACAAAACTATTTTTCGAAGAAGGTAATCCAGGTGGAGTTAAGATGTCTTTAGCTGTTCAAGGTATTATAAATGAAACAATGCGATTGCCTTTAGTTCCTGTGTCCGATGAGTTAAGAAATAGAATTCAAGCAGAAACAAAACGTATTTTGAGTTTGTAGTTATTTATTATCTTGGTGAATTTAACCAGCAGTTTGTTTTTTCTAAGTGTTAAGCGGACAATATGTACAGAAAATCAAATTGATTAGTATATTTGTTACGCAAATTAAATTTTTGTAAAATGGCAGGAAAAGTAGCTTCTGAATCAAAGAAAAAAGCAGTATCAATGAAACCTAAATTCACAAAAGAAACATACGTAAAGTGGTATAAAGACATGTTATTAATTCGACGTTTCGAAGAAAAAACTGGTCAATTGTACATTCAACAAAAATTCGGTGGTTTTTGTCATTTATATATTGGTCAAGAAGCCATTGTGGCAGGAACAGCAAGCGCTTGTCGTCCAGGAGACAAACACATGACAGCATACCGCGATCATGGCCATCCAATTGCTTTTGGTACGGATCCGCGCGTGTTGATGGCAGAATTATATGGCAGAACAACTGGATGTTCAAAAGGGAAAGGTGGCTCCATGCACTTTTTTGATAAAGAAAAGAATTTCATGGGAGGTCACGGTATTGTTGGAGCTCAAATTGCAATGGGAACAGGTATCGCTTTCGCTGAAAAATATAATGGAACAGATAATGTAGCTTTTGTTTCAATGGGAGATGGAGCGGTTAGACAAGGTGCTCTTCATGAGACATTCAATATGGCTATGATTTGGAAATTACCTGTGATCTATATTATTGAGAACAATAATTATGCAATGGGTACTTCTGTTGAAAGAACAACCAATGTAACTGATTTATCAAAAATAGGCGCTTCCTATGAAATGCCATCCCGTGTGGTTAATGGCATGCGTACAGAGGATGTACATGAGGCAATTGAAGAGGCAACAGTGCGAGCAAGAAGAGGAGATGGCCCAACTTTATTGGATATAAGAACTTACAGATATAAAGGACATTCTATGTCGGATCCTCAGAAATACAGAAGTAAAGACGAGGTAAACGAATGGATTGAACAAGATCCAATTGAACATTGTTTACGTATTGTTCAAGAAAACAAATGGTTATCCGAAAAAGAAATTACAGAAATTGATCTTTGGGTGAAAAAAGAAGTGGAGGAATCTGTTGTGTTTGCGGAGAATTCGCCTTACCCTGAGTCTCATGAAATCTATGAAGATGTTTACACGCAAACAGATTATCCGTATATTAAAGAATATTTAGCATAATTAAAAGATATGGCAGAAATAGTTTACATGCCGAAGTTGAGTGACACAATGGTTGAAGGTGTTGTTGCTTCTTGGAATAAAAAAGTCGGTGATACAGTAAAAGAAGGGGAAATCCTTGCTGAAATTGAAACTGATAAAGCAACCATGGAATTTGAATCTTTTTACAATGGTACGTTGCTTCATATTGGAGTGGAAACAGGCAAAACGGCTGATGTAAACGCAATTTTAGCAATTATTGGAGCTAAAGGAGAAGATATTTCATCCTTGCTTTCTGCTGCGCCGGTTTCAACTCCAGTAGCTGATTCAGTTCCTATTCCAGAACCAGTGAAAGCTGAAGTAATTTCAGCCCCAGTTATTCAAAAACCAGTTTCCACTCCTGCAGCTGTTATAGCGAATTCATCCGATCGAATTTTTGCGTCTCCGTTAGCTAAAAAACTTGCTGAGGAAAAAGGAGTAGACATTCAATCAATTGCGGGTACTGGTGAAAACGGTAGAATTGTAAAAAGAGATGTTGATCATTATTCCCCTTACACTCCAGCTGATCGACCTGTATTTTCATCTATACCTGGACAAGAATCGTACACGGATGAGCCTGTTTCTCAGATGCGCAAAACAATTGCTCGTAGGTTAGCTGAAAGTAAATTTACCGCTCCCCATTTCTATTTGACCCTTGATATTGACATGGATAACGCTATTGCAACGCGCACTTCATTGAATGCGATGGATGGTATAAAAGTTTCGTTTAACGATATGGTTGTTAAATCAGTAGCTGTTGCCCTAAAAAAACATCCGAATGTGAATAGTGCATGGATGGGGGATTTTATCCGTCGAAATGATCATATACACGTTGGAGTTGCTGTTGCTGTAGAAGATGGTTTACTCGTTCCTGTTGTTCGTTTTGCAGATTCAAAAGGATTAATGCAGATTTCAGCTGAAGTACGTGAATTTGCTAAAAAAGCAAAAGATAAAAAATTACAACCTTCTGATTGGGATGGGAATACATTTACTATATCCAATTTAGGTATGTTTGGAATTGAATCATTTACAGCAATCGTTAATCCGCCAGATAGTTGTATTTTGGCTGTTGGAGGAATTAAAGAAGTTCCAGTGGTTAAAAATGGTCAAGTGGTGCCAGGAAATGTAATGAAAGTTACATTGTCTTGTGATCACCGGGTTGTTGATGGCGCAATGGGTTCTTCTTTTCTTCAAACATTCAAGCAGTATATGGAAAATCCTGCCGCTATGTTGTTGTAATTCACAGTTAAGATAGTTATTAACATTTTTTACAAATTTCCAATTTTATTGTAATTTAGCGCGGAAATTTTATTCTATAAAACTTACTACTATGCTAAAAAATTACATTGGGTTGAAATCTGCGATTTACATTGCTTTTCTTTTAATAAGTGCATCTACATTTTCTCAAGCAACGATCAAGGTAACAGTGACATCTGTTCAAACAGCAAGTAACGTTGACTGCGATGGTATATTTTTAGGAGATAGTGATTTTGTATGGGAGTATACGGCTACGGACAATACGCTTGGATACATAAATAACAATCCTGCTTTGTTTGGGGTTTTTGATTTTAACTATACAAATATTAACAACAACAATGGTCCTTACAACATTACAGTAAACAACTTATTTTTCGATAGACAATATATTTGCCCATTGGATGTTCCAACTACCATAAACTTAGCTTGGGAGGCTTATGAAAATGATGATGCAGGGAATTATGATGTTTTAGGTATTACAGATGTAGAGACAGGTATTCAAAACGTAAGTATGGCTATTCCTGGATCAACAGGTACTACCAATTATAGCTTTACCACAGTTGGTAGTGGAGGAGGTTGTAGTCAAACATATACCATTTATTTATCTGTAGAAAGAATTGATTTTGCGCCAACCGTAATCATTTTACCAGATGATATTTGCAGCGCGACTTTGTTAAATACTAATACTTCTTACAATGTTGCATTGTGTCAGAGTAATACCTTAGAAATTAACGAGCCAAGTGCAGGAGATGTTAATGCTAATAATTCATCTGCTTGGTTTAGATTCGTTGCTCCTCCAAGTGGTTCAGTTGAAATTTCAACGGATAACGGAGCGACAGAAATTGGAACCTATTTTCAAATTTATCACGCTGCAGATGGTAGTTCTTGCACAACCGGATTACAACCATTAACGGCTGCTGTAATTAAAAATAAGTTTGATTACTTATCTCATATTCAATTTTCAGATGGAATTGATGCACTTGGATTAGATCCTGAAGCGCAATTATCATTAAATGCATGTGATCCTTTTCCAGGGATTAGTTATCAGAAATTAATTGCTGGTGAAACATATTATGTTCAAATAATAGGTGACGATAACGCAGCAGGAATTGCAGAGATTCGTGTTAATGATTTAGGAGGAGGTAGCGCAGATGCAGAAGATATTCCTTGCCAATCTCCTTCCGTAACATATGGTTCAAATGTCATTAGTACAAGCACTGGAGCGGCATCAGTTACCTTGGATTTCGGCTGTGCCTATGATGGTGGAAATGATTATGCAGAAACAGGTGCTGTCCATACGGATAACAACCCAATTCATTATCATGCCTACGATTATGATCATGTTGCCGCAAATAATCCAGTGGTCAATGAATCAGTTTGGTTGAATTTTGTTGCTCCAAATAGCGGTCGAATGATATTTGAATCAGATTATCAAGATGCGCTTTATGGAGAGAATAATGCGTTGTTTGGTTATGATATTCGTTTTTCGCCAGGTATACCTTCCGATTATTCATGTGCTAATCTTGAGTTCATTGCAGAAGATGAAGGAGGCACCAATAGTTTTCTAGGAGGAGATCCAAGCGCCCGTATAGACAGAAGATGTCTTGAGCCAGGATATAAATATTATGGAATGGTTGATCCCTCCGATAATCTTACTCCATTGAGTACGCAAAGTATTAAATCTTGGTTATATGACCCAAGTATCTCAGATCCAACCTTGAATTCTCCCGGGAATGATATTTTGTGCCTAACCTTGCAAAACACGCTCTATGAGGTGCCTGTTATTTTAGCGAATACGAATCCCACATTTCAAGCTGTTGCAGGTTCAAATGTGTTTGCTTGTCGCGAATTTTTAGCTGGTGAACCTGCAGCTGATCCCAATGCTGCTAACCGCGCTGATCAAACTGTATGGCATTATTTTACGGCTCCTCCATCCGGTGCAGTTGAATTAAGTATTCGTGCCTACATAGGAATGAATTTATTAAGGTACAATGTCTTTGAATTGTTAAATGGAACGGATTGCTATGGTGGACTTCAACCTGCCACCTATACCCAAGATGGAACACGAAATACTCCAGTTGTAACTCCAATTATATCCGGTACTGCTGGATTTAATGGAACACAAACATCTGCGTGTTGTCTGGAACCAGGGAAAGTTTATGCGATTCAAATCGATGGTGGTTCACCAGGTGATGAAGGTCAATATATTATTGAATACATTCAGGAAATAGATAGCGATGCAGGTGATATTTATGTTGAATTGGCAAATGGAGATAGCTTAACAATAGCACAGCAAGATACAGCATTTATTTGTTTCGGTGACGTGTTTACTCCTGGTATAACTGTTAACGGTATTGGAGAGTCGACCCAAAGTTTACCTAATTGCTTAACACCAGGTTATGTTATACATCAAGTTCAAAATTTACCAGATCCAATTGCAAATACAGGTTTTAACAACGCTTACATCGATACGTTAATAGGATTGAATGGAACATTTACCAACAATGGCGATGGTAGTGGTTCATTCGGTAATCCGTTATTTAATACGCTCCATTATATTTCACCTGCAGGTGATATTACTGCAAATTGGGGTGATTTTTCTTGCGGTACATCCACGGTTTCAACAGGTCTGCCTATCGTGTTTTTACAACAGTTGAATGCTGTATTCAATTATGACAATGCGACTTGTACTGCCACGTTTTCGGCTACTGGTGGATTAAATGGATATTATTCAAGCCCATATTCATATTCTATAACTAGCCCTTCAGGTTCAGTGGTTTCAAATGGTTCATTGGCATCAGGAGTAAGTTCATCCTATACTGGTTCTGAGGCTGGAATTTATACTGTTCAAATTAATGATGGTGCTTGTCCGCAAATTTTCACTTTTGACGCAACTAATTGTAATAATCCTTGTACACCAACAACAACAAATATCCCACTTTCTATATGTCAAGGTGAATCAATTTTATTAGGAGGCGCACAACAAACAGAATCTGGAATTTATACCGATGTTTTCATTACTTCCCAAGGCTGTGATAGTACGGTAATTACAAATCTTTCCATTAATCCGGTTCAGTCTGTTTTGAAGGAACATGATTTATGTCCGGGTGGCTCAATTCAGGTAGGATCTAGTACTTACACCAATGCTGGGGTTTATATAGATACAATTCAAGCCATTACAGGTTGCGACTCGATAGTAACATCGGTCATTTTTATACTACCAACAATAACGACTAACATTGACGTAAGCATTTGTTCTGGAGTTAACTATGATTTCAATGGAACCTTCTTAACAAATGAAGGAGTTTATTCCGATACTTTAGCAACATCTGAAGGCTGTGATTCTGTGGTGGTGCTCTCTTTATTTGTAACTCCACCAAACTCATCGTATGAATCAGTTGAGATTTGTTCTAACGAGTATTATACATTTGCTGGTCAAGATTTAATTGCAAGTGGAATTTATACCGACACACTTACTACCTCAAGCGGATGCGATTCGGTTCTTGTTTTAGAACTTTCAGTACTTGATTGTGAGTTCCAAATAAGTAATATTTTAACTCCAAATGATGACGGTCAAAACGATACTTGGAAAGTAAGCGATGTTGATAAAATTTTTGGATGTGAGGTAAAAATTTATAATCGTTGGGGTGAGTTGGTTTATAAAACAAATGATTACAACAATGAATGGGGTGGTACAAGAAATAATGAACTGCTTCCAGATGGAGTCTATTTCTACTCCATTAAATGTTCTGACATAGAATATACAGGTGAGATTAACTTATTACGATTTAAAAAATAATTGAAATCATGAAAAAAATAATTTTTATCGTTTTTGCTTCGGTTTCTTTGGTTTCATTGGCTCAGCAAACTCCTCAAAGTAACGTTTATAGTTACAATAGGTATTCAATTAATCCTGCATATGCTGGTGCAAGTGGATGTACCGAAATAAATTTTTCTCATCTAAATCAATGGGTAAAAGTGGAAGGAGCTCCATTGACTAGTTATTTAGGTGTAAATACCCGTCTAGGTAAGAATATTGGTATAGGAGGTCAGGTTTTAGTGGATAAAATCGGAATGATCAATCAAGTAAGCGGTATGGGATCAATTTCTTATGGCTTAACCTTTGCGAAATTTCACACCTTGCGTTTTGGTTTGGGAATTGGGTTTAATCAATATAGAGTGAATCCATCATCAGCAATTGCTTTCGATAATCAAGATCCAATCATCAATGGCGGAAGTCAATCATCAGGAACATTAAATTCTGAATTGGGAATTTTCTACCAATGGAAAAATTTAGAGCTTTCTGTGGCTTCCAAGCAATTGTTGCAAACGTATACGAATTTTGGATACGCGAGCTTGGATGGATATGGACTTCGTAGACATTTCAATGCGTTGGCTGCATACAGAATTAACATCAATAATAATTTTGCAGTAAAACCATCTGTTTTTTTAAAAGGGATCAATACCGGAATGCAAACAGATATCAATACAGATGTTATTTACAAGAACTTCATTCAGGCGGGTATTGGATACAGAACGCAAGTTGGATTAATTGTACGCGCTGGAATTACGATTCAGGATTTATTTTTCATCGGATATGCGTATGAAACTCCTATGAGAAACATTGCATCTTATAGCTCTGGTTCACATGAAGTGGTTTTAGGTATAAAGTTATGTAGAGCTAAAAAGAAGCAAGAAATCGTGGAAATTATAGAAATCGATACCCTTGTTAATATCGCTAAAAAAACTACGGAACCAATCATTCAAGATACAGTCTTTGTTCAAAAAACAGACACAGTATTCATTACCAAAGGCTCAGGAATATCAAATGATGAGGTGAATACCATTTTGTTGAGTGTTGAACGAAATTTATTATTTGAAAAACAACGTTTCGTTATTCAAACTAAATCATTTGATGAACTTAAATCACTTGCACAAATACTTGCTTTGCGTCAAGACATAATGATTGAAGTTGAAGGACATACCGATGATCGCGGAGATGATACTGAAAATATGAATCTTTCGAAAGATCGAGCAAATGAGGTAAAAACGTATTTAGTGAAAAATGGAATTGACGGAAACCGAGTGAAAGTGAGTTATTACGGGGAGACAAAACCAATGGGTAATAATGAAACGGAGTCAGGTCGTCAAATGAATCGTAGGGTTCGAATTAAAATCATCAATAAAGAATAAGCTCAATGCTTACTTTTCGTGTTGAGAAAAAAGTATTCGATTTTACATTTGGAGCGGGGACTTCTCGTGGTATTCTTCACCATAAAAAATCGTGGTTTATTCATGCGATTGATTCAGAGGCACTATTTCAAGGTATAGGAGAATGTAGTGTAATTGAAGGGCTTACCCCTGAATATTTATCGGATGATGATTATGTTTCTCGAATTAATCAAGCCATTTATCTGATAGGAGATTTAAACCCTGCCGATTTCAAAGAACAGCTATTTACAAAATTCTCTTCAACCGAAATCGAAGAGTTTTTTAATCACAATTCTTCCATACGATTTGGTTTTGAAACAGCAATTTTAGATTGTTATACTGGAGGTAAAGGTATTTACTTTAATTCTCCATTTGTAACAGAAGGTTTAAAAATATCCATCAATGGTTTAATTTGGATGGGGAACGAATGCTTCATGTATGAACAAATAGAACAAAAGTTAATAGAAGGGTTCACGACTTTGAAAATGAAAGTTGGTGCGATTGATTTTAATCAAGAATTGGCTATTCTTCGTTCAATTCGTAAAAATGATAAGTTAAAAAACATTACGCTTAGAGTAGATGCAAATGGGGCTTTCTCCTCAGATAATGTCATGGAAAGATTGAAACAATTAGCAGAATTTGAAATTCATTCCATTGAACAACCTATCGCAACAGGAAATAGTGAATTATTGAAGAGAATTTGTATCGATTCACCTATTCCAATCGCTTTGGATGAAGAATTAATTAGTGTTTTTTCTAAACAAGAAAAACTTTCGTTTTTAAATGAAATCAACCCACAATTTATTGTGCTTAAACCAAGTTTACACGGCGGCTTCAAAGGGACAATGGAATGGATTGATGTTGCTGAAACAAATGGAATTCAATGGTGGATTACATCAGCTCTTGAATCCAATGTAGGATTGAGCGCAATCTGCCAGTTTACGGCTCAATTTACTAATACACTTCCTCAAGGACTTGGAACAGGTTCTTTGTATACAAATAATATTGACAAGGGATTAATTGTTGAAAATGGATTTATTTTTTCAGCCAAGCATTAGCCGTGTTGGTACTTTAGAATCATTTTTGGGTAATTAATATAGTTAACAATTACATCACAAAAGATTAAAATCAGCAAGTCAAAAAATATCATTTTGTTTAATTACTTTTAAAAAGTGAAATTTTACGTTCAATTTCTTTTTTTTACGCCACTACTTTTGGTAGCTTGTGAAATGCAATTGGGTCCAAGTTTCAATGATAAGGAAGAACGCATTCAAGCGCCAATTTTGAACAAGGACATGGGTTTTAAAAAATTGAAGGGTGAATGGTTGTATGTGGATAGAAAGAAAAATGCCTATATCAAGCAAGTAACATATCTTCAGTCAGGTCCCCATAGCCAACGAGAAAGAGTCATGCGTTATTTTAATTTGGTCGCTTTTGAAAATACAATTCTTCCTTTGCAGAAATTGATTCATGCGGCATCCTTCAATCAAGTGGATAGTTTTAAATATGAAGATAAAAATCATTATTATCTTTACAATCCTAATTCAAAAAGACCACCTGCTTTTTCTTGTTTAGAAAAAAAACAATAAATATGAAAAAATTACTCTTATTGTCACTTTTTCACTTTTCTTATTTCTGGGTATTTCCTCAGCCTATCCAACAACCAAAAGCATCTTGTTTTCAAGTTCCTACCCAAATCTCGATGGATCAGATAAATAATTTTAGTATTTCCAATGAGTGTATGATTACCTCATTTTCATTTCAATTAGTAAACCGATGGGGGCAGGTTGTACGAGAATCAAATGTTCTAAACTCACCGATTATATGGCAACAACTGGGTGACACTAAAAAAAGTAAATTAAAAAACAAGAAGCAATCAAACACCAAAAACACCGAGCAATTACTCACTCAAGGAGTTTATTTTTATAGTATTACTTTTACGCTACAAGGTTCAAATTTACCTGAAAAACAAACCGGAAATCTTTCCATTTATTAAAAAACTAAATCGTGCAACAACTTAATTTAACTTTATCTCAGTTTACAGAAGGAACTCTTTTTTTTGAATTTGATATAGATAATCAACCATTATCCTCTAGGTTGCAAGTTGATTTAAAGGAGCTAACTGGCATGTTCACACCTGAAGGATCTGACAGTGGTTATTTTGTTACGCAAATTGCAAAATACATTGGTAAAATGCCAACTGACCGAATTTTATTATACGTCTGCTCCGATTGTGGTGAGCTAAGTTGTGGAGCTTTATCTGCCAAAATAGATTTTACCGATGAAAAAGTGATTTGGAGTGATTTTGCATATGAAAATGCGATTGAAATTGTGGAAAGGTATCCTGAAATTGGACCTTTTGAATTTTCGCGAATGGAATATACTAAAACCTTTTATGCTATTGCACCGCAACAATCTATTAATGAAAACTTAAATTGACGTGTGAAACTGAATTAAAATAATATGTCTAAATTACTTCAAGTACTAACCACTTTTCTCTTCCTTGGAATACTATTTACTGGAAATACTCAAGGTTATTATCCTATGGGCAGTCGTGCTCAATCCCTTGGTAATGCAAGCAACACCTTGGAAGATGTGTGGGCCTATCACCACAATCCTGCCGCTCTAACAGGTGTCAAGAAATTGGCAGTGGGGATTAGTTATGAAAATCGATTTTTACTGAAAGAATTCCAGTCTCAGGGAGTAGCCGTAGCATTACCTTTAAAAAAAGGAGTTATTTCTTTTGGAGGTCAGCGTTTTGGATACCGTAATTTTCTTTCATTTAAAACAGGGTTGGGATATAGCTTAAAGTTAAGTGAATTGTTGTCAGCTGGAGTGCAACTTAATTATGCAGGTGTTCGATTACCAGATGCCTATGGTAGCCATGGTACTGTTACGGCTGAATTAGGATTGTTAGCGAAAGTTAATGATAAATGGAAACTGGGATTTAGTATTTTTAATATTGGACGAAATAAGCTATCTGATTATCAAGAGGATAGATATACGACTATCATGCGTTTAGGAACATCTTATAAAATTTCTTCGAAGGTGCTTCTTGTCGCGGAAGCTGAAAAAAATGTAGATTATCCACTTCGAGGAAAAGTAGGAATTGAATATGCAGTTGTCTCGAATTTTTTTATTCGTGGTGGTTTTGCTACCCAACCAGTAGAGGTTAGCTTTGGAGTTGGATATCAATTCAAAAAATTCTTCAAGTTGGATCTTGGAAGTTGTTACCACCAAATTTTGGGTTGGTCGCCTAATTTTTCATTTAATTATCAATTGCAATAGCATGAAGCTTAAGTTGGTCGTTAGTTTATTGGTTTTGTTAGCCACTGGAAGGGCGATTTCTCAGGCGAGAAATGAAATTATTCAGCAGCGCATCGAATTTATTTCTGAGCAATTGCAATCAGAGGAAATTGATTTAACGAATGTTATTGAATCTCTGAATTTTTATTTTGATAATAAGCTGAATTTGAATACCGCCAATACGGAAGACCTCGAAGAACTCAATTTGTTAACGGCTGTTCAAATCAATGATTTACTCTTGCATAGAAAGCTTTTTGGGAAATTAATTACAATTTATGAGTTGCAAAGCCTTAAATATTGGGATTTGTCGATCATTCAATTGGTTTTACCTTTTGTTTATGTGGATGACAAACTAGATAATTTGCACATTACATTTAAAGAAGCATTAAAAGAAGGAAATTTTGAGCTTTTCACCCGATACCAGCCAACGATTGAGAAAAAAGGTGGATATGCACCCGTTTCCGATTCGGTATTGAATGCATCTAATAATTATTATCATGGAAGTTCTGATCGGTATTATACTCGATTTCGCTATACATATAAAACGAATATAAGTATTGGAATTACTGCTGAAAAGGATGCTGGAGAACAATTTTTTAAAGGCGCTCAGAAAAATGGATTTGATTTTTACTCTGCCCATGTATTTTTTAAAGGGGGGAAATACCTAAAATCTTTTGCGATTGGTGATTATCAAGTTCAAATTGGACAAGGAATAAATATGTGGTCAAGTTATGCTTTTGGTAAAACAGCTGATATTGCCACGATGAAGCGAAATGCAATTCCCATTCGAGCGTATACATCTGTTGATGAAAGTAGGTTTATGCGTGGTGTTGCTGCTGATTTTGGCTATAAAGATTTTAGTTTACTCACATTTGCATCCGTTAAAAAAGTAGATGCGAAACAAGCCATTGCAGATTCAACTTACGATGATTTAGAATTTATATCAACGATTGATTTATCAGGGCTTCATCGTACAAATTCGGAAATTGCTAAGAAAAATGGCTTGACTGAATACGTGGCAGGTACAAATCTGAGATACGTGAAGGGACCGTTGCGATTAGGTGTAACTGGAGTTGCACAAGGGTATGATAAGCCCTATTTAAAAACAGAGACGTATTATAACCAGTTTGATTTTAGAGGGAAGCAAAATCTGTCGGCTAGTTTTGATTATAATTATGTGTATCGAAATGTTAATTTATTTGGTGAAATGTCTAATAACTTTTTCCAGTATGAAGGTGAATGGAATGGGGGAGGAGCAATGGTTCACGGAGCAATGGTTTCGCTAGATGCTAATGCAAGTATTGGTTTATTATATCGGAATTATGGAAAGGGCTACCAGACATTTTATAACGCTGGATTTTCTGAGGGTAGTAATACTCAAAATGAACAAGGACTTTACGCCGGAACAAAATTAAAAATAACGAAAGCTTGGTCATTGAACGGCTATATTGATTTATTCAAATTTCCTTGGTTGAAGTATCAGATTGATGCACCAACTCAGGGGCACGAGTTTTTAATACAACCCATTTATAAACCGAACAAGATTTTCGAAATTTATGGAAGGTTTCGTCAACAATTGCGACAAAAAAACAGTAGGAATTCTGATGGAACAGTTACTGGAATTGAAGATGTTTTACAGCGTAATTATCGGTTAAATGTGTCTTACGTGATTAATGAATTTTTCTCTTTTAAAAGTAGATTGGAATATGTGACAATTAATCGCTTGAGTAATAAGTCAGAAAAAGGGATGTTATTTACTCAAGATTTGTTGTATAAACCAAAAGGATTACCCATTGATATTGCATTGCGTTATGCCCTTTTTGATACCGATAGTTATGACACAAGATTATACTCTTTTGAAAACAATGCTTTGTATGTATTTGCTGTTCCAGCCTATTATTATCAAGGAAATCGAGCCTATGTTTTAGTAAGGTACTCATTCTTGAGGCATTGTGATTTGTGGGTGCGGTATGGATATTTTCTGTACAACAATAGACAGAGCATAAGTTCAGGTTCAGAAGGTATTTTAGGGAGCAAGAAATCCGATTTGGTCATTCAATTGAGAATTTCTTTCTAAAAGAATCCCATGATTTTCAATGGATTAAAGTTGTTTATTCACAATTTTTGGTCAAATGTTCAAAAGATTCAAACTTTTTTCAGTAAAAAGCGGTAAAAATATTTGCAATATTAAACTAGAAGCGTATCTTTGCACCCGTCTCAAAAAATAGCAATTAAGAATTAGGTTATGTCACGAGTTTGTCAACTTACAGGAAAATCGGTTATGGTTGGAAACAATGTTTCTCACTCAAATCGTAAAACAAAAAGAAGATTTTATCCAAATCTGATCACTAAAAAGTTTTTCTTACCAACGGAAAATAATTTTATCACCTTAAAATTATCGACGTCTGCGTTAAGAACCGTTAATAAAAACGGTATTGAAGCTTGTGTTAAAGAGGCAAGAAAAAAAGGGTATTTGAAGTAAATCTGTTAAAAAGCAGAAGTTAAATCCATATAGAAATGGCAAAAAAAGCAAAAGGAAATAGAATTCAAGTAATACTTGAATGTACAGAGCACAAAGATTCAGGTAAGCCTGGAACTTCTCGATACATCACCACGAAAAATCGTAAAAATACTCCGGATAGAATGGAAATTAAAAAATTCAATCCGATTTTGAAAAAATATACTGTTCATAAAGAAATTAAATAAGTAAGTCATGGCTAAGAAAGTTGTAGCGAGTTTACAAAAAGGTGGAGGTAAAGAACATACCAAAGTGATTAAAATGGTTAAGTCTGACAAATCAGGTTCTTACACTTTCAAAGAAGAGATTGTACACAATGATAAAGTGAAAGATTGGTTCGTTAAAAACTAATTTTACTAACGTGTGTTAATTATTCGTTAAGCTTCCTTAATTTAGGAGGCTTTTCTTTTTTAATAGAATATAATGGGATTTTTTGATTTTTTTAAACGTGGTAGTCAAGAGGAAAAAGAAACCTTAGACAAAGGTCTGGAGAAAACAAAACAGAGTTTCTTGTCCAAAATTGCGCGTGCAGTATTGGGTAAATCTTCTGTTGACGAAGAGGTTTTGGATAATTTGGAGGAAGTTTTAATAACGTCAGATGTTGGTGTTGAAACTACTTTAAAAATAATTGAGCGTATCCAAAATCGTGTTTCTCGGGATAAAGTAATGGGTACGGATGAATTACAACGCTTATTGCGTGAAGAGATAGCTGCGTTATTGGAGGAAAATAACTCAACTAACCAAGGTGAATTCTCTATTCCAGAAAAAAAAGGAGATCCTCATGTGATAATGGTTGTTGGGGTTAATGGAGTTGGAAAAACTACAACGATTGGTAAATTGGCGTATCAATTTAAGCAGGCTGGGCTAAACGTCGTGTTAGGTGCTTCTGATACATTCAGAGCTGCAGCGGTCGACCAATTAATAATATGGGCAGATCGTGCAGGAGTTCCAATCGTACAACAAGGAATGGGAGCAGATCCCGCCAGTGTAGCTTACGATACGCTTCAGTCAGCCAAAGCACAAAATGCAGATGTTGTAATTATTGATACTGCTGGTCGTTTACACAATAAAGTGAACCTAATGAATGAGTTGAATAAAATAAAACGGGTGATGGAAAAAGTAGTTCCAGGTGCTCCTCACGAAATCTTACTCGTTTTAGATGGCTCAACAGGTCAAAATGCATTTGAACAAGCAAAACAATTTTCTTTGGCAACCGATATTAATGCCTTGGCAGTTACTAAATTGGATGGAACTGCAAAAGGCGGGGTTGTAATTGGTATTTCGGACCAAATGAAAATCCCAGTTAAATACATTGGTGTTGGTGAAGGAATGATGGACCTTCAATTATTTGATAAAAAAACATTTGTGGATTCACTTTTTAATGATTAAAATATGAAATTCTGCATGATTTTGGTTTTATTGTTTCTATTGAATTTTTCCATAGAGGCACAATTACTTTGGAAAATAAGTGGTAATGGATTAAAAGAAAACTCCTATTTGTATGGAACAATACATGTTATGCCGAAGGAGAAATTTTCAATTTCACCTAAAATCCAACAGGCCTTGAAGAGTTCCCAAACATTAGCAATGGAGGTTGATTTGAACATGGATTTCAAAACCAAAATTCAAGTTGCCCAAGAAATGATTATCCCAGGTGGAAAAACACTTGAGGATTTATTGAATGCCTCAGATTATAAACTCGTTAAATCATATTGTCTCGATTCATTGCACATGAAAAAAGGTAAGTTTAACAGATATATTCGTTTAAAGCCTTTTTTCTTTACATCCGTAATTGCACAAGAACAAATGGGTAAAACTGCATCGTATGAAATGGAATTTAATAAAATAGCTAAAAAGCGAAAAATGCCGACTCTTGGATTGGAATCCATTCAATTTCAGATGCAAACGATTAACAAAATCAAGGTTGAGGATCAAGCGAAAATGATGATGCAGGAGTTTGGAGATAATCCGCAGAATCAATTCGATATGATGCTGAATTTGTATTTAAAGGAAGATTTAGATGGCTTGTTTGAATTAATTGCTTCAGAAACAAGTCAAATTCCCGAATTCAATTATAATTTTCTCGAATTAAGAAACTCAAATTGGATTCCAGTTATTCAAAAACAAATAGCTCAAAAATCAACTTTTATCGCGGTAGGGGCTGCTCATTTACCCGGAAAAACAGGTGTGATTGAATTATTGAAAGCGCAAGGTTTTACTGTTGAACCAATTAATTAGAATAATTTTATTATTTATTCTTTGGCAATTTTTCCTTACGATTAACTATCCTTTTTCTTTGACTTTTCTGAAAATATAATATGAGTTGATTTTAAGAACAAATAGTTCCTATCATTTTTTTTTCTCCAATTAGACACTTTATTTCCATTTTACCCAACCTTTTGACTGTTTTTTTCATCTAATTTTAGTGATCAAAATAGAAAGTTGAAAATTGACGCAGGATAAATTAATTCGTGCATGCCTTGAAGGCAATCAAAAAGCTTGTCGGGATCTGTATGATTTGCATAAAGGATGGCTTTATGCGATTTGTTTAAGATATCATCAAAATTCCCATGACGCAGAGGATAGTTTACAAGAAAGTTTTATTCTGATTTATCGTAAGCTTGATACTTTTAAAGGAGAGGGAGATTTTCGAGGATGGATGCGTAAAATCGCTGTAAATTGTATTTTGTCCAGTTTTCGAAAACACAAGTTGAAAACAGAGGGATTTACTCCTTTAAAACAAGAAGCTGTTGATCTTTCTCTCTTGCATGAATTAGATGCAAATGAACTTCGTTTTTTTATTCAGCAATTATCACCTGGGCGTAAGCAAGTATTTATAGCGCATGCAATTGATGGTTATACGCATAAAGAAATTGGTGAGATGCTTAATATTTCGGAAGGAACTTCTAAATCACAGTTTTTCGATGCGCGAAAGGAATTGAAAAAATCTATTGAAAAGAGTAATAATATCGCAAATAAAGATTTTGTATGAATGATAAAATAAAAGATATAGATGACACTTGGAAAGGAGTTCTTTATGATAAGTTTGAAAAAGAGGATATTCATCCATCCGTTGGTATTTGGAATAACATTGAAAATGAGCTTTTCGCAGGTGAAAAAAGAAGTACGATACTAATTAGAATCACTTTTTTTCTCTCACTTTTTATCAGTTTCATCTTCATGTTTAAAATATTCTTACAACCGAATTTTACAAAAATAAATCTTCAGGCAAGTAATAATCCAATTCCAATTAATCCAAAGAGATTTGATTTAAAATCGAAAAATAAAATAACTAATACAAAGGGAAAACAAAAAAAAGATACGGTAACTGTTCAAACTCAATCAAATGATAAATTTAATTTGAAAAAACAGGTGATTTCCGCGATTCAACCCGATATGGTAAGCAGGACAATTTTGGATGTTTTCTCAACCAGTAATGAAACTAAATTTTTTCTCAAGGAAACCCGAAAAGAACTAGATTTAAATGAAAATAATGTCATCCCAGAAATAATGTCGAATAAGTCTGAGTTAGATTCAAACGAATTTGTTAGTGGTAATCTATTAGAAATGAATATGTTGACTGTTCAGTTATTGTTAACTAAAGAAAAACAGCTTGTGATATCGAATATGAATTGGAATATCACTAAAATTGGTTTTGTCCCTTTCTCTGTGCAATTTGGACTAATTTTAGGCAGGAACTATCGGACTGTTTCCGGAAATTTTAATCCTGATAATATTAATACTAATGAACTTGGAAGTAAACGAATTAATTTTGTCAGAAATGGAATACAAATTGGAATTAATTATAAGAAAAGTAGTCATTATGAATTGAATTGTGGATTTCAACTATTAGGAAGTAATTTTCAGTCTAGATGGGTTAATAAAAATTTGCAACTTGACCCTAATACTTCTGATTTACGTTTTCAAACTGTTGAAGGTGAAGTAAGTACAGCAGATCCAGGTTTGATAAATAGCATTACTAACGGTAGTTCTGGAGTTTATAAATTGCGATTGAATTATTCTAAAACCTCTTATGCAATACCAATTGGATTTACTTATTATGTAGCTGACAAAAAATGGACATCATACATGCGTGGGGGAGTGAATTTTGAGTTTATTGGAAGAAGAAATCTCAGTATAGATGTAGAAGAATCTAATCTCATTCGAAATATAGAATTAGACATTTTGAATTATCGAAGAAGGTTTCATCTGATTGGTTCAATAGCTCTTGGTTGTGAATTCCGGGCTACATCATTATTGTCAATTTATTTGGAACCAATGTATCAACTTCCCTTGAGTAGATTTTCTTCCACTACAAGTTATTTAGTTCGATCCAGCTCATTTGGAATTGTCTCTGGGATAAAAATCAATATGTGATTTGTTTGACAAAAGCACTGCCTAATCCTTGCCTAACCTTTCAATTCCACTAAATACTTTTGAAATTGATTAATAGATTTTTTATCTTCTTCAATCGGTTTGCAATAGCGCTTGATTTTTCTGAAGGCAAAATAAAGATAGAAAATATATAATAGTGAAATACACACCATAAGACTGATTCCCATTCGGCTGACTTTTGAAATTTGCTCTACCGTAGAAATATGCATCGTTCCAGCGTTTGAAATTGGATCAGAATACGTAACAAATCCTTGATAAAAAACAAATACAAAGAGGAACAATAAAATGATGTTATAAATGGAGACTGTCAACTTACCATCCAAGTAATAGGCCCTTAGACCAAAAAAAGCCAGCAGTTTGGCAAGAGGGATACTCTTTTGTGTTGCTTGTTTAACATTTGTATCTAAATGTAATATGATCCGATCTATGTATTCAATGTGTTTTTGTTTCACTTTTTGAAAATTATCAGCATTTAATTGGTCGAGTATTTCCAATTTAGGATGAAATTCTTGGCTGAGATTTTCCTTGCAAAATTCAATTTTATTGTCAATTTCAAAAAATAATTGTTGCCACTCAAAATCCTCGTGATCGCTATTTTCTGATCTTTCAACCAGGTTTGTGATTTCCCGTAGAGTCGCTTCGTCATTACCTAAAAGCGCGAACGATTTCGCATCTTGTAGCAATGAAATTGAAGATTCTGCTAATGAAACTTTATTTCTAGTTTGATTTCTGGAGGTAACACCACGATAAGCATCACGTCCCATTTCTCTACCGATTTGATTAACGAATGAATTTACTATACCCATAAATTAGTTTTTTCGAAGATATAAAAAAAGTGTGGTTAGTGGCCCGAAAAATTAGCTGTTGTGATTATTTATAATGAAAAAAACTTTTCTCCATTTTTTAAAACAATATAACTTTTATTGAATAGCTTGACCAAAACAACGTTCCCGTAGATTGAATATTCTGAATCCCCTTGTAGGGTGATTTCCTCCACTTTTCCATTTACAAATGCACTCACTCCTCCAGCAATGTTCCGAAAAGCAAAAGCGCCATTTTTCAAAAGATAATCTTTCGGAATGAAATTACAAACTTCTTTTTTCTCTCCATTGGAATACGAAAAAACATAGTTGTTCTCTCCCCAAATTACCATATCATCTTGTACTTCCCAGAAGGAAGGACCAAAATTGGATAATTCTGTTTTTTCACCATCCTTATAATGCCAGAGGTTTCCGTTCAAATCTTCGTATACTATAAACCCTCTTCCAGATTTATATTTTTTCATATATTGTGATTCAACATCTAAGAATTCACCTTTTTCAAATAAGGCAAAACTGCGCTGGGTTGGATCATTGAAACATAAAATATCACACCCTGCCTTGAAGTCAATTTCATTATTCCAAACCCCTAAATCGTAAATCTGACCACGATAAAAGACTTTGTAAAAACTTCCGTTGTCTTTAAAAGCAACGATGTTATCACCAATTGCCGTTGGCATGTATAGTTCTCCCGTAATCGTATACAAGGGGTAGGTTTGTTTGTTATAATAAACATTCACTGAATTGTATCTAGTATCCTCATACACAATGATACTATCTTTTACGACATAATTTTTACTAAAATAGGTTAGTGTTCTTAGTTTTCCTGCGTCCCAGATATTTAAAGTTGGACCAACATTATACGCCAATAAATGATCCGATATTGAAAATTTAATATTCATATTGGTAACATCCTTTCGTTCTTTTCCATCAAAAATTCGAAGGTTTTCTCGGTTGTCCATGTAGGCAACAAATTCATCACCTGCTTGATAGCTTATTATGGGTTGCATTTCTATTGTTCTAAAATTATTGTTTTCGAAAACTCGGAAATAATTATTAAAATCAACAAACGGCACAACTGGTTGCGCTATTCCTTTGAAAAGAAACAATAAAACAAGTGTGAATAGAAATACTTTCATTTTTTTTGATTAAAACGATTTGTATTGGCAATTATTGAGCCCTTTTTTTTAAATAAGTTCTATCTATCCAAAAAGTTCCAAAAGGAAACAAAGAAGCAAAGCACATAATAAAAATATTTTTTAATGAATATTTGTATTGAAAACCAACCCATAACACCCAAATTATGTAGGCAATAAAAAATACTCCATGAAGCATGCCCACGTAATAATTTGGTTCTTTCAGTTCATATATGTACTTAAGTGGCATGGTTAAACCGAAAGCAAGATAAGTAAATCCTTCGATCCAAGCCAATATGCGTAGTTGTTTCAAAGAGTTCATAAGCTGTTAAATTGGGTAACAAAGGAAATATTTTTCAACCGGTTGGGCGAGCGCAGAAATGTTTAAATTATCAGATGCTTTCGAAAGATCGATGATTTCGCCACTTTTCATTAATAAATTGATGTTTTGCTTGTACTGATTATATGCTTTGTTACTGAGAATATCGGTATAAACAAAGTATTTTAACTCATCATCTTCTAACTTATAGGTTGATTTGATAATTTCCTTTTCCAAAGAGATTCTATCTTCACTATATGGTTCTTTTGATATTTCAATCTTAAATAAATTTCGATTCACCAAACCGGAACTTAGTAACGATAAAACGCGATCGGAACAATGTTGCCAAATTTTAATAGCTCCTAAAATATCGTAATCATCCAATAAGGCAAAATTGGCTAATACTGTTGGATTATTCTCAAAATCAATTTCTGAGACATTATTTTGAAGAAAATAAGCGAGAGGTGGACTTGCAAATAAAGTTTCTCCATGTTGCGTTAATTCTTTGGCGCGTCTCAGTGTGTGAATTAGCATATGTTCTGCTGCAACAACCGTTTTGTGCAAATATACCTGCCAATACATCAATCGTCTTGAAACTATAAATTTTTCAATGGAATAAATTCCTTTTTCTTCCATCACTAAATTACCATCAGAAACAGTAAGCATGTCTATCAACCGATCACTTCCAATAATTCCCTCGGACACTCCCGAATAAAAACTATCACGATTGAGATAATCCAACCGATCCATGTCTAATTGGCTCGATACCAATTGATGTAAAAATGGTTTCGAATACGTATTTTGAAAAATAAGAAAGGCTCTTTCTAAGTCAGAACCAAATTCTTTTGCTAGTTCTTGAATAAAGTAGCCCGATATCTTTTCATGACTTACGTTATTTACAATGTCATATTCTAATGCATGACTAAATGGCCCATGTCCGATATCGTGTAACAGGATTGCCAATAAAACAGCTCTTTCTTCCTCCAGCGTAATTTCATGTCCCTTTCGTCGTATCGTTGAAATTGCCATGCTCATCAGATGCGTTGCGCCTAACACATGGTGAAATCGTGTATGCAAAGCTCCTGGGTACACTAAATGACTTAATCCTAATTGCATTATACGTCTCAAACGCTGCATGAAGGGATGTTCAATTACATCAAAGAGAATTTCATCAGGAATAGTAATAAATCCGTATACTGGATCGTTAAAGAGTTTCTTTTTGTTGTTTCGGTTAAACTGTGGGCGCAAAACTGTAATTTTATTCAAAACTAATAAATATAAGCAATATGCAAGGTAGAATTTTGTGGGCAGATGATGAAATAGATTTATTGAAGCCGCATATCTTATTTTTAGAAGCGAAAGGATATACCGTACAAACGGTGAAATCTGGTTCTGACGCAATAGATGTCTGTCGGGAATCTGATTTTGACATCATTTTTTTAGATGAAAATATGCCTGGTATCTCAGGTCTTGATGCCTTACCAAAAATAAAAGAACTTTTACCGAATGTTCCCATTGTAATGATTACAAAAAGTGAAGAGGAACATATAATGGAGGAGGCAATTGGCAGTAAAATCGCTGATTACTTGATTAAGCCCGTAAATCCGAACCAAATATTATTGAGTATTAAGAAAAACTTAGACAGCTCAAAATTAGTTTCTCAAAAAACAAATACAGCCTATCAACAAGATTTTAGACAACTTGGAATGCAACTGAGTGGAAGGTTAGATTATGATGAGTGGACTGAACTTTTTTCAAAATTGGTGTATTGGGATTTAGAATTGGAAAAATCGCAAGATACCGGAATGCGCCAGATTCTTGAAATGCAGCAAAAGGAGGCCAATCAACAATTTTGTCGATACATTGAGTCTAATTACACAGATTGGTTGAATGGGGTAGAGGAAGGTCCTCAATTGTTGCATACAGTTATCAAGGATAAAATTGCAATGCACATTGGGAAAGAAAAAACCGTTGTTCTTGTAATTGATAATTTGCGTTTTGATCAGTGGAAGAAATTGGAACCGGAATTTGCAAAATGGTTTAAGGTTGAAAAAGAAGAAATCATTTATTCCATTTTACCAACAGCCACACACTATGCGCGAAATGCATTTTTTGCTGGATTAATGCCTTCAGAAATTGAAAAACGTTTTCCAAACTTGTGGAAGAGTGAAGAAGATGAAGGAGGGAAAAACATGCATGAAGCAGATTTCTTGGAAGCGAATCTAAAAAGATTGGGTAAACAAGTAAAATGGTCTTACAATAAAATTACGAATTTAGACGCAGGTAAGAAATTGAATGATCAATTTGCCAAATTGAAAGAAAATGACGTCAATTTCATCGTATATAATTTCGTAGATATGTTGTCACATGCACGAACTGAAATGGAAATGATTAAAGAGTTAGCTTCAGATGAGGCAGCTTATCGATCGCTTACCTTATCTTGGTTTCAGCATTCACCTTTGTTAGAAATAGTGAAGAAAATCGCTGCAGCAGGCATGAAATTAATAATTACTACTGATCATGGAACAGTTAAAGTAGATAACCCCGTTCGAATCGTGGGTGAAAAGAGCACCAATACAAATTTAAGGTACAAAGTAGGCAGGGGATTGTCCTACAATGAAAAACAGGTATTTGTAGTTCGAAATCCGCAAGATGCTTTCTTACCGAAGCAAAAAATGTCCGCTGAATTCGTATTTGCTGGCGATTCTGATTTCTTTGTATATCCAAATAATTATAACCAATTCGTGAACTATTATCAAAACACGTTTCAACATGGAGGGGTTTCAATGGATGAAATGTTAATTCCGTATATTGAGTTGGGGCGTAAGTAGGTTGGAAAGAAATAGTATAAATTACAATTACTAGTATTATTCATTTTTAACAACCTAGATTAAAATCTAAGGTTCCTATAAAGTCTTTTATTTGAATCATACCTTGCGGCAAAATTTATTTACGTAGTTTTGTCGAAACTAAAATTAGTGTATGAATATTACTGAAAACAGTGTAGTATCATTGAACTACACACTGAAAAATCACGCAACAGGCGAAAAAATTGAAGAAACAACCACAGAAAACCCCTTGGTTTTTTTATACGGAGTTCAAGCCATGATTCCTGAATTTGAGGAACAAATGGCGGGCAAATCAAAAGGCGATAAGGTAGAGTTTTCTATTAAAGCAGAAAATGCATACGGAACATTCGAGGATGAACAAATTGCGATGATTCCCGCAAATATTTTCCATGGTGAAGATGGTAAAGTGGATACTGAATTTTTCTTTATAGGAGCAATGGTTCCCATGTCAGACAATGAAGGAAATCATTTACGAGGTAAAATCCTTGAAATTGACGACGAAAATATAAAAATGGATTTTAACCATCCACTTGCTGGTACTGACTTGCATTTTTCAGTCGAAGTGTTGGATGTTCGTGAAGCGACCCAGGAAGAATTAGATCATGGTCACGTTCATGGTGAGCATGGTCATCAACATTAATTGATCTGAGCGTTATGTCCGTTAACTCTATTGAAAAGCAGTTTCAGGAAGCGGCAAAAGTGCTTCAGGAATTTAATCAGCAATCTAATTTCGTAAAAATTGAATCTGCAGGTAAAATACTTGTGGATTCGATAGGAAATGGCGGAAAGATTATCAGTTGCGGTAATGGTGGCTCCATGTGCGATGCAATGCATTTTGCTGAAGAATTAACAGGTCGATACCGCGAAAACCGTGCTGCCCTTCCTGCTATTTCGATTTCAGATTCGAGTTACATTTCATGTGTATCAAATGATTTTGGCTATTCTTACGTGTTTTCTCGGTTTGTTGATGCCTTTGGTAAGCCGGGAGATGTTCTTCTGGCTATTTCAACTTCCGGAAATTCTGAAAATGTCATTAAGGCAATTGAAACAGCTAAACAAAAAGGCATGAAAATCATCGGTTTAACAGGGAAAAACGGAGGGGAAATGGCTTCGATGTGTGACATAGAAATCCGCGCTCCGCATAGTCAATACGCCGATCGAGCCCAAGAAATTCATATAAAAATTATCCACAGCTTAATTGATTATATCGAGATCAATTTAACCTATTAACTCATTATGGCTAAGAAAAAAAAAACGATTGATGCTCCCAATGATTCTTTGGACAAGAACCGTCAAATCATTCTGAATTTACTAGCAAGTAAGTCAGCTTTAAAACAAGATGTTGCTGATGATTCAGAAAAGATGTTTGAGGAATTCAAGGGATACATTAAAGCGGAATTAGATGCTCTTCGGCCATCAATAACGGATGAGCGTATTCGATTAAGTTATGAAGATCGCGGGAAATATGAAATCCTCGTTTTTATCGGTAGCGATATGTTGGTTTTCCATTTACACACCAATATTTTTAAATTACCGGGAACAAATCCACTTTGGGGGACTAAATATTTTTCAAGTAATGAAAATAACGGCTATTTTGCGGTTATTCATGTTTATAATTTTTTAGCCGAATCCTATTTAAGAAATCGATTTGACGATAGGGGAAATTTAATTGCTCGCATACTATTAAATCATGAAGACCATTTTATGGTGGAAGGAAACGGTCAGTTAGGTGTATTGTTTCAGGATCCTGAAAACACAATAATGAATGATAATTACATGAAATTAATCGTGCAATTATCCTTTGCTTTTGCTTTACAATTCGACCTATACATTCCTCCTTATGAGTTCCTCGAAGAAATAACCATTGCTCAAGTTCAAGAGATTAGTGATAGCCTTAAATTACAAACAGGTAAAAGATTAGGGTTTAAAAGGCAATTGGAAGATATTGACAATTTACAAGATTAGTAGTTTTTTTCGAAAAATTAGCGTTCAGTATTTGCGAGAATAGAAAAAACCCGTATATTTGCAATCCCAAATTTTTGGGATATTATAGTTGGCCCATTCGTCTAGTGGTTAGGACGCCAGGTTTTCATCCTGGTAACAGGAGTTCGATTCTCCTATGGGCTACCAATTTTTTTGGCCCATTCGTCTAGTGGTTAGGACGCCAGGTTTTCATCCTGGTAACAGGAGTTCGATTCTCCTATGGGCTACTGTAGAAATGTTAAATACAATTTTTTAAAAATGGCAAACCATAAATCCGCTCTTAAAAGAATTCGTTCAAATGAAGCTAAAAGACTGATTAATAAATATCAGCACAAATCAGCACGTAACGCTGTTCGTAAATTAAGAAGTTTGAAAGATAAAAAAGAAGCTGAAACATTATTTACTACCGTTGCAGGTATGTTAGATAAATTAGCTAAGAAAAATATTATCCATAAAAACAAAGCTGGAAACCTTAAATCTGGTCTTCAGGTACATATTAACGGACTTTAATCTTCGTTATTCATAAAGTATAGGGGCTTTCGAGCCCCTTTTTTTGTTATGTTTGTTTTATGAACGTAGTTGTCAGCAGATTTAGAAAGAAAAAAGTTCATGTGAGAAGTTTCTCAACGGTAGTATTTATCTTTTTTTTTGCTCAATTTTACAAGTCACAATCGGTTCTTGATCTTTATTCTAATTGGGATACGCTCAAAGCAGGTTTTAAAGGCTCTGGTGAATTAAATAAAGTGGATTTGCTTCCGCCATTCGCAATGAGTTCTTTCAGTTTTACTACCAATTCACAGTTTCTATTTTCCCCTTTTCAATTCGTTAATTCAGGGGCTCGGTTCACCGGTTTTAATCAGACGCGCCCAATGAGATATACCTCATTACCTCATGTTTCTTTCGCTTATGCTTTTGGATCCTCCGGTTTTCAGTTTTCCAAAGTCCAATATTCACAAGCTTTTTTAAAAGGATTAGTCCTAAATTTAGATTTTTTAAATAATCAATCCGCTGGAATTCTCCGAAACAGTGGGTATCAGGACCGAGATGTATTACTTCGAATAAGTAAAAAAACGAAAAAGGTACATAGTCTGTTTTCTGCCCAATTCAATAACCGTACACTTGAATGGAACGGTGGAATTACAAACGATTCTCTGCCATTAGACTTTAGTCTTGACTTAATTCCTGTGCTAAAATCGGATGCCAAGTCAGTTAATAAAGAGGTGGAAATCCGCTTGCTGAATAAACTAGCTTTAAAAATAGATTCTCTTCAGGATTTTGGCTTGTATTTTTCAAATGCATTCCTTTCGCAAAATCGTGTTTATACCGAAACAGGGAATTTGACGTCAATGTATTCAATGATTAATTTTGATAGCACGGATACGAGGGATCACCTCCAAATTAGTACAGTAGAAAATGAATTGGGTACTTATTGGAATAGGGGAAATTGGAATGCCAATGTTCGCGTCAATCAACGTTTTTGGAATTTCCGAAATAACCAAATCTATCGAGATACCTTGGAAATTAGTTTTGTGGAAGCCATTGGATTCAAATCAAAATCGATTGCCTTCCATCAAGTTTTTGATTACTTTATTCTTGGTAAATCTTCTAGTTGGAGTAACAAGATAAATGCTAAATTGGATGTGGCTCGTTGGACTTTTGGGGCAAATTGGTCTATTGAAAACACCTTGCCAGAGCTAATCCAAAGACATTATTCAGCCAATAACTTAGATTATCAATTACAACAATACCAGCTTCAATTTAAAAACACGATTGGATTTTCTACAAAATATCGTGTCGGTAAACAAACGCTTGGATTCAAGGCTGATTATCTTCTTTTCAAAAACCCGTATTTTTTTGATGGGCAAATTTGGAGAAATGACCTTTATTCCTTGATTCAGTTAATTAAATTGGATTGTACCATTGATTTCAATTGGAAAGGATTTACATTTACTCCTGTTTATTCGTTGTTGATACAGCCCACAAATTTAATGTTGTATCCGACACATATGCTGAAAGCTAGAATTGGATTAAAGGGGGGCGTTTTTAAAAATAAAAAATTGAATTCTTTCATAGGCATAGAGCCTCAATGGATTGGAAACTATCGAAGAATGAGTGTGCTTCCTGTTTTAGATGTTTTTTTGGTTAATCAATTGACGAACAAACAACCCGGTTTTTTTGATCTTGCATTCTATACGGGTTTTGAAGTGAAGGGATTTCGCTTTTTTGCAAGAGCCGAAAATATTGGTTATTTTTGGAATAACCACATGATTCAAACCGTGAAAGGATATCCAATTCCTCCCATGCAAATTCGACTCGGTATTACGTGGGATTTTTGGAACTAATTAATATAATTAAGATGTTTTTGATTCGATTATTTCTTTTTTGTTTACTCTTGATACAATCTTCGAACCTTGTCGCAGGAAAATTATCCATTGAAGGTAAATTCCAAGGAAAAAATGTGTTTATTTCAAATCCGAATGATGGAAGTGGATTTGGATTTTGTATCACTAAAATCTACGTAAACGGAGACATAATGCCTGTTTCCTTAAACTCAACTTCGGTTACCGTAAATTTAACAGCCCTTAAAATGACAATTGGTGAACCCGTTTTTTTGGTCATTCACCATGGAGATGATTGTGTCCCGAAAATTTTAAATCCGGAAGTGTTATTGCCAAAAAGCACATTTGTAGTAAAAACTATTTCTGCCACAAATGGTGGTGACTTGAGTTGGACAACGACTGGGGAACTAGGTAAATTGAATTACATTATCGAACAGTATAAGTGGGATAAATGGGTAATAGTCGGTGAAACACAAGGTGAAGGAGATGTTAGTTTGAATTCCTATTCCTTTAAATTGACACCCCACTCAGGAAAAAATGAGGTGCGCGTTTCACAAATTGATAATACATTAACCAAACGTTCTTCTAAATCAGTTTATTTTATCTCTTACATTGGAAAAGTCACGAAAAGCCCAACTAAAGTGAAAGATTTTATTACAATGAAATCCAATGGAGTGGAGGTTGAAACCTATTACGAGGTGTTCGATGCCTATGGTAACATATTAAAAAGTGGAAAGGGAGCGAAAATCGATTGTAGAAAATTACTAAATGGGTTATATTATTTGAATTTCGATAATGTGACCGAAAAATTTATAAAAAACTAGTATGTTTCTGAAAATTGAACATTTGGGAATTGCAGTAGAAAACATCGAAAAATCACTCGCGGTTTATGAAGCACTTATTGGAGAAACTTCTTATAAAACGGAAATAGTTGAGTCCGAATTTGTAAAAACAGCATTTATTCGCGTGGGAGAAAGTAAAATAGAATTGCTCGAAGCAACAAACCCAACAAGTCCAATTGCTAAATTTCTGGAGAAAAAAGGCAAGGGATTTCACCATGTCGCTTTTGAAGTTGATGATATTGAACAAGAAATTTTGCGATTACAAAAACTAGGGTTTGAACTCATTCATCAATCTCCAAAATCAGGTGCAGATAACAAGTTAATCGCTTTTCTTCATCCAAAATCTACTGAAGGTTTATTGGTTGAAATTTGTCAAGAAAAATGAATTTAATTTCTTAATAGTCATGTTATTATTGAATAAAAGTAAAATCCTTGTTTATATAAATGTAAATATTTGTACGTCATTTTATAATATTATTTACTGCATTATTGTTTCAGTTGCATTTTAATATGACCAATAAGTACAAAATAAATAAATAAATTGTAAAATTTTATTCATTCATTTGGTTTATAAATTTAATTCGTTTATTTTACAGAATAATATACTAAAAGGTTGTTTTTATTCACACCAAATTTTTCAATTTTGTCATATGCAGCACAAAGGAGAAATTTTAGAAAAAGCGGTTAGGGAGAGTGGGATACCACTTACCAAACTAACCAAAAAACTAAGTAGAAGTCGTAGATGGATCTACAACGCTTTCGAAAACCCTAACTTATCCATTGATTACATTTTGGAAATCGGTAAGATTATCCATCATGATTTTTCAGAGGATATCGTGGAATTAAAGCGTTATAGAAATTTTGCGGCAATTACGAATCTGGAGGAATCTGGTTCTATTACCGGAGATACTCAATCAGTTGATTATTGGAAAAACAAGTATTTACGTATGTTGGAGAAATACAACGAACTACTTGAAGCGAAAATAGCGAGATAACTACTGTTAACTCTACTGTTAAAAGGAAGCTATGCTTCCTTTTTTTGTTTATTAAAATTGGATTAACCTATCCTTTGGTTATCTTTGCACTCATTTCAAAACAATATTCATGATACATATTACTCTACCTGATGGCTCTGTTAGACAGTTTGAAAGCGATCTATCATCTATGGATGTGGCTAAAAGTATTTCTGAAGGCTTAGCCAGAAATGTTCTAGCGGCGAAAGTGAATGGTGAAGTAATCGATGCTAATCGGATGCTAACCGAGGATTGTTCCTTACAGTTGATAACGTGGAATGACAAAGAAGGAAAATCAACTTTGTGGCATTCATCTGCGCATTTGATGGCTGAAGCCTTAGAATTTTATTTTCCTGGAATTAAATTAGCCATTGGTCCACCTGTGACAAATGGTTTCTATTATGATATTGATTTTGAAAATCATTCAATCAGCGAAAAAGATTTAGAAAAAATCGAAGCCAAAATGAAAGAATTGGCAAAAAAGAAATTACAATTCATTTGTAAAGAAGTATCCAAAAAAGAAGCGATTGCTTATTTCGAGGAAAAAGGAGATCCATACAAGTTAGAATTGTTGTCTGAGTTAGAGGATGGAACAATCACATTCTATACCCAAGGAAATTTCACTGATTTATGTCGTGGTCCTCATATTCCAGATACCGGATTTATTAAGGCTGTTAAATTAACTGCTATCGCCGGAGCTTACTGGAGAGGCGATGAGAAAAACAAGCAACTTACTCGTATTTATGGAATTACTTTTCCAAAACAATCCGAACTGGAAGAGTATTTACTCAAAGTGGAGGAGGCTAAACGACGTGATCACCGTAAATTAGGGAAAGAATTAGAATTATTTACCTTTTCTCAAAAGGTGGGACAAGGATTGCCGTTGTGGCTTCCAAAAGGTGCTGCTTTGCGCGAGCGCTTAGAAAACTTCTTGAAAAAAGCACAGAAAAAAGCAGGATATCAACAAGTTATTACTCCGCATATTGGGAATAAGGAATTGTATGTTTGTTCTGGGCATTATGAAAAATACGGAGCAGATTCATTTCAACCGATAAAAACTCCGGATCCAAATGAAGAGTTTTATTTGAAACCAATGAATTGTCCTCATCATTGCGAGATTTTTAAGTCGAAACCCCGGTCCTATAAGGAGCTTCCTACTCGATTTGCCGAATTTGGAACGGTTTATCGCTACGAGCAATCCGGAGAACTTCATGGATTGACAAGGGTTCGAGGTTTTACGCAAGATGATGCGCATATTTTTTGTACACAAGAACAGGTAAAAGAAGAGTTTAAAAACGTAATTGATATTGTTTTATACGTATTAAAAACGTTGGATTTCCAAAATTTCAAAGCACAAATTTCGCTTCGAGATAAGGAAAATCGTTCAAAGTATATCGGTTCTGATGAAAATTGGGTGAAAGCAGAACAAGCTATCATCGAGGCTGCGGCTGAGAAAAACTTGCCAACAGTAGTTGAGTACGGAGAAGCTGCTTTTTACGGACCAAAATTAGATTTCATGGTGCAGGATGCCTTGGGTCGTGAATGGCAATTGGGTACGATTCAAGTAGATTATAATTTACCAGAAAGATTTGAATTAGAATATGTGGGTGCGGATAATCAAAAGCACAGACCAGTAATGATTCACCGTGCGCCATTTGGTTCTATGGAACGTTTTGTGGCGGTTTTATTGGAACATTGTGCGGGCGATTTCCCACTTTGGCTTTCTTCTGAACAATTTGCGATTTTACCAATTTCTGAGAAATTCAATGATTACGCTGAAAAACTTTCTGAATTGCTAAATATTTCCGATATTCGCGGATTCGTAGATGATCGTAACGAGAAAATCGGCAAAAAGATTCGTGATGCTGAAATAGCAAAAGTTCCTTTTATGCTGATTGTGGGGGAGAAAGAGGTGGAGTTAAATCAAGTTTCGGTGCGTCAACGTGGTGAGGGTGATAAAGGATCAATGACAGCGGAAGCGTTTGCGATTTTGGTGCAGCAGGCAATAGAAAAAGAATTAGCGTAACAGTTTAAATTTGAATGAGAAATAACAACAGAAAACCTTTTGTAAAAAGAGAAGAAGAAGCACTTCACAAGATTAATGATAAAATTACTGCTTCTGAAATTCGTTTAGTTCAGGAAGGCGAAGAGCCACAAATTTTGTCTATTCGTGATGCGATTGCCATGGCGGAAGAACAAGAATTGGATCTTGTTGAAATTGCTGCTACATCGGTTCCTCCTGTTTGTAGAATCATGGATTATAAGAAATTCTTATACAACCAAAAACGCAAGCAAAAAGAATTGAAAGCCAAACAAAGTAAGGTTGTTGTAAAAGAAATTCGTTTTGGTCCGAATACAGATGATCACGATTTTAATTTTAAATTGGCGCACGCAAGAAAATTCCTAGAGGAGGGTAGTAAAGTTAAAGCATACGTATTTTTCCGAGGTAGAACGATTGTGTTTAAAGATAGAGGAGAGATATTGTTATTGAAGTTCGCGCAAGAACTTGCAGACGTCGGTGCTGTTGAACAATTACCGAAATTGGAAGGGAAGAAAATGATTATCATGATCAACCCAAAAAAGAAATAAGAGTATTATAAAGAAGCTATATAGAGAGTAAATCTAAAAATTGACGGAAATGCCAAAAATGAAAACCAAATCCAGTGCGAAAAAACGCTTTACTATCACTGGTACTGGTAAGATCAAGCGTAAACATGCGTTCAAAAGCCACATTCTAACGAAGAAGGCTACAAAACGTAAAAGAAACTTGACTCACGCCGGTTTAGTTCATGGAGCTGATATCTCCAATGTGAAATTGCAACTTTGCATGAGGTAAATTGCAGTTGGTTTAAATTGTTTAACCCGATAATGAGTACCTAAGATTCGCCCGGCGAACACTCCTTGTCAAAAAACTTAAAAATTATGCCTAGATCAGTAAATCACGTAGCATCAAGAGCTAAGAGAAAAAACTTGATGAAACTTGCCAAAGGGTACTTTGGTAGGAGAAAAAATGTCTGGACCGTTGCTAAAAATGCAATTGAGAAAGGACTTGGTTATGCGTACGTAGGACGTAAGCAAAAGAAACGCAATTTCCGTTCGTTATGGATTACTCGTATTAATGCGGGTGCTCGTTTACACGGAATGAGCTATTCTCAGTTTATGGGTGCAGTGCACAAAGCTGGAATTGAATTGAACCGCAAAGCGCTAGCAGATTTGGCTTTAAACCATCCTGACGCGTTTAAAGCAGTTATTGAAGCAGTAAAATAGTATAATTACACTCTATATCGCATGGAAGCCGTTCGTTTTGAACGGCTTTTTTTATACTTTTGATTTATGGCTTTAATCAAATCATGTAACGGAAATACACCGCAATTTGGATCAGATTGTTGGTTAGCTGAAAATGCCACGGTAGTGGGCGATGTAATCACGGGTGACGAATGTTCTATTTGGTTCAATGCCGTAGTACGTGGCGATGTGAATTCGATACGCATGGGCAATCGGGTGAATATACAAGATGGTGCCGTATTGCATTGTACCTATCAAAAAACGAAAGTCAACTTGGGTGATAACGTTTCGGTTGGGCATAATGCGATTGTTCATGGCTGCACGGTTGAAGACAACGTATTGATAGGCATGGGAGCCATTGTAATGGATAATTGCCATATTGAGTCTAATTGTATCATTGCAGCAGGTGCCGTCCTCACAGAAAACACGCGTGTTGAATCGTGGAGTATTTATGCCGGCGTTCCTGCCAAAAAAGTGAAAACCCTTTCTCCCGAATTATTTGCCGGCGAAGTGCAGCGCATTGCAACTAATTACAAAATGTATGCGGGCTGGTTTAAGGAGTGAGTTGAGGTTCTAATCATAAGTCTCTTCAAATTCATGCATAAAATCCGAAGAATGGATATGCAAAGCTTCTGACAATTTGGTAAACCAAAAAAGAGTGGGGGATATAAGGCCTCTTTCTATTCGCGAGATGTATTGGTGTTTGGATAATTAAGTTTTATAAAACTTAATTATTTACAAGAAATTTTTATTAAATCACTGATCGTACCGTTATAATCTGAATAATTCTCATTCATTCTTTTAACGATTTGAAAAGCCGAACAAGCATCAGTATATCTTTTACACCACAACAGAAAGCCTCCATAATGGTACCAACCTCCAATATCTGAATTATTTATTTTTAAACATTTTAAATAATCAGCTTCGGAATTTTGTAAATCTTCCTTCATTTCATATGCAACTGCTCTTTCTAAATACCATTTAGCTAGCGATTTAGAATCATATTTTTTACCTTCATAAAGCGAAATTGCTACCGATAGATATTTGATAGCTAGTTCTCGTTGTTCAGAAACATTGTATAATTTACCTAAGACATAGTTACAAAAAGCATTCTTTGGATTAATCATATACCCCTCATTGGCAACCTCAAATGCATAATCCATTTCATTAAGTTGTTCAAATGTCAGAGCCATAAAACTACGAACATTGACGCTCATAGAATCGAGACTCAATGCTTCAAAGTAATTTTTAAGGGCTAATTTTAAGATTTTTTGATCGTCTTGTTTCCTGCCAATATGAAAAGCACAATTACCTTTTAAATAAAATACTTCTGGGTCTAACAAATGTAATTCATTTAAATCTTGGTATTTTTCAAGTAAATCGTATGCAATTGCGTAATCACGTCTATTATAAGCTATTACGCCTTGGGCAAATAAACTGCTTTTGGCACATTCATATAAAAATTGATCAAAAGTGAAGTTGAGTTTTCTATTTAATAATTTAATATGTTTAACAGGAATTGCTCTATTTAGGTTAGCATGTAAATCCTGAATGTTTTTTGCAAAAGTACCTTGTGTTATCCCTATTAAATTACCCCTGCTGTCAAAAAGCCCACCGCCACTATTACCATGTGTTATAGGAACAGTCGTTTGAATTATTGAATCGAGTTCTCCTTGACCAGGTAAAATTTCATCTGTTCTAATTCCTGAAATTACACCAGGACCAACAGTGCTTTCACCGATAATATCAAAGCCTTTCGGGTATCCTATTGAGAAAACTGATGCTCCTTTTATGTTTTTGCTGAAGTTTATTGAAACTTTCGGAAAGATTATCGAATTTGTATTTAGTAATTGAAATTTAATCAAATCACTATTCATTGAAAAATCAATAATTTTATCAATTGTGAATCTTTCTCCTTTAATGTTCACTGCAACGGCATTTGAGGCGCCTTCAAGAACATGAAAGTTAGTTATGCCTATTCCTTTTGAATCGATAAGTACACCTGATCCTTGCCCTAACAATTCCCCATATTCATCTACAGTAAATATTTTCAGAACACATTTATCATTTTTAATAACAAGTGCCTCCAAATTTTGAATTTGGCAATTAACTTTTCCAAAATAAAGTAATAGTATGAAACAAGAAATGGTTCTCATGTTTTGTTTTTTAATAGGTTTATTGAAATTCAATCGTATACAAGGCTTCAAATTCCTCCTCGGTGATTAGAACACATTTATTGTTATTGGAAACAAGAATATTCATTTTCTCTCCATTCGCAATAAAACAAGAATAATAATCGATTATATCCATATTCTCTTCTTCATTTATTTCAATTTCATGATTTAAAATTGAATAAAAAGCCAAGGAATATTCATCTTTGATTTTACATTTTAATGAAATCAAACTGTCTTTTAAGTTGACTTTTATATATCCGTTTGATTCTGCAAATTCTGTCCAATTTGTCCATTTTTCATTTTTCTTCATGCGTATTTTATACCCAGTAACTTCGTAGTTAATAACCTGACTAAAAATAGATAATGATAAAAAACAAAATGTTGCTATGATAATATTGCGCATTAATGAAAAATATTAATTTATTACTTCACAAATATACAAAATGTATTCAATTGAATACAAATTAAATGTAATTGATTGGATACACTTGTTCTATGAACAAACAGGACAAGTTAATTCAATTGGGAACGAAGGTTCGTCAAATACGCTTGTCCAAAGGAATGACTCAAACGGAGCTTGCACACACAATTGGAAAAGATCATCCCTCTATCAATAAATTAGAGAATGGTAAGGTAAATCCAAGCTATATTTTCCTAACTGAAATAGCTGAAGGATTGGGGGTTGCTGTTAAAGACTTTTTAGACTAACCCCTCAATACAAAAATCCAAACAACCACAACGGAATGGTTTTGCCAGAACCTATTTCCAAGTTATCAGCAGCTATATAGCTGTTAGGGATATCTTTTAATTGTTTCCGAGTCTTGTTTTTACCTCCAATTTCAAACGTGTATTCATCGTTCACTAAGAAATCTGCATGCTGTGAGGCACTTACTTTGTGCACGTTGGCTACTTGGTTGTAGAAAAAACTTTCGCGCACGGTTCCATCCAAAATTGTGTTTTTGCCAATGGCATACATCAAGTTTGGGTGATGCAAATATACTTTTTCAGGCTTGGCTAAAATGGCTTCGCTGGAAGATTTACTTTGTAACAAATTAAACAATTTAGCATCCTCCAAATACGTGAGATAAAGCATGATGGTGTTGCGTGAAACCTCCAAGTCCCCAGACAGTTTGGATACATTGGGTTGGTAGGGGAGCGCATGGGAAACGAGGTACACCAACTTTTTTAATTTGTGAATGTATTTCACTTCCACATTTCGCATATACGGTAAATCTGTTTCGAGCATCAAGGTGATGGTGTTCAATAATTTCTGCGAATAAGTCTTCGTGCTTTCCAAGAAGAATGGATAATAGCCGTGTTTTATATATTCGGAGTAATAGGCGAGGGGGTGAATTTTAGTAACAATTTCGCGCGCGATGTTCGTGTGGTTTTTCACTAAGTCCTCTAATTCAATTTTTGGAAAGTTTTCTCCGCTTTGAATCTGAATAAACTCCCGCAAGGAAAGCCCATTCATTACATAACCCACAGCGCGCCTGCTCAAATCCGCCTTCCCGGATTGAATATGCAATAAAGACGAGCCGGTAAAAACGACTTTTAACTTTTGGTAGCGGTCATAAATGTTTTTTAATTCCTGACTCCAGTTGGGGTATTTGTGAATTTCATCGATGAAAAGATGCGTACCTCCTAGTTTTACCCAATTATCAGCACATTCTACTAAGGTCATTGTAGAAATTTGAATATCATCCATGCTGATATACAACGCATTTGATTCGCTCGATAAATTCTTGATGATGTGATTAATCAAAAAGGAAGTTTTCCCAACTCCTCGTGCTCCGGTAAGCCCAATTAATCGGTCATTCCAATCGATATCCATGGTTCGTTCAAACCTTGATTCGAAGTTTTGTAGTATCCTTTCATGAGCGGCAATTAAGTTTTCCATCCTTCATTGATTTCCCCAAAGGTACTAATTTGTTTCCAATTTGCAATTTGTAAATTGCATAAAATACTATAAATTGATATCTGTACATTACAATAACTATTAAAAATGCAATCTGAACATTACAAAAATAAATTAAAATGTAATCTTAACATTGCAAAAATTACATTATATAATAAATATCAAAGGTGAATTAGCCTTTTACATTCAAAAAAAAATCAATTTTAGTTCTTTTGAATTCGGATTTTTGTATCTCCTTCGTTTTCGATATCGGTTGAAATTGCTTGATTATCCAGTGATACAAAAACTAAATCATCTCCCAATATTTCGGCACAGATATACGATTTGTTTTCAGAAATCGCCTCCTGAAGTTTCTCATTGGTTTCCACTTCCACAAGTATGCGATCCGTTACATCCAACCCACTTTCTTTTCTGATATTTTGAATACGATTCACCATTTCTCGTGCTATTCCCTCTGACCACAAGGCTGGAGAGATCGTAATATCTAAAGCTACTGTTAGTCCATTTTCAGAAGCAACCAACCAACCTGGAATGTCTTGGGCTTGAATTTCGAAATCAGCCAAATCCAAAGTAACTGTCGTACCATCGATATCTCCTTGCCATCCATCGCTAGTTTCAATGGCTGCTATATCATCAGCCGTAAAAGCTTTTACCAAATCAGCAATTGATTTCATTTGCTTGCCGTATTTCGGTCCAATCGTTTTGAAATTTGGTTTGATACTTTTCACCAACATTCCGCTATCGGCTAACAATTCAAGTTCTTTCACGTTTACTTCAGAAAGTATCAACTCCTTTACGTGGTGCAAATTATTCGCAACGTCTTGATTTAAAACAGGAATCATGATTTTTTGAAGCGGTTGACGCACCCGAATCATTTGTTTTTTGCGTAATCCAAGAACAAGCGAACAGGTGTCTTGTGCTAACGCCATCTGAGTTTCAAGCGTTTTATCTATAAAATCTACGTTCGAAATCGGGAAGTCCGCCAAATGAACCGAAGTTGCCGTATGTTTTCTGGTTGTGTGATTTAAATCTAAAAACAATTGATCCATATAAAATGGTGCAATTGGCGAAGCAAGTAAAGAGACTGTCTCTAAACAAGTATAAAGCGTTTGGTAAGCACATAATTTATCGGCTGGATCATCGCTTTTCCAAAATCTTCTGCGGCACAAACGAACATACCAATTCGAAAGTTGGTCATTCACAAAATCTTGAATCGCTCGGCCAGCTTTTGTTGGTTCATAATTGCTATACGCTTCATCCACCTCTGCGATTAACGAATGCAATTTGGAAAGAATCCAACGATCAATTTCCGGTCTTTTCGACAAGGGAACATCTGGTTCAGAATACGTGAAGCCATCAATGTTTGCATAAAGCGAAAAGAATGAATACGTATTATACAGTGTTCCAAAAAATTTACGCTGTACTTCTGTTATGCCTTCCAAATCAAATTTTAAATTATCCCATGGTTGCGCGTTCGTAATCATGTACCAGCGGGTTGCATCCGGTCCATATTGCGTTAAAGTAGTAAATGGGTCAACCGCATTTTTTAAACGCTTCGACATTTTTACCCCATTTTTATCTAAAACAAGTCCATTGGAAACTACATTTTTATATGCTACGGAATCAAAAACCATGGTGGCAATTGCATGTAAGGTATAAAACCAACCACGTGTTTGGTCAACTCCTTCGGCAATAAAATCTGCTGGATAACCCTCTCTGTTGTCAATTAATTCTTTGTTTTCAAATGGATAATGCCATTGTGCATAAGGCATTGCGCCTGAATCAAACCAAACATCAATCAGATCAGCTTCGCGTTTCATCGGTTTTCCGGATGGTGAAACTAAAATGATTTGATCAACATTATGTTTGTGTATGTCAATCCCTTGGTAATTTTCGTCTGACATGTTGCCAATCTCATAATTCGCAAAAGGATTTGATTCCAACAATCCAGCTTGAATTGCTTTTTCACATTCCTTGGATAATTGAGCAATAGAAGAAATACAAATGCGCTCATCTCCTTCTTCTGAAGACCAAATTGGAATAGGAATTCCCCAATAGCGAGAACGCGATAAATTCCAATCATTGGCATTTTCTAACCATTTCCCAAAACGACCACTTCCTGTAGATTCTGGTTTCCAATTGATGGTATTATTCAATTCCACCATGCGTTCTTTTTTATCCGTTACTCGAATAAACCATGAATCTAATGGGTAATACAAAACAGGTTTGTCTGTTCTCCAACAATGTGGATAGTTATGTTCGTATTTCTCTACTTTAAAAGCCTTGTTTTCTTCTTTGAGTTTTATTGCAATTTGAACATCCACTGATTTTTCCGGTGCAGTACCTTCGTCGTAATATTCATTTTTGACATACATTCCAGCAAAATCAACTACTTCAGATCGGAATTTACCTTGTAAATCCACCAATGGAACCAAGTTTCCACGATCATCTTTTACCAACATGGCAGGAACTCCCGCTTCTGCAGCAACCTTGGCATCGTCAGCTCCAAACGTGGGTGCTGTATGAACAATTCCTGTCCCGTCTTCGGTGGTAACAAAATCTCCTAGAATAACTTGAAACGCTTTTTCAGCATTTTCTGCCGGTAAACAGTAGGGGAGTAGTTGTTCGTATTTTATACCAACTAACTCTTTTCCTAAACAAGTTCCTGCAACATAGAACGGAATGGTTTTAGCACCCGCTGAATAATTTGCCAATTCACTTGCGGATTCTACGGCTTGAAATCCTTTTCCAAATTGATATCCGACTAAATTTTTAGCTAAAATAACATGAATCGGTTCAAAGGTATATTGGTTATAAGTTGAAACTAAAGCGTATTCAATGTTTGGCCCAACGGTTAATGCTGTATTGGATGGAAGAGTCCAGGGTGTTGTGGTCCATGCGAGAAAGTGGATTTCGACTGAGCTCAATCCACTTTCGACTGAGCTCAATCCACTTCTATTATTTTCAAAAATCTCTTTCAGGTTGCTGAGCGAAGTCGAAGCAACCTGAAACATCGCCACAACCGTTGTATCCTTCACATCTTTATAACATCCCGGTTGGTTTAATTCATGAGAGGAAAGCCCGGTACCAGCTTTGGGCGAATATGGTTGGATAGTATATCCTTTGTAAAGTAATCCTTTCTCAAAAAGTTGACCAATTAACCACCAAACAGATTCCATGTATTTGGGTTCATACGTAACGTAAGGATGCTCCATATCCACCCAATACCCCATTTTTTCGGTAAGGTCGTTCCAGATTTCCGTATAGCGCATTACCGCTTTTTTACACGCTTCGTTGTATTCGTCAACTGTGATTTTTGAACCGATATCTTCTTTTGTTATTCCAAGTTCTTTTTCCACTCCCAGTTCAACAGGTAGGCCATGCGTATCCCAACCAGCTTTTCGTTTCACTTGAAAACCTTTCAGTGTTTTATAGCGGCAAAAAATATCTTTAATTGAACGAGCCATCACATGATGAATTCCTGGCAGCCCATTGGCAGAGGGTGGTCCTTCAAAGAAAACGAAAGAAGGATTTCCTTCTCTGGATGAAATTGATTGTTCAAAAATCAAATCATTTTTCCATCTTTCCAATACTGTATTTGCTACGTTAGGTAAATTAAGTCCTTTATATTCCGTGTATTTTGTGCTCATGCCTCGGGTTTATTGAGTGCACAAAGGTACTTATTTCAATAGAAATAGCTGTGTTTAATTCAGAAATAGATGAAGACTATGGGAATTATATTGCGTAAATTGATTTTAAAGTTTCTTCCAAATCAGTGTGTTGATAACTGAATCCGGTTTCTATCAATTTCTTCCCTGAAACAAAATTGCCATTGAGTAATAGAATAGACATTTCTCCAAGTATCAATTTTAGGATAAATGGGGGGACATGAGGTAAGAATAATGGTTTTCGTAATGTTTTTGCCAATGTTCTTGTGAATTCTTCATTTGAATTATTTCCGCCAACAATGTTAAAAGTTCCTTGAATAGAATGATTCAAAACGTGCTTGAAAATTGCAATTAGGTCATGAATATGTACCCAATTCATGTTTTGTTTTCCGCTTCCGATTGGTGAACCAAGATATTTTTTTATTGGCGAAGCCATTTTTGGCAATGCTCCTTTTTCTGAATCCAAAACAATTGGAAGGCGAAGTATTGTTGTTTTATATTTTGCAGCAAATAAATGAGCTTTTTCTTCCCATTGTCTTACTACGTCAGATAAAAAGTCGGATCCGTAATTATCAGTTTCACTATAAGTTTTTGATGAGTTATTGAATCCATAACAATCTATTCCTGAAACAGTAATGAAATGTTCTAATTTAGGGAAGTTTGTGGAGGATATAAATAAATAATCTATTGTGTCTGTGCGTGATTTAAGAATTTCATTCTTTCGTTCATTAGTCCAACGTTTATCGGCAATTCCTGCACCAGCCAAGTTAATGATTATTTCGATTTTCTCGAGGTGTTTACCTTCAATTTTTTTTTCATGAGCATTCCAGTAAATCTGGTTCTTTCTTTTCGGTTTTCTAGAAAGAATATAAACTGTATGCCCTGCTTCTTGAAAGTGGCGACTTAGATTTGTTCCAATAAATCCTGTGCCGCCGGCAATGAGAATGGTTTTCATTACAGCGTAGTAATTTAGTTCAGTTAGTAGTTAAGCTAAATTAATTATAATTTTTAACTCTGATCATTTTAATTTCATTAAAATAGAGTAAAAAAATCTTTAAGAAAATCAACGGTTCAATTTTGTTTTTTTGCGCCTAATTTTTTGGAGTATTTTTTGAACAAGTCAGATTGGAAATTTGTGGTGGTTGCAAACTCTCCATTGACTAAAATTAAAGCTACATTATTTGTTTTCATTTCTAACGCGTTTCCCTCTGAAACAAATAGTGTGGCCGATTTTCCAATTTCAATTGAACCATATTTCTTATCAATACCAATTATTTTACAAACGTCAAGCGAAATGGATTGAATCGCTTCTTCTTCTGTAATACCATAGGCTGTTGCTGTCCCCGCTTGGAAGGGTAAGTTTCGAGCATTCATTGCTTCCATGTCACCTGCATTTTGAATCCCAAATAAGACCCCTTCTTTTTTTAAAAGATAAGGTAGTTTAAAGGATTGATCTATCGGATCATCTTCATTTTCAGGTAAACTATGAATGCGCCTAATTAAAATAGGGATATTTGAGTCCTTTAGTCGTTTTCCTAATAAATGCGCCTCATAACCACCGATTATTACAGGGAATTGGAGCTTGAACTTGGATGAAAATGAAATAATATCTAAAATTTGTTGCATCTCATCTGCATGAAAATAAACTCTTTTTGAACCTTTGAAACATCCAATCATGGCTTCCAATCGTTGATCAAATTTCATTTCTTTGTCCTTATTATGTCCTTCAAAATAGGCTTGAGCAAGTTCGAAAAATACATCGATTTCATTTTTTTGAATTTGATAATTTTCATTCGTTTTTTTTGGTGCAGGTTCTGCCCACCAGCCTCCCCCTTGCAAGCTTGAAGGCCAATTAACATGAATTCCATCATCCGCTAAAATGGTAGCATCTTCCCAATTCCATCCGTTTAATGTCATAATTGCTGAACTGCCAGATATTATTCCGCCGCGGGGTGTAGATTGACAAACTAAAACACCATTGGTAAGTACTGTCGATACAACTTTAGATTCTGGATTAAAAGCGATTTGACTTCTCACATGAGGATTGAATTCTCCTGTTTCATTGAAGTCACGCGTTGCTCGGACAGCATCAATTTCTGTTAACCCCAAGGTGGAATTTGCTGCAATAAATCCAGGGTAAATATGTTTTCCTTCCACTGAGATTATTGTGTCCCAATCGGATTTATTGAACCTCGTGACTAACGAATTTCCTATTTCAGTAATAATTCCATTTTTTATTCCAACGAGCGCATGATCTATTGTTTCCCCATTTCCTTTGTGCAGAAAGCCGTCAATTATTAGAATTTTTGCCGGTTGGGCGAAATAAATAAATTGAACAAAAATGAATGCCAGTATAAAAGTTAATTTCATTGTTTTGGATTTAGTGGGTGTTTTCAGATTCCGTTCCTTCTTCGCCTAATGTATCACAATGGAAGTGTTTTTTTCCTTTTTTCACAAATGATTTAGTTGTTTCACCTTGATCTGCTGATTGCAACATTTTTGAGATAATTCGCGCCCGCTCCATTTCATTTCTTCGCTGAAGTAATTCATCCTTTTTGTGATCAAAATAAACGGCACCATCAATTAGCGTTAATTCAACCTTTGCTGTAGTTGTTAGCGGATTACTATCCCATAAAACAATGTCGGCATCTTTTCCTGGTTTTAAACTACCGAGTGTATTATCTAAATGAAGTAATTTGGCTGGATTCAGCGTAACCATTTTCCATGCTTCCACTTCGGTCATTCCACCGTATTTAATGCTTTTTGCTGCCTCTTGATTCAATCTCCTTCCCATTTCAGCATCATCAGAATTTATTGCAACAATAACACCTTGATCAGTCATCATTTTCGCGTTATAAGGAATTGCATCGTTCACTTCAAATTTGTACGCCCACCAATCAGCAAAAGTAGATCCACCCGCACCATGTTTCTTCATCTTGTCGGCAACTTTATATCCTTCTAAAATATGTGTAAACGTGTTTATTTTGATACCCATTGAATCTGCGACATGCATAAACATATTAATTTCAGATTGTACATACGAATGACAAGTGATGAATCGATTTTCACTTAGGATTTCACTTAAAACCTCCAATTCAAGATCTTTTCGTGGTTTATTGCCCTTTTTAAGTTTGTAATTTTCCCAATCTTGCTGGTATTTTTTTGCTCGATTAAAGCCATCATAAAAAACTTGTTCAACCCCCATGCGTGTTTGTGGAAAACGAGAAGTGTTATTTTCTCCCCAATTGGCTTGTTTCACATTTTCTCCAAGAGCACATTTGATGAATTTTGGAGCGTTTGGAATGAGCATTTCTTCTGGCGTATGTCCCCATTTTAATTTGATTAATGCTGATTGTCCGCCAATTGGATTTGCCGAGCCATGTAATAATTGTGCTGAGGTTACACCGCCTGCTAATTGACGATAAACATTAATATCATCTGAATTAATAACATCACAGATGCTAACTTCTGCTGTTATTGCTTGACCGGCTTCATTGACTCCTTTTGATATAGCTATGTGCGAATGCTCGTCAATGATACCATTCGTTAAGTGTTTTCCTTTCCCGTCAACAATAATTGCATTTTTTGGATAAGTTCCTTTGTCTTTCCCAACGTAGGTGATTTTTCCATTTTCGATAATAACACACGCTTCAGTTAAAATACCCTCTGACTCATTCGTCCAAGCGGTGACATTTTCAAATACAAATGAATTTGACTTAGGAAGTGTATCATTTCCAAATCCCATATTCGGAAACCAAATTTCACCAAGATAAGACGTGTCAGAGAGAATGGAAGATTTTTCATCTTTTTCCTTTGATTTTTTTGTCCTTGTGGCGGCAAAATAGTTCATTCTACCATCGGGAAGTGAGGCGTCACCCTCAAAAATCCCACCATCCTTACCATAAACTTTTCCATGTAAATTTACGCTGCCATTAAAGTTGTTGTCGTTTAAATTAAATTGAATAATTACGTCATTATCACGATACGAAACAGACAAATTTTGCGTAATTGTATCTGTTTTCGACGTGTTGTTTTTTGAGTCTATTGTTGTTCTAAATGTAGTTATTTTTCCCTCTAATTTTTCAGGAGACCCCGATAATTCAAATTGATATTCTTTTTTATCAAGGGTTAAAGCATAATGCCCACGAAGATCAATTTTTGGTAATACTTTATGAGCCTTTTCTGTGCCTAATAACCAACTGGACAACAGAGTGCCATTTTCTGTAAATGGATCTTTTGAAAAAACATTAAAGCTTGCTAATTTTCCTGGAGACAAGTCCCCTACAGATTTACTCAAGCCTAAAATAGCTGCAGGTTTTGTTGTTAATGCTTCCAATAATTGATTGACTGTTGATCCTCTTGAAATTGATTTTCGAAGGTTAGCCCAGAATTGTTCCGCTTGCTTTATTCCCGTGCTTGTGATTGCAAATGAAATAGTATTTTTTGAAAGGATTGATGGATTGGATGGCGCAAGCTCCCAATGTTTTAAGTCGCTAATCGGAATTTGACGTGCCACATAAGGGTCCTTTACATCGTATGCCTCTGGGTAATTAATTGGGATGATAATGGCTCCGTTCAGGTTTTTATGATTGGGTAACCAAGCGTATTCCTTTCCTGTTCCGATGTAATTCCATGTTTGATTGAATTCCTTAGCAATTTTATCAGCTCGTAGGATTTCCCATTTATCCTCCGTTTTAAAAAAAGAAGGAAGTGATAATTTACTTTTCCATTCCTCCAAGGAAATGTTCCTTTCTTGATTGTTTGAATTGGAATAGTCCTCAAGGTCATAAAATGCTTGCCGTAAAAGTGCAATCGAACCCATTTGTGATGAAGGGTATGTTTGTTGCGAACTACCTTTTGAAAACGAGTAAAAAAGTCCGCTTTGCGATTGAATAAGTTGTTTATTAACGTCATTTTCACCCAAAGAAATTAATGCGGCAGATCCTCTTACAATTCCATCTTGGTAATGAGTCAATGCAATTCCAAAGCCCATTTTTAATAGAGTTTCATTCGATTTGCTATCAATTTCAAATCGAGATGCAGCATCAAACTCAGGATGAATGCTCTCATTCCAATAAGTTGCTCCTTTTGTTGTGGAAGTAATTTTTTCCGGTAATCCAATTTGACTGTAAAGTTCAATAAAGGCGGGTAATATCACCTTATTTGTACAGTCTACCAATACAGCTGACGATGGAATTTTGATTTTACTTCCAACGGAAATGACTTTATCACCTTGAATAAGTAAGGTTCCATCTTCAATTTTTTGAGAGGGACTTACATAAATTGTTGCGTGAACAAAAGCAATGAATTCAGGCTTGGAGGGGGCTACTCCGTTTTCGGGTTTTACTTGCGCTGAAAGTTTGATTGAAATTAAAACAAATAAGGCAAGCCAATTTTTTTTCAACATAATTTAGAAAATAAGAGTGTGAAAATACAAAATTTCAGTTGAAATGCCAATTTCCTTATTAACCTTGAATTGAGAATAACTTTGAATGTCAATGGGAAATTCATATCAGTTCAAAAGTTATTTTTGTTTTAATTAATCAATATAAAATGAAGACAGTTGGGATTTTTTGTGGTGGATTTTCATCTGAATTTGAAATATCAATCAAGAGTGCACAAACCATTCAAGATCACTTTCCTCCAGGTTATTACGTGGTGAAAATTATTGTTTCAAAACAAGGTTGGAAAGTTGAAACCCGGGAGGGGATTACGCCTTTTGACATTCAACAAATGACATACAATGTCAATAAATTGGATAAAAAAATTGATTTAGGTATTGTATACATTCATGGTGATCCTGGGGAAAACGGGAAAATTCAGGCATTATTAGACATGCAAGGAATACCTTACTTGAATTCTGGTCCTTTGGCTTCCGCTTTATCCTTCGACAAATGGTTTTGTAATCAATTTTTAAAATCGTTTGGAATTCCGGTAGCTAAATCTTTGCTTTTCACAAATGAAAATGAATATTCTATTGAAAATATTGAGGCTGAATTGGGTTTGCCCGTTTTTGTGAAACCTGCTGATTCTGGTTCTAGTTTCGGTATTTCGAAAGCTAAAACAATCGAAGAAATTGAACCTGCAATGAAAGCAGCCTTCAAAGAAGGGAAAACAGTTGTTGTTGAATCTTTTCTTAACGGGACTGAAGTAACTTGCGGCGTATATCGTGGGATAAACGGCGTTTTTGCTCTTCCGTTAACTGAAATCGCTTCCGATAATGAGTTTTTTGATTATGAAGCAAAATATTTAGGGAAGTCACAAGAAATTACACCTGCCCGAATTTCAGATGAATTGAAAGAAAAAATTCAAATTCAAGCCAAATATATTTATGATCTACTTCAACTGAGATCAATTTCACGAATTGATTTTATGGTGGTCGATAATATTCCGCACGTGATTGAAGTAAATACCACTCCAGGATTTTCTCCTGCAAGTATAGTTCCTCAAATGTTAGCTTGTGCTGGGATTTCGATAACTGATTTTTGGAAAGATATTTTAGAAGTCGAAAATAGGTAAAAAGAATTCCCTACTTTTATATTAAATTATGCTATGAAATATTTCGTTTTTTCCAATCTTTTCTTTTTTAGCTTTGCCTTAATGGCTCAAAAGATTACCGTTTCTGATGCCTCAACTGATTTCGCGATAGGAATTGTCGGAGTAAAACCTAGTTTGCAAGTAAATATCCCTTTTGGTGATATGGATATCGTGGAAAAGTTATTGAAAAAGGAACTGAAAGATTTCAACGGGAAATTAGATGATAAGAAAAATGAATATTTTGTTTCTCTAGGCGAATTGAAAGAATTAGGTAAAAAACAATTTGATGTTTATGCCAAAATCAATGGATCTAAAGATGGTCCTATTACAGTTATTTGGGCTGTTGATTTAGGAGGCGCTTACATGGATAAATCGGTTCATGCTGAACAATATGGAGTCTTTAAAAAAAGAAGGGGTCTTATTTGCTATTGCAGCTTCTGAGGCTAGCATTGATAAGCAAATAGAAGAGGAAAAATCGATGTTGGGCGAATTGGAAAGGGAAAAAGAAAAATTGATTAATGAGCAAAATGATACTAAATCTGACATCGAGGATTTGAAAAAGAAAATTGCCGAAAAAGAAGGGGATATTCAGAAAGCTAAATCGAAAGAAGAATCTAAGAAGACAAAAATATCCACACAGGAAAACAAATTGAAATCTGTCGAGAAACGCAAGGAACAAATCAAAAATTGATTTCTTTACGCTTAGATAGTTAACTCTAACAGATAATCCAACTGTTCATCTTTACCTAACTTAAATAGGTGTTGGTCAAATTTAATGAAACCTAATTTCTTGTAAAATTTGATAGCAACTGTGTTTTTGGACCAAACACCGAACCAAACTCGATCTATATTTCTCGCCCTTGCAATTTCAATAATGGATTCAAATAGATCTTTTCCATATCCGTTGCCATGGTATTTTTCTAGTAAATAAATACGCTCAATTTCCATACTGTTGTTGTCAATTGGTTTCTTGCGCTTATCTGGAAAATTTAACTTGCAGAACCCCCTTGTAGGCTAGATAACATTCAGATGAAGAACTTCTTATTACAGCTATGAGTTGGAAATCAGAAAGTGATTCTGATACATACAACTTCATGTTTTCTTGAGAATTTAGACTTGAATAGGTGGATGAGAATGTTTCGATACTGATTTTCTGTAAAGTAATCAGATTATTTGAGTTTGCCTTTTGAAGAATTAATTGACTCATAGGACAAATTTAATTTGAATTGGCGGAAAAATAGATAATAATTTCTCAAATTTATACTGAGTGATCGAGTAAAGAAATTTACAGTTTTTCGAATCAAATCATTGTGAGGTAAATATTTATACTATATTTACATATTAATAAATGAAATGATTATGGAAATTCCTTTTATAGCTATTGGCGTTGTTTTAGTAATAATTCTGAGCGGACTGTTAACCGTATCTCAAGGTACAATTACAGTAATCACAATGTTTGGTAAGTACCGACGGATTTTACATCCGGGGTTACGCATAAAAATCCCTTTCATTGAAAAAGTTTTTAAACGAATTTCTGTGCAAAATCAAAGTATTGAAATGGAGTTTCAGGCTGTGACAATCGATCAAGCCAATGTTTACTTTAAAAGTATGCTATTGTACAGCGTCATGGATGAGCAAGAGGAGACGATAAAAAAGGTCGCTTTTAAATTTATCAGTAACAAAGATTTTATGCAAGCGCTGATTCGTACCATAGAAGGTTCGATTCGTTCTTACGTGGCTAGTCAAAAGCAATCCGAGATTTTAGGATTGCGTCATGAATTAGTTGATAATGTAAAAGAAAATATAGATCACACGCTTGAATCTTGGGGTTTTCATTTGTTGGATTTACAAATTAATGATATCACTTTTGATGCTGCAATTATTGAAAGTATGAGTAGGGTGGTCGCATCTAATAATCTGAAAGCAGCTGCAGAAAATGAAGGTCAAGCATTGTTAATTACTAAAACAAAAGCAGCAGAGGCTGAGGGAAATGCAATTAAAATTGCTGCATTGGCAGAAAAAGAAGCTGCAATGTTGCGTGGTGAAGGTGTTGCGTTGTTTAGACAGGCAGTAGCAAAGGGGATGAGTGAAGCAGCGGAAGAAATGAAGCAAGCGAATTTGGACACGAATGTTATTTTGTTTTCGATGTGGACAGAAGCAATTAAAAACTTTGCGGAATACGGAAAGGGAAATACAATTTTTCTTGACGGAAGTGCCGAAGGAATGACCAAAACAATGCGTCAAATTCAGGCCATGCTAAGTGGAGAGATTCAATCCAAGAAAAAGTAGGCTAGAAAACAATTATTTTCTTTCGAACAACCGATTGAGAATGAGAAATTTGTAAGATGTAATTACCAGTTGCCAGCGATGTCGGTAATTTGATTTGATTTGATGATTCTCTGTCGGTTGAGATTTTACTACCTAATTCATTAAACAAACAAACTTGATTTATTTCGGCTTCTGTCTCAATTGTTATCGATTGTCCAGCAGAAAGTAATGTAGGATAGATTTGAATTGCTGTTTGTAGTTTATCTGATTGTCCTGAAGTGTTTTCCTCAATTCTAATAACTCCATGGTCATATGTCCCAGCCCACTTAATTTGATTGTTTTCATGAGCTAATGCTGTGATGTAATTATCCTGTAATCCAATGTTATCCATCGAGTAATTAAACCAAATGTTTCCTTTCTTAATTACAATTCCATAGAGTTCCGTTCCCATGAATATTCGCTGATCCATTGGGTCAATTGCCAAGCACGTTAGTCCGTTTGTTGGAATAGGCGAATTACTTAAGTTAAAACGATCCCAAGGGCCGCCATTACCCAAATCGGTCACTAATCCGGCAGCTGGAGTGGCATACCAAGGATTACCGTTGGCATCCATGTCAATATCGAGTGCTGAATTATCTGGCAAACTCGATTCAACAATGCTATGAATTGTTAATTGATTGTCTGGCGTAAAATAATCTAAGCCTCCGTTGATTGTAGCTATGTATTTTTCATTTTGCTGACCAATGCCAATGGATGTAATATTGTTTGTAAGTAAGCCATGACTAGCAATTGTCCAATTAAACCAATTTGTTCTGTCAAAGAGGGCAATTCCCTCGGTGGTAGCACACCAGATATGATTATTTTGGTCAATTTCTATTCCACGGACCAAATTATCCAATAATCCTGAATTAAATTCGGTGTAATTTGTCCATAAAGCGCCGTCAAATTTATATAATCCCCCACTAATTGTACCAATCCAAATAATAGAGTCGTTTTCAACCTTTAAAGCTCGTATATCGTTGCTTGAGAGAGGGCTGTTAGTGGAGTTGTATACTTGCCAGTTTTCATTATCGAACCTAGCTAGCCCATCATCCGTTCCAAACCATTTAACGCTATCTTGTATGGCAATGCATCGAACTGTATTAAAGGGCAAAGGAGAGTTGCTTTGATTGTAATTAATCAATTGCGGTTGACCTGAAGTAAAAAAGCTCCCGAAACTATATAGAATCGAGAGCCAATTTCTTAAATGCATTTAAACTAATCTTTAATAAATCTTCTTGTATATCGTTTTCCTTCATACGTGATATTCAGTAAATAAACACCTTTTGAAAGATTTTTACAATCTACATTTTGTTTGATTTTACCGCTTATTCCTTTGATTGCCATTTGATTTACATTTTGACCAATTAAGCTTAATACTTCCAATGTTACATTCCCTGTATTTTTTAATTCAAATGAAACATCAAAATTACCATTGTTTGGATTCGGATTGAGAGAAATAGAATTATTGAAAACTATATTCTCACCGATACCCGCACACGGATTAACAACGGCGTCAACTTGTATTAGTGGACTAGTACAAGTGCCATTTTGAGTTAGAATCTCTAAATCATACAAATAATAATAATAAGATGCACCCGCCGAAGCTCCAATAATTGTGATTATTCCAGGAAGTTCATATGGATATGTTGCTGAATTATTATTTCGATACAATCCTGTAGTTGTCGTAGTCGTAACTCCGATTCGTAGGTTACTGTCTGCTGGGACATTAAAATTTAGATTGACTCTACTTTCACCTGCAGGAACAGTTACTGTTGTCGATTGTAAAGTTGCGCCGTTTACGTCTTGTAATGCAATAGATATGTTTCCAGCACTTTGTGAATATACCAATGCCGATTTTACTGAAAAAGTTTGATGAGCATTAAAAATATTGTATTGTGTTGACGTAGTATATCCGCCTCCACCAATACCATTTGTATGCGGTTCTGCAAAAATTGTATCGTTATATGTATCCATATTTTCTACAAAATAAGGAGTCGTAACGTTCAATAAAGGAGTTGAAAAATTAGTTCCCGTACCCACTAAGTTATTCTGAGCATCATACCAATTCAAGGTTCCAGAACCAGACGCAGTTAAATTTAATATCCCTTCCGTACAAACCGTATCACCTAATGCAATTGGACTGTTTGGTGTAACACTATTCACATGGAATGGGGTTGAAGAAGAGCTGCCACAATAATTTGTAACAGTGCAAGAATAAGTCCCTGGTTGTGATACAGTAACACTCTGAGTTGTTTCACCTGTATTCCACAAGAAAGAGGTGCCAGCTGTGGCCGTTAAAACAACAGAAGAGCCTGAACAAAGATTACTAGATCCATTAGCCGAAATTGTTGGAATTGCACCTGAATTATTAGGCTGTTGCATGGTTAATGTTACCGGTACTGCCGTGAAGTTATTATCTTCTCTTTCCTCTGTAAAGTAATTATTTTTATCAACCTCCATTACGATGTAGTAATCACCATTACATGTGTTTGGGGGTACATTTATCCACATTCCATCTAAGTGCTTGCCGTAAACGTCAGTCCATCCGGAAGATATACCTTGTTCCACCACTGAACAGTTATAATTACCACCACCAAGATTCCAATTTGGAAAATCGGTGTTAAGCATTGTAATTCCTTGATTGTAAACAGTGTTCTCATCTCTACAATGTCCATAATAAGTACTTCCTGTCCCCGTTCCACATTGACCATAATCCATCAAACAAAATCCGATTTTAGCACCCTGCCCAACGATTGGCCAACTTAATGGATTTGGGTCTGCTGTTGGAATTCGTAGGGTCATAACAGCCCAGTCATCCACATGATTGTGTCCGTGAACCGGGTGATATGTCATACTTCCTGTCCATTGATCCACATAGCTCATAACATTTCCATCTTTTTTATAAATTCGCTGAATCAGCATCTGTTTTGGATTCGGTACTCCGTTTGGACAAGTGAAATTTCCAGTTGCAGAAACATTAAAAATGGTATCAGTACCACAAATAAATGCTCGATTTCCATTCGCGTCTTGTCCTCTAACAGTAAATGATCCATGTCCGATATTTGGTGTAGAGCCTGTAACTCGCAATCTACCATTGTCTGGACCTTGCCCAGTATAGTTAGTTCCTGCGCCAGATTGAGGGTACTCCGTCCAGCCGCCATTTGTAATTCCTTTCCAGGAAGCAGTGATATCCGGAAATAACAGGCAATTAAACGAGCCATCCTCACAAATACACGAGGTTGCATTAGTTGTTGTACATTGAGAAAAATATCCTGTCGATACAGTAAAGAAAATTAAGGCGAATAATAATTTTTTCATATAAATTTAGTTTAGCTCGTTAAAGATAAAATAATTTCTACAAAAAACAAGTCTATTTAATTGATATTTAGCTGGTGTGAAAATTGAAAATTATCTGAAATACGGTGATATATTGCTATTGGATAAATAAATACACTAATTTTAAGTGAAATTAATTTAAAAAATTTTGCACCCTGAACCGACTTATTCTAAATTGTAAGCCTATTTCTTTTTTGATGTAGGTCTGCGAACCAAATCCTTGCCTATAATATCCCTCCATTTTGTAACTCCAGGCTTTTCTTGCTCTAGAAGAACCTGATTTATAGCGAAAAATAATGAGACTTCCTCTTAGTACAAAAGCATTACGATTATTTTGGTTAGCAGTGTTAGGATTGAGTAAAAAATGATACTCTGGGGTAATAGCTAACTCAAGAAATTCTTTGACGCAGATGCCTCTCACTTTTCTGCCTGGAGTGGATAAGATTCTTTTTTTAAATTGAAGACCAGGTGAGATAAAATGAAGGTTAGAACCTAACTCAGCTGCAAGGCGATTATCAAAATTGGTTGAGTTTCGGTAATTGATTTCTGGTATCATATAACGATTTATTTGAGAGCTTATACCAACTGAAAAGTTTTTTTGATCTTCTCTTAAACTTGAGGAGAAGCCTGCTGCAATTCCAATGTTTTGTTTGTTGCGCACGTAATATTGCGAATTTACAGGTGAATGAGAAGCACTAAAAAAAAGTGTTATCATGAAAAATCGGTAATTACATCTTTGCATAAAGCTTAAACACTTTACTCTTGATTTGTTACAGTAAAAAATATACATCACATAAAACCACTTCGAAAAGTGGTTTTATATGGAATTTATCTTTGATTAAACCAGTACTTTCGGAGCAGCTGCAAGAATTTCGCTGCTTGTTTCTGTTGCGAATTTCTCAAAGTTTTTAACAAATTTAGCGGCTAAACTGGATGCTGTTTCATCGTAAGTTGATTTATCAGCCCATGTATTTCTTGGATTTAATAATTCACTAGGAACTCCTTCACAAACAGTAGGGTATGCTAATTCGAAAACGGGTAATTTTTCAAAAGACACATGAGTTAATTTGCCAGTTAATGCTGCTGTAATCATCGCACGTGTATGTGACAATTTCATGCGTTGTCCAATGCCATATGATCCACCTGACCACCCTGTATTTATTAACCAAACGTTAATTGCTGTGCCGTTTAGTTTTTCGCCTAATAATTTAGCATATTGGGCAGGATGCAATGGTAAAAATGCGGCTCCAAATCCAGCTGAAAATGTAGTTGTTGGCTCTGTAATGCCAACCTCTGTTCCAGCAACTTTTGCCGTATATCCGGACATGAAATGATACATCGCTTGTTCATTGGTGAGTTTGGAAATTGGAGGTAAAACACCAAAAGCATCTGCAGTTAAGAAGAAAATATTCTTGGGTGCTCCTGCCTTAGAGGGAACCATGATGTTTTCAATGTGATGAATTGGGTAGGACACTCTTGTATTTTCAGTAATTGATCCATCTGTATAATCAGGAGTGGAAGTTTCTTCAAGAAACCCAATGTTTTCTAATAGAGATCCAAATTTTATTGCATCGTAAATTTGAGGTTCTTTTTCTTTCGATAAATCGATTGTTTTAGCATAACAGCCACCCTCAAAATTGAAAACTGTGTCATTACTCCATCCATGCTCGTCATCTCCAATCAATCTTCTATTTGGATCCGAAGATAATGTTGTTTTTCCCGTTCCGGATAAGCCAAAAAAGATTGCAGTGTCTCCATCTGTACCAACATTTGCCGAGCAATGCATGGATAGAACATTTTTTTCATGAGGTAAGATGAAATTTAATACAGAGAAAATCCCTTTTTTGATTTCGCCCGTGTAGCCGGTTCCGCCAATAAGGATTATTTTTTTTGTGAAATTCAAAATCGCAAAATTTCCTTGTCGCGTTCCATCAACCTCAGGATCTGCCTCAAAACTTGGGACACACAGAATATGCCATTCTGGATTAAAATTTTCAACTTCAACATCGGTTGGTCTTAAGAACATATTGTAAGCAAATAGATTTGACCAGGGTTGTTCCGTGATAACCCGAATATTCATTTGAAAGGCTTCATCAGCACATGCAAATGCATCTCGAACATACATGTCTGAATCTCCTATATAATCCTTCATTTTTGCATACAATGCATCAAATTGTTCAGGACTAAAACCAATATTAATATCTCCCCACCAAACAGCATTTTCTGTTTTTGAATCTTTTACGATAAATCGATCTTTAGGTGACCGACCTGTAAATGTACCTGTATCGATAGCGAGTGAACCCGTATCCGTGAGCACCCCTTCTCCGAGGATTATGCTGTCTTCAATAAGTTCTGCAGGAGTTAAATTCCAATATTCAGTTGCTAGATTGTCCAAGCCAATAGTGGTTCCAAGATCTGAATGTTTCCCAAATTTCCCAATTTTTCCCATGGTCTTCTCGTTAGGTTACTTAATAATTGCTGACAAAATTACACTTTCAAGGCTGTTTTCTAAAGAAAATCAAGGAATAGTTACGAACAGAATAAAACTTTTTTTTGTTGACAAAAAACAAATCAAAAATGAATAAAAAAACAGTATATTAACTTAGTGTTAAATTAAAACTAATACCCAGCTTTTTCCGCATTATAGCTTTTAAAAGTGCCATTTCCTATGGCTATTATTTCATTTTGGTCATTAACGAGTGCTGCCTCCATAAAAAGAATGCTTGCTCCTTTTTTTAGACACTTGGAAGTACAATAAACGGTTGAGTTTTTGAGTGCTGGTTGAAGGAAACTTACCTTAATTTCAAGAGTAGAAATAACTTGTCCGTTTGAGCAAACTAAAGACAAAGCACCAACACCCATGGTCGCGTCTAAAATTGAAGCGACAAAACCACCATGAGCTGCGCGGGGAGTAGCGGTTAATTCTTCTGAAATAGAACAAGAATAAATACATACTCCGGGTTCTTGAATTTCAAATTCCATTCCGAGCAATCTTCCGAAAGCGTTGTGCTCAATGTACTGCTGTATAAGTGGGTGTTTCACCATTTTTTATCCTAACCTTTTAGTAATTAAATCGCTCACTTTTTTAAAAAAATGAGTGGGTTGAAAAGTCCTCCATTCGATATCATCCAATTCCCCTCCCATATTAATATAATGATCGATATGTATTTGCTGGAATTCCTTTAGTACATGTTCATGAAAATTAACCATGGCAATCCAACCCTCTTCAATTTCATCAAACCATTCTTCATAGTAACAGTCATCTGAATAGTGAAAATTTAATACATTTTCTCCAATCAAAATGAATTGTTGGATTCCTGCTTCATTCATATGCTCAATAATTTCTCTTTTGAGTCGCATAATGTCATTTTCAATAGCATCGTTCCATTCGCCAATCAGCTCAATAATGGTATAACCTTCATCATAATCTGTATAAAGAACTTTCAAAAAAAGCGTGGACGAACCAAATGAATCCCATTGGGGGTGAATGTAGTAATTGTATATGGCATGGCTAAATTCAAACTCACTGTATTCTGTTCCAAAAAAGGGAGATAATGAGTCTTCTGAAGCGACGTAATAACCACGCCAATTGAAATATGGTTCAACCTGATGCATGCACAAAATTAAAAGAAGAAAATGAATTCAATCAACTATTTGAAACTTTTGTTTTACATTTGATTTTATTTTAATACATCACTTTTTATGAGGTCATTTATATGCGGGATTTTAGTTCTTTTTTTGGTCGCTTCTTGTGGTAAGAAGGATGAAAAACCAATAGAGGATTTGTTTACATCTTATGTGCAATCAAACAAGAAGATTGTTGCTTTTGGATCCATGAATGTGAAAGAAATTTTAACCAAGGCAGAATATTCTTCTATTCCAAAATACGGTCAGATTATTGGTTCTCAAATTGAATCTTTGAAGAATACAATTAATTTAGATAAACCGGTTTATTATGCGTTGGAAGGGCCTTTGGATAGAAATGGAGTTCCTGCCGCAGTTTATATGTTTGCGGAAGCTAAAAACCAAGATTCTGTTGTGGGTAAACTTAAGTCTCTCGGGTTTGAAATGCAAAAAGAGGAAGAGCTGAATTATTATCATCAAGGAGATTTTGGAATGTCTGTTAAGAATTCTTTATTGATAGGAGTTTACAAACCAAAGTACAAAGATTTTAAGGGACTACTTTCATCGATTATTAAACAGTCAAACGAGGAAATGAAAACGGATAAAATTTCCGAAATGATTCATACTAAATCGGATGTTGTTGCCGGTATTAATTTGGAATCATTGTATGGAACTTCAAATACCGATTTACAAAAATTAACCGCTGATAAAAAAGTAATCATATCTAAATTGGTGAAAGATTCTTATGTGTTAAATACACTGAATTTTAATGCGGGTGAGTTAATACTGCAGTCTAAAAATTACTTTTCAACGGCTTTGGTACAACGAATTCCTCTGAATCAAACTCCGGCTACTAATATGTTGAAAAATTTGGGATCAGGAGACCCTCGCATTGGTTTATTACTTAATATGGACTTTAATAGATTAAAATCGTTGATTACTGATTTTGGCTTGCAGGATGAATTAACCCAGGCTTCCAATGAGTTAGTTTCTTCCGATTCATCTTCCCTTGATTTGCTCGGTGCTGTTTTCAATGGTCAATTTGGCGCGGTAGTTTTCGAGGAATTAATGGATGAGGGAGGGATTACTCCTAGTGTGAATGTGCTCGTTGGGTTTGGTAATCAAGGGAAAAGTCAAATTGACAAATTAGGAATACCTGGTATTAGTCTTTTGCAAAAAGAGGTTTTTGATTCTCATGCCTTATTTTATACTTCTGAAAAATTTAAATCTTCAACCGGATCAATCAAAGTTCCTGAAGGATGTGCGAATTTTGGAATGAAACCAATAAGCGGTTTTGTTTATTTGAATGGCATGCAAATGGAAGATTTTGACGCAGAGGAGGAATACAAATTCATCGAAAAAATTGATTATTTGTATTTTGAGTACGGTATGGATGGCGGTATTATTCGATTGAAAGCAATTGATGACAAAACGAATATTTTAAAACAAGCTATTGATCAGGCAGTTAGAGAGCTTTCGGAAATGTTATTCAAAATGGTTTTTTAATTGACTTACTGTGGGAAAAGATAAGCTGAGAAGGTTCGCTATTGTTGAAAATTACCCCCATTTTATTCAGCCCGTTCTAGGTGAAAAGTGCTCTCTTTTGGGGAAATGGAGGCAAGACTATTTTAATAATGACAATCCAATTGTTGTTGAATTAGGTTGTGGAAAAGGAGAATATACCGTAGGGCTTGCTCAGCGAAATCCCAATGTTAACTATATTGGAGTGGATATCAAAGGAGCACGGATGTATATTGGAGCTAAACAAGCATTAGAATTGGACTTAAAAAATGTTGCTTTTCTACGCACCAAGGTTGATTTTATTACAGATAGTTTTGAAAAGGATGAGGTAGATGAAATTTGGCTTACTTTCTCCGATCCTCAGAGAAAAAAACCGAATAAAAGACTCACTGCTAAACCATTTATTGAAAGATATAGAAAGATATTGAAAGATGGTGGTATAATTCATTTAAAAACAGATAGTTCCATTTTGTTTGAATTTAGCGAAAAGCAAATTAAGGAGAATAATTACCCTCATGAATTAATTAGTTGGAATATATATAAAGACTTAAATCAATTAGCCACGGAAGATGAGAAGGAAATTCTTCAAATTAGAACACATTACGAAAAGTTGTTTACAGCTAAAGGAAGCGTGATTAAATATGCAAAATTTAGAATTCATTAATTAAAAATAATAATAATCTAATTTTGTGTAGTAGCTAAATTAACAAAACGATTGACGTCTTGCGTTTGAGTATGTTTATGCTAAGCATAGAAGTTAATCAACTTACCGTAAAGCGAGAAACGTATGAGTTTTTTTCTATATTTACTAAAAATAACACAGAGGATGAAGAGTAAAATGAACAGTTTTTTTGTGATGGCATTTGGTTTTTTTGCCGTTATGATATTAACCCAATCTTGTGAAAAAGAAGATGAAGGTTGCGATGAGGAAAACATAAGTTATATAGGTGGTGATGAAAGCCATAATAGCGGCCAAAATTGTATGCAGTGTCACCAGGATGGGGGAGAAGGAGAGGGTTGTTTTGTTATCGCTGCTACAGTATATGATAGTATCCAACAAAACCCAGTTGCCAGTGGAAAGGTAGAATTTTTTACAGAACCAAATGGTTTAGGTCAAAAAATTAAAACGGTAGAAATAGACTCCAAAGGAAATTTTTTCACAACGGATATGTTTGATTTACAAGGGCTTTATCCAGTTGTCACTGGGCCAACAGGAAACAAAAAATACATGGGTTCTGCATTGACTACCGGTCAGTGTAATTCATGCCATACTCCAGGAAATCGCATTTGGGTTAACTAACAGCCTATTTTTTTATAGTATCTGTTTTGGTTTTGCATTTTTCGTCCAATTTAGCATACCAGGCATCGTTTTCTTTGGCGTATTTTGTCTCGTCACTTCTAACCTTGTAAAATTCTTTCAAATCAGGAAACATTTCTTTGGTAACTTTTTTAAAACAATCACAGTCCCAATTATCACTTTCTTTAAACCCTTCACACATGATTTGAAGTTGTTGTTCAGGTTTACCATCTTTTTCTTTCCAGTCTTCACTTGGTTTCTCTTCACAAGAGCTTGCGAGAACAAAAATAGATGCTAGGCTTGCTAAAAGTATTTTTTTCATTGATTAAATTTTTAGTATTTTTACTTTGTAAAACACACAAATTTAAAATTTAAATCATGAAAAATTATTTTATCGCATTGTTTTTTTTGTCATCTGTAGGTGTCTCTATTGCTCAACAAACCATTGGGGGCGTTTCAGTACCTGCAAAAGTTTCAGTTGATGGTAACAATTTAGTTTTCAATGGTGGCGGAATTCGGGTAAAATACACCTTTAATTTATATGTTGGTGCCTTGTATATTAAAAGACCTTCCATGGATGCTAATAAAATTATTAACGACGATTTAACAATGGCCATTCATTTGAATATCATTTCAGATAAAGTAACTCGAGAAAAGTTCATCGAAACGGTAAACGAAGGATTCAAAACAGCTTCTCATGGCAAGGCAACAGAAGCACAAAAAAATACCTTGAAAGGTTTCTTTTCCGATGCTTTTAAAAAAGGAGATAAAATTCGATTAGAATATATTACAGGAAAAGGCCTTAAGGTATACAAAAACAATGTCTACAAAGGAATAGTGCCAGGTTTAGAATTTAAAAAAGCGCTATTCTCAATTTGGTTAGGAACAAAGCCTGCGGATGCTTCATTAAAAAATAAAATGCTGGGAAAGGCATAATTTTTTTTTAAAAAATTATATCTCTAAATAGTATTTTGAAAAATTGAATTGTTTTGAGAAATAAAGTTCGGTTGTTTTGCAATTGTATTGAGCTAAGTAGTATCACTTAAATTATCTATTTTCAATGAGTTAAATTGGCAACTATTTACATTTTTATTCGTATTATTGCTTTGTGAAAAAGTGTTAATTAATGAGAGTAATTTATTTTTTGTCCCTAATAGTTATATTTTTAAACACAAGTGTATTAGCTCAGAAAGTTACATATACATATGTGTTTAGAATTAAGGAAGTTACAAGTTATGCGGTTGCAGAAACAAACTTTGATTTAATCAGGGGGCAATTTAATACTTCTGGATCTTTTGCAAATGTTTTAATGTTTGACAATAAAGAATTATTTTTTAAAATTACAACTCAAATTTTAGTTTCTGAAACGGCATTTAGAGAGTTTTTATTCTCTAAAGGTCTTGATTTGCGGGATTTTGAATTCACAGAAATAAAGGAATGAGATTAAATAGATACATAGTTCAGTTTCTAATTGTATTCGTATTTTTAATTCGTGCGTTTGTAGGTTTTTCTCAATGTTTTACTTCTCCTTTTGGGGTATATCCATCAGCAACATTTACTCCCACCTGTACAGGTGCTTATCAAACAATTACAACTTGTGGTTATCGAGGAGAATATTCCAATGTTAATGTTGTAGCAGGAACCTCTTACACGTTTCAAAGCTCAGTTGCAACGGACATAATCACAATAGATGATAATGGAGCAGCACCTGCATTAACTTTTGGAACTGGTACTGTAACTTGGGTTGCTACATATACAGGTGTAATACGATTTTATACTCATGGTCCCGGCTGTGCCACTGGTACGGGTTGTAGGACGAAAAGAGTATTGTGTGGGGCTGCCGTGCCACCTCCGATCAATGATTTAGTTTGTAGTGCTACACCCATTGATTGTAATCAAACTATTGCTGGTACAACAGTGAATGCAACTAATTCAGGGACTGGTGAAAATCTAACTTGTGGAACCATTCAATCTACCGCAGGCGTTTGGTATGTTGTTGCTGGAACTGGCGGTGTAATGACCACTTCCTTGTGTGGTACAGCTTGGGATAGTAAGATTTCTGTTTTTTCTGGGCCAAATTGCAATACATTAACTTGTGTTGGAGGAAATGATGATAATGGTCCCGCATGCGCAGGTACTTCAGCTTCTTATTCTTGGACATCTGTTGTAGGTGTTAATTATTATATTTTGGTTCATGGTTATTCAACCACATCAGCTTTTAACATTAATTTGGCATGTGTAACTGTTACCCCAGCACCAACATCTATTGCTGCATCACCCACGTCAATCTGTGCCGGACAATCCTCTACGTTAACTGCTAATGGTGTCGTTGGAACTGTTTATTGGTATACTGGATCATGTGGAGGTACATTGGTTGGAACAGGTAATTCAATCAATGTAACTCCAGCCACAACAACTACTTATTTTGCTAGAAATTTCTCAAATGGAATTTTTAGTGTCAATTGTGTTTCAGTTACTGTAACCGTAAATCCAATTCCACCTGCACCAACTGTTACAGGAACAACTACCATTTGTTCAGGAAGTTCAACAACATTAACTGCTAGTAATGGTACTCCCCCATACACTTGGTATACGAATGCTAATGGGACTGGAAGTATAGCTACAGGAGCTACATTCACTACACCTGTTTTGAATAATAATACCACCTATTATGTCGGGGGGAATTCGTCAGGTGTTGCGCCATCAAATGGAAGTTTAACAACAACCACAGCTGGGGGTAATGGCTGTACGTTTGGAAATATGTTTAATGTAGTAGCTGGAAGTTGTAACATAGATATAACCGGTTTTACAGTTAGTCCAACGAATGCTGGAGCACAAACTGTCGCTGTATACTACAAAGCAGGAACCTATGTTGGCTTTCAAACCACACCTGGGGCTTGGATATTATTAGGCAATTACCCAATAAATGCCGTTGCTGCGGGTGCGCAAACATTCTTTAATTGTGCTAATATTAGTATTCCTGCCAATGCAACTTATGGTATTTATGTTTCTTATAATGCGATTTATTCGAATACAGGAGGCCCTTATACCAATGGAGATATAACAATAACGCCTGGTGAGGGACTATGTAATTTGTTCGGTTTGCAAAATGTCCCAAGGACTTTTAATGGAACCATTCATTATCAAAAGTTGTGTAATGCTTCATGTCCTTCTCCACTAACTCCTGTTACAATTACAATTGGTCCAAGTCTTACCCCAACCTTTTCTGCGTTAGGCCCATTCTGTTCGGGCTCCACAATCAATGCACTTCCAACAACATCTAATAATGGCATCACAGGAACGTGGTCACCAGCGATTGATAACACAACAACAACAACTTACACGTTCACTCCAACAGCGGGACAGTGTGCTACAACAGCAACGCTTACCATCACAATTACACCAAATACGACCCCAACATTGGCTTGTTATGAATCCTTAGGATCTTTCAATACGGCAACATGTACTTGGAATGTAACAGGAACACAACCTTCTGCACCAACAGGATTAGCATGTTATCAAACATCTACTTGGAATCCAACAACATGTATTTGGGATATTACCGGAACACAACCAGCAGCACCAACAGGCTTAGCGTGTTACCAAACAGCAACGTGGAATCCAACAACCTGCGTTTGGGATGTAACGGGCACTCAGCCAGTAGCACCAACGGTATTGTGTCATCAAACTGCAACGTGGAATCCAACAACTTGTGTTTGGGATGTAACGGGCACTCAACCAGTAGCACCAACGGTATTGTGTTATCAAACGGCAACATGGAATCCAACAACATGCGTTTGGGATGTAACGGGCACTCAGCCAGTAGCACCAACGGTATTGTGTTATCAAACTGCAACATGGAATCCAACAACATGCGTTTGGGATGTAACCGGCACTCAGCCAGTAGCTCCAACGGTATTGTGTTATCAAACTGCAACATGGAATCCAACAACATGCGTTTGGGATGTAACGGGCACTCAACCAGTAGCCCCAACGGTATTGTGTTATGAAACGGCAACATGGAATCCAACAACATGCGTTTGGGATGTAACCGGCACTCAGCCAGTAGCCCCAACGGTATTGTGTTATGAAACGGCAACGTGGAATCCAACAACATGCGTTTGGGATGTTACGGGCACTCAGCCAGTAGCCCCAACGGTATTGTGTTATGAAACGGCAACATGGAATCCAACAACTTGTGTTTGGGATGTTACGGGCACTCAGCCAGTAGCCCCAACGGTATTGTGTTATCAAACGGCAACGTGGAATCCAACAACTTGTGTTTGGGATGTAACCGGCACTCAGCCAGTAGCTCCAACGGTATTGTGTTATCAAACTGCAACATGGAATCCAACAACATGCGTTTGGGATGTAACCGGCACTCAACCAGTAGCTCCAACGGTATTGTGTTATCAAACTGCAACGTGGAATCCAACAACATGCGTTTGGGATGTAACGGGCACTCAGCCAGTAGCACCAACGGTAT
>Ga0247833_1000461_pt1 | contig 74096 bp, 58 predicted proteins | sample LaCruzMarch2015__7_FD_187117 | JGI IMG/M metagenome (GOLD analysis project Ga0247833, IMG submission 187117) | Freshwater microbial communities from meromictic Lake La Cruz, Castile-La Mancha, Spain - LaCruzMarch2015_8m | ecosystem: Environmental > Aquatic > Freshwater > Lake | place: Spain...
AAAAGACACCTTGGAAAAACTACCCACTTGGCCCAACAGCCGCATCGACGAATTACTGCCTTTCGGCAAATCAGATTAAATTGATTTTGGCAATTTCTAAGTTAGTGGTCGGGCTGCTCGCATACACTTGATAGGGATGCCGGACGCAATATCCGGCATCCATTTTGAATTACAACTCTAAATTACAACTCAAAATCCGCCGGATTCAACCCTAATTCCTTAGCAATTTTAGCGGCAACCTTTTTTTCCATTTCATCAAAATGTCCGTCTGCAGCGGCAATCGCAATAATCATGCGGATCAACAAACGCGCCGCATCAGCATTTGATTTCATTTTACCTAAAGCTTGGTAAGCTTTGGCTTCGCCGATGTCTTTATCAAATTCCAGTTGCCCGACATGATCCTGAAAGGCTTTAATCACGTCGCTGGTGGTGAACACCGACAACGCGTCGTGGCCTTCGATGAATTTAATCATTTTTTGTTTTTCTTCGGCACTGACACTACCGTCCGCCATTGCCACCAAGGCAGAACCCGCCATAGCAGCATTTAAAAAATCTTTATTTTTAAATTTTAACGCTTCCGTTTTTAATTCGTTAGCTTTGGTTTTTATTTGATTTAGAAAATTATCAAAACTCATGGTTTGCTCCTGATTTAGTGGGTGGAAAAAAAATTAACCGGAAAATTGTGCGTATTGCTCCCGTGTTGTTGCCATTTTAACACCGTAACAACTTTGTCGGTTAAGGATAGCTTTGCCCCACTGTTGATGGGTGGCAACTTCGCACATGCTATTGTGCATCTTAAAAACAGCAGGGGCGTCATCCTCATTTAGGCTCAAGGCCATTTCGTAGTCTTCCCTTTCAACCGCATAGGCAGTTTCAATCGCCTCAATTTGATTAGGATGGATGGCTGTCTTACCCGTCAAACCATACGCCAAATCCAAGACAATTTCCCGCTGCAAGGTCGCAATATCATCAAGATAGTCAAAAACAGGTGCCGATAGTGAGAAATTATGCGGCTTAAACAAAGTCACCAACTGCGAAATGACATAGGCCATCGGCGTATCATAAATCGTCATTAAACGCGGTCTACGTATGCCCAGCACATTCATTAAATCGTTGCCCCCGATACGTAACATTAAAATATTAGGAAAAACATTGGCTTGTGATAATCTTTCACATAACCTGATCATCGCTTGGCTATCAAAAACCTCACGGGTTTCCAAAGTTGGCATGATTTTAAATGCGGTGCCATGTAGTTGGTCAAAATAAGCATCGAAGACTTTTTCAGTGAATTTTGGCAACACAAACCCGTCGATCTTATCGATGGCCGGCAATTCCAACAAGCGGGCCAATACAATCGGATTGCGGGCACGGATGAAACGATAGCGTTTTTGTGTGACTTCAAAATCTGGCAGACAGGCCCCCAAGTGCCGTAAACTGCTGTCAATATCTTGGCTGGACACCGCATCTTCAGTGCAAAAAATCATCGAACGTAAAAATTTAAGTTTATCGCCATTGGCAATTGCCACCAAATCCCGCCGGTGTGCAGGCATATAAAGCGGTGCGCCTAACATCCACGGCGAAAACAATTCAGGTAATGATGGATGGTATAGGGTCATAAGGTTATCTCTTTGATTAGGGCTACGGCGCGGTAAGGTAGATCGGAACAGACGACAATCGGAATGGCACGGTATTCAGCCAACCAGCGTAAATGCATAGTTGCTTCTGCGGCATCATCTTGTAACAGCAGCAAACGGGCTTCACGGCGTAAAAAAACCCGGGTCGCTTCACCGATGCCCGGTTTGATGAAATGAGTATGGCTGACATGATAATTTGTTAGCAAATCAGCAAGCAGTTTCTCTGAGATTGCCGATTGTCCGGATTGATATTGTGCCGGAACGATCGGTTTGCCCCATTGTTCGGCGACACTGGCGAGAATTTCATCAATAAAAAAACGCGACAAATCCTGCTCGGCAAAGTCTTTATAATACACACAACCGTGAAAATCCTTGGCGGCGGCAGTGTGCGGATCATACACCGAACGGCTAACCAAACCGGAAACGGTTGCATTCAGTATACACGACGGAATCAAATAATCTTCTGCCGAAGCCGCCATCGCCGCCGTACCTGACAAATCTGCCAACACATAAAGCTCCGCTGGAATGTCCACCCCATCGGTTTCGGCAAACGTCCGCAAACTCGCCGCCAACTGCCGCCCAATCACGCCCTTCCCTGTCCAACCATCGACAAAAACTAGTGTTTCCGGTGCGTGACGTTGCAGAATAAAGCGTAAAGCGTTAGTGTCAATACCGACATCACGAATGATGGAAATGGAATAATGGGTAGCATTGATTTGGTAATAGGTATGCATAACCCGCTTCAACAATACGCCTATCGGGGTTCCAGCCCGCGCCAACGACACCAGCGTGACCCCATGCGTGCGCGTGGCGATAATCCCAGAAGCCAAACTAATAACATCAGCCGCCACGCGCTGCTTGTTCGCCGCCATCGCTTGCCGGAACAAATCCAAATACGCGGCCGAAGGCAAAGATTCATGGCTAAGCATTTGCGAATAATGTCTTTGGCCTGATTGGATTAGGGCTTCTTTAACAGCTAATGGGGTGTTTTCAATAGTGATTTGTTTAAGCAAGAAGTCAACATCATCGGCGAAATAACTGCCTGAAAAGGGGGTATTAGTCATGGTTTTGACGGTCAATTGCGGAAAATACGCCCCCAAAGGGCATAAAAGGATAGGAATCCCGACTTAAAAATGATTTGGCGGTATTGGAGTCCACGTTTTCGGTACAACCCCAACTTATCCAATAAAACAATCCTTGAATTATTAGGCGAGGTGTTGCAAACCTAATGCCGTTCCTGCCCCAGTAATTTTAGCTATTTTGCAGCCTTACACCCATTTAGTTGCCGTTTTCCGAAACAAGTGCCTCAAGCTTAATCTTAGCCAAATTTCGTATGGTTTCGTCACTATCGTTGACCGCTTGCTGGAGCAATTCAGTATCATTGGTAATGCTATCCACCGCCATTATCCTAACATCAGCAGAACTGTCATTCATGGCCTCCCGTATCGCTTGCGTAACGGCAGCACTACTTTCTTGATGCGTGTAACTGGAAATCGCTTGCGCCCTTACATTCGCATCTTCGTCAGATAAAGCCTGCTCTATAGCGGTTTTTACAGCAATATTGTCTGTATGGCTCTCGCCCAATAGCGAACCTATCGCATCGGCGCGGTCTTGTGGATTTTGCGATTTTGACATTTCCAAAAGTTGGTCTACGCGTCCAGATTCTGGGTTTTTATCTTCCCTGTTTTTGTTTGTTGAAACTGGAATGTCTTTGGCAAGCGTTTTTCTTGAGCCAATTATCCAGATTTCGGCTATTGGGAACTTGCTGGTGGATGGATTTGTTGATTGGTGATAGCGGACAATCAAATCAGCTTTTCGATCCAATATACATTCCAATGCTTCTTTGAATGTTGCGCCTCTACACTTTATTGTAACCCTATCTTCGGGCAAAGCCGAGTAATGGATTGGAATATGTGTTTTATCAGCGAGCGCGTCCAATACCTGTGTTAAAGGCATTTGCAGTACTTCGAGATGTAATCCCTGGCCTTGGTAGGCGGATATGCTAAGAGTGGGATGTGTATCAGTTGAAAGCTTTATCGGTGTTTCAGCAGAAGCCCAACCAGCATAGCCTATAAGCATCCACAGCAGTGCTTGGCAAATCAATACTTGCAAATGAAGTTGAAGCATGAGATTCAAACGAGTCATATGGTGATTTTTCCATACAGTATAGCAAAACGCTATGTTCAGTTTAGAAATGGTTTCTATCATGAATCTTAAAGTATGAATCGGGTTTTACGCCCATCTTACGAAAAAAAACATATTTTTAGCCAAAAAGTCAGGCACAGGAAAATTGAAATACTATGAGTTAAAATTAATGATAAGGTGTCTGCCAATTACTCAAGGCAACCCAACCAAGTCAAATGTCTTTTAGGCCTTTGGTAGGGTTACGCCAGTCTGACCTTGGTATTTGCCACCACGATCTTTATAAGAAGTTTCACACACTTCGTCACTGCCCAGAAACAACATTTGCGCGACCCCTTCATTAGCGTAGATTTTTGCCGGCAGGGTCGTGGTGTTGGAAAATTCCAAAGTGACATGACCTTCCCATTCCGGTTCCAAGGGAGTGACATTAACAATAATCCCGCATCTGGCGTAAGTCGATTTGCCCAGGCAAATTGTCAAAACATCACGTGGAATGCGGAAGTATTCGACAGTCCTGGCCAAGGCAAAGGAGTTGGGAGGGATAATACAAACATCTGCCTTAAGGTCAACAAAGCTGTTTGAATCAAAGTTTTTCGGGTCGACGATGGTTGAAGCGATGTTGGTGAAGATTTTAAACTCGTCTGCACAGCGGACATCGTAGCCATAGCTTGAAGTCCCGTAAGAAATAATTGGCCCACTCACAGCTTCCCTGACTTGTGCGCTTTCAAACGGCTCGATCATGCCGTGCTGTTGCGCCATGCGGCGTATCCATTTATCGCATTTAATGCTCATAGTTTTGTAATCACCTGAATTAATTATGGATTAAATTTTATCATAGATTGGCCGCGACGCATTCGCTGCCAGACGCGTCGCGATAAATGCGCTTAACTATTTTGAACGACTATGGTCGGAAACCTCGAGCTGAAATCTTTGGCTTTTAAAGCCAATTTAGCAGCAGTTTTACGGGCGATAGTTCTGTAAATATCTGCGGCACGGCTATCAGGATCGGCAACAACCGTCGGTCTGCCCAAATCGGCATCTTGGCGTATGTTTATGTCTAACGGCAAGGCACCCAAAAAATCAACTTTATTGATTTCCGCCATGTCCATACCTCCGCCAGTACCAAAAATGGCTTCTTCATGACCGCATTGGGAGCAGATGTGCAGGCTCATATTTTCAACAACACCCAACACTGGCACATTGACTTTGGCAAACATGCTCAAACCGCGTTGTGCGTCTATCAAGGCGATATCTTGTGGCGTGGTGACGATAACCGCGCCGCTGACTGGAATTTGTTGCGCGAGGGTGAGCTGGATATCACCGGTTCCGGGAGGCAAATCGATAATCAGGTAATCAACATTTTCCCAGTTGGTGTCACGGAGCAATTGCTGCAAAGCGTTGGTTGCCATAGGGCCGCGCCAAATCATCGCCTGCTCGGCTTGCACTAAATAACCAATTGAGATGGTTTGTACGCCGAAAGCCACTTTTGGCATCATGGTCTTATTATCATGACTTTCTGGAGAGCCGGACAAGCCGAGCATAGTGGGGATGCTAGGGCCATAGATATCGGCATCTAAAATTCCCACAACTGCACCTTCTGCAGCTAAGGCCAAGGCGAGATTGACTGCGGTGGTGGATTTGCCAACCCCACCTTTGCCGGAGGCAACGGCAATAATATTTTTAATTTGAGGATGGGGCTTTAATGTTTGCTGCACAGCGTGGGAAATGATTTTAACCGTGACTTCTACAGTTAAGTTTAAGATTTCTGGTAGAGTCTTAAGATGCTTTTCGATAGCGGCTTGCAGTGATTGTATGATGCTTTTGGCGGGGTAACCGAGCTCAATCTTAACGCTGACATGGCCGCCGTCTATCGAAATACTTTTAACCGATTTCGCCGTAACCAAATCAACACCGTGATTAGGGTCAATAAAAGTTTTAAGCAATTGTTCAATTGCAGCTTTTTCTAAACTAGACATTGTTTATTCCTGATAAAAATTAAATGATATTGTTTAGCTCAGGATATAAGCCATGCCAGATTTTTTCAATACATATTACTGTACGAGAACACCTAAGTTGACATGCGAAAAAAAACAAGTGGGAAAGCAGGTTATTGGAATGGAATTGATTTAACAGCAAACTCCTGAAATGTTAATATCCATATCCTCAGCATCGAATGCGCTGGTAAAATCAGCGGATTACTTGTCAAAGAGTTATCTGTTAACCGCCAGTTTCCCCCAAGGCCTTTAAAGTCGCTTTAGCTTCGTCAAACCAAGAAAGTTTTTGTTTATTTTCAATGGCTTTTTCTAAACATTCTTTGGCTTGCTTGTTTTCACCTAGTTTAAAATACGTCATGCCTAAATGGTAATTAAGCACTGGATTGGCCGCATCCAGCTGTTTGCCTTTGGACAAAATTAACTGGGCTTTTTGAAAGTTATTTTGTTGATAAGCAATCCAGCCAGCGGTGTCGAGCATCTCAGCATTATTACTGTTTGTCAGTGGCTCGGCTATATCCGCTGCTTTGGCTAGGTTAATCTCATCATCTAAATAAGTGGACATATAACTTGCCAACCGCTGACGTATTGCTGGGGAATGAGGATTTTGCCGATAAAGGTCTTCGTACAAAGTGATGACACGCTGATGATCGCCAGCGCGATGATAAATCGCCGCCAAATCAGCCACTAAATCCAACGCGTCATGGGTCTTTTGTTTACCTTCTTTAAGGACTTCAATCGCTTTATCCGCTTGCTGGCGTTTGATATGAACAATCGCCAAATGGCGATAAGCATCCGCCCATTCTGGTCTTATTTCTATTGCTTTTTGATAAGCTGAAATTGCTTCGTTCAGTTTATTTTCATGGACATAAACATCGCCCAGTAAAGAATAGGCATAAAAATGCTTAGGCTCTTGTACGGTTAAATCGTGTAATTTATGTATTGCTTTGTCTGTTTGCTTAAGGGCGAGATAAGTTTTTACCAATTGTGCCAAAGGTTCTACCACTTCAGGTTGTTTAGCCAAAGCTTGGGCAAAACTTATGGCACTTTTATCAAGCTTACCTTCCTCTTGATATACAAGCCCAGACATATAAAAACCTGTGGCATCGTCTTTGTAAACTTCCTCCAACTGCCTTGCTATTTGTAACGCTTTATCCCATTGTTTTTGCGCCATATATATTCGGAATATGGCCTCCAAGCCATTTTTGCTGTTGGGGTTCAGTTTAAACAAAACATTAAGCTGTTCAGTCGCTTGTTCTTTTGCCCCTGCTTGCAACAACAAATTCACCAAATCCAAACGTGCTGTTTCATCGTTAGGGTTGGTTTCAAGAACTTTAACTAGGTTTTCACGGGCTAATATCGGTTCAGCATTCGCCAAATGCGCCGAAGCTAATAATTTCAATACCTGTGCATTATTCGGTTGCTTAGCAAGAATCGCCCTGAATCCGGCAATTGCCTCAGCCAGACGATATTCCGCCAGGGCAATCTCATTATCCAAAATACGGGCATCATTATCATTGGTATGATTAGTCAATATAGTTTTCACCAAAGCTTTGGCTTCGTCAAAGCGCTGCGTCGCTTTGTATAAACGGGCCAATTTATTCTGCGCCTTGATTGTCTGCCACTCATTTTTATCCAGTTTGATAATATCTTTTAACGTGTCTTCAGCTTTATCTGCCTGCTTTTGTGCCCATTGCAAATCTGCTAATTTAAAACGCAATTCATAATTATTGGAGTTGGATTCCAACATTGGCAACAATTCAGACATGACGACTTCAACAGGATGTTGAGCCGCCAAAAACTCTATCAACAATAGCTTTGCCTGTTCGTTATCTGGCAATTCAGTGGCCGCAGTACGCAACACATTTTCAGCCTTGTCGCGCTGCTTTTGTGACATCAAGAAAACCGCTAGGCGTTTGCGATGTTCAATTTGCTGAGGTTCAATTTTGACAAGAGCCACCAACAAAGCTTCAGCTTTATCTTTTTGACCTAATTGGTTGTACAAATTAAACTGCATTAATTGTGCAGGCACATTATTTGGCTGTTTTTCAACAAATTGTTGCAATAAAGCAAATGCACTATCAGTTTTGCCAGTTTTTGCATGCAATGTTGCCAATAATAATGTCGCTGAAACATCGTCCGGTTTTTTTGTCAACGCCTCTTGCACTTTCGCAAACGCTGCATCGCTATTATTTTGTGCGGCATAGACATTAGCCAATAAGATCATGGCATCGGTATTTTCTGGCGCAATTGCCAACACCTCTTTGACCAATTTCTCGGCAAGTTCGACCTTTTCAGCAAGCAGATAAATATTACCCAATTTTAAGCGGGCTTCAACATGCTGGGCATCCAACCTAAGCACTTCCTGATATTGGGCAACCGCTGATTCTATATCACCAAGCTGAGCCAACGCTTCCGCAACTTGGAAACGTCCGACACTATTTTCTGGATCGCTGCTAATGGCTTTGTTAAAGGCAGTTTGTGCTGTTTGATAGTCACCTGAATTAAACGCTTTTCGGCCTTGTTTGATATATTCCTCCCGTTGAGGGTCAGAATTTGTACAAGCTGATAAGCCAGAAATTAAACAGATGATTGGAAAAATTCTTAAATGCTTAGCTATGGTTATCATGTTTAAATCCTGTCGCTAAAAATATTTGGCAACATCATGAAAATTGAGGAATTTATAAAGTCGAGAAATTTACTGATGCGAAGACGATGCTTTTATTGTTGTTTTGAAGGACCCATTCTGAAATCCCCTAACAATAAGTTTCTGATAGGGAAGGTAATATTTGAAATTAATGGCTTTCTGTCCTAAAAAACCAAATAATTTTTGCAGAACGGGATAGACACAATTGACAAATGGACAACTTAAGAGTTTAACGTCTACTTTTTGATTGGATTTATTGAAGCTGGTGGCGGTGTTGATACTACTGGTTTAACTGTTTCATGAGAATCAACAGGCGGCTTAGGAGGGGAAGCAATAGGACTTGCAGATACTGGTATGTCATCAGATTTAGAATGATATTTTTGCTTTCTCAATTTATCTTCATAACCTTGCATAATGGTTTCAAATTCAACATCCTTGATCTGCGAGAATGGTTCAGAACCAATTATTGTGTCCATAATGCCGCGTTTTTGACAATTTTGGAAACCATCAATAATTTCTTGTGCGCCTTCATACATCTTAATATTTTTACTTTCACAAGTTTTTAATTCAGATGACGTTGCTTGTAGGGTATTCTGCAAATTTGCGTGAGTAGCGGCCAATTCGTTCTTAGATTTATTTAAAGCATTATATTTTTCAATCACCTCGCGTAACTTTGCTGTCGTATTATCAAGACGTTTATGCACTTCGTCACTGACTGCTTTCTGTGTACCCAGTTCCGCTGTCAATTTTTCTTGGGCGGCAATAGCCGCATCTTTATCTTGTTTCAGTTGGCTTTTTAAGGTTTCTAATTCCGTTGTAACTTTGGTATTTTCAGTTTTAAGCATATCGCGTTCGCTAGTGATTTCTTTCACCATAGTCTGCAATTTGTTGACAACTTTAGCATTTCCACCACCAGCTTCTCTTGGGGCTGCAAACACTGCACCTTCAAAAATTCCAGCCAACAATACTATCCACAGCAATGATTTCATGATGTTGTTATCCAAAGTCATTAGAAGCTCGTGTTCAAGTCCAATTGCAATATGTCATTGCTGTATTTAGGGCCGCTGATTACATCAGTGCTTAACCATCTACCGGTCGCCCATACATTTTTCATCAAACCATAGTTACCCCCGACAACCCAACCTTTGGCGTTGGTACCGCCCAAGTGGAAGTCGGAATCGGTATAAGCATCTAAAACAGCATCCGCTTCTACATATTTATAGAATGAAAATACATTCCACTCACCAGCATGGGTAACTTTAGGAATACCAAAATCCAGCCTAACTTGCCAAGAATTGGTTTCTTCACTCACACTATTACGTGCCAATCTTTGTACGGCATTCGCATCAAAGCCAACGTTTTTAGCAAAATCACCACCTAGTATCAAATGGTAGGGCGCAAACATAGCCATGTCATAAGAAAGCGAGGCATTAACAATCCTATAATCTGAGGCAAGACCATAAAGGCCAAAAAATTGGCCTGGGTTGGTTGAAGTGCCTTCAAGACAAATACCCGCAACCGTGTTGCCAAATTGCATAAATTGGGGTACGGAGAAATCATTGTTGGCGTTATTTTCGTCACAGGTGTTGGGATTATTGGTATTGGGTTTAGCGGTGATATTTTCGTAATCATAAAAACCAACTCCCATTCTGAAGGCATCATGATTTGCAAAACCCCAGTCAAGCCCCACTTGCGATCCGAACAACCATTTATCATTGGCGCTTAAGGCTGTTTCTTGGAGAGGAAAAGCGCCGATTGTAGCAAATACCGTATGGGCAGGATTATGCAAATCATCATGTCTATTATGACCCGAAGAGCCATCCCCTAATGAATGGCGGACAGTTGCAGCGAATCCTTCGAAAGACAAATCTGTGTCCCAAACCAATTCACTACCACCGGTAAATTCGCCCCCGCCCACATACCAAGGATTTGCGATACGTCCACCCGTTACAGTTAACCATTTAAAACCATCTTTATTGACAGCATCATATTTAAGGAAAGCCCTATCGATATTGAATTGGTATTGTCCGCTATAATTTCCTAAGGTCTGATTCGTCGATACGGGGTCAATCAAGTTACTGGTAGCCAAGCGAACACCTGCTTTTAAGCCTTCAGCGACTTTAACATCTAAACCTAAACGAAACCTTTCACGAAAACGATGCACATCTTGCTTGGTATTGACAAACCCATTATAACCAGCCGCTGTTACGCCTCTAAATCGGTTAATTGCCAAGAAATCGGAATAAAAGCTCCGTTCGTTGTCGTCAGCCATAAAGTCATTTTGAGAACGCAAACGCATATCACCAGATAATTTAAAACGGCTAATCCATTCAGGTAATGCATCAGGGACTCCCCATTTTTGGGTTTTGGCCTCTTGCATAACATCTTTAACCACGTCAGCCCGTAATTCAGTACGCACTTGTTGGCGAATTTCATCTTTTACGAATTCGGGTACATACGGAACGCGCACTTCACCAGGTTCAGGTGCTATTTCATTCTGGCCGGCCAGGTTGGCCTGTTGGGCAACTTGTGCTTCAGCATCGGCTTCCGCTCTTTTGATCATGTCTTCGGCGGCCTTTTCGCTCAAAACACCTTGTTTTACCAATTCTTTAATCAAATTAGTTGTAGTGTTTCGAAGCTTTAGCAACTCTTCCTTTTCACCCGCTTGAGCAATGCTTGCCATGCCACAAAGCACCAGGACTATTAGCTGCTTTTTATTATCCATTTTATTACCTGTAAATAAATTTAGATTCTTGAAGTGATTCTTAGCTTAATCGGCTGTTCCATTCCAGGCGGAAGCGGTTCATTAACTTTTTTGTACCGATTCAGTAACTTGTTGATGAGTTCATCAATTTCACTGTCATTACTTCCTTTCGACAATTCATAGCGTTTTACTGAACCATCTATATCAATCCACAATTTAATGATTGCAGTGTAGCCTTTACGTCGCAACTCTTCGTGCTCGGTAAGAATATCCAAAATATCGTTTTTAATGATCCCGCCATACCAAGCGTATGGGTCACTTCCGCCGCCGCCGAGCAAACCTTTACCGCCTTTACGCGCAGCCAAACCAAAACCATCTGATCCTGCTGAACCTTCAGCATCCAAGCCCAAATCACCTGGAGGCGGCTCATCAGCAACATCAGGCATTTCTTCTGGTTCAGGCTCAGGCGCTTCGTCGATTTTATTTTCAACCTCCGGTTCAGGTGGTTTCTCCACTTTGGGTGGAGGCGGAGGTGGGGGCGGGGGTTTAGTTAAGGTAATTTTTTGTACTTTACGCTCTTTTTTTTCGGGCTTTTCTTCAATATTACTGATTGCATTGATAATTAATACAATAACAGCCAACAAAAAAATCCCACCTATAATCGTAGGCAGATAAACCCGAAAGTGCTTTTTCTTAGTCATCGTTTCAGGTGTTATTTAACCAGATTTTGAGTAACTAACCCGATTTGGGTAATGTCCAGTTTGCCAAGTAATGCTAATACATCAACGATTTTGACATATTGCACATTGGAATCTCCTTTTATCACAACGGGCAAGGCAGGGTTTACCGCTTTATATTGCTGCAACATAGACTCTAGCTGCTCCATTGTCACAGGATAAGTATCCAAAAAAATGCTACCATCTTCAGTAATAGTGATGGCTTTGGTTTGCGGCTTAGACAAACTTGGAGTGTCGCTGGCTTTAGGTAAATTCACGGTGATACCTTGCACGGATGCGGTAGTCATCAAAATAAACACCACCAACAATACATAAGCCAAATCCAGCATCGGGGTGACGTTAATTTCGTCGTAGGCAGCATTCTCTTCTTGTACTTTCATAACTAATGCTCAGAGATAATTTTAGGTGTGTTCTTCGGCCAATTTAGCAATAAACTCGTCAACAAAGACATGCATGTCTGCAGTAATTGACTTGATTTGCCCGCCCAAATAGTTGTAACCAAATAAACAAGGTATCGCAACCATTAATCCTGCAACCGTTGCCGTCAACGCTGCGGCAATACCTGGCGCAATTGAGTTGACATTGACTTCGCCACTAACGGCAATTGCGGCAAAAGTGATCATTACCCCAACCACTGTACCTAATAACCCCAGAAATGGGCCACCACTAATTGCGATGGTTAAAAGTACCATTTGTGAATTCAATTTTTGCAATTCCCTCACTAGCACGGCATCCATTGAAGCTTTTACTGCATTCATGGCCTGGGGGCTTAATGTCTCATCATTGGCTTTATTTTTAGCCAGACGATGGTTCATTTCTTCCACACCAACATGATAAATCCGATAGGTTGATGAACCTTTAAAAGAACCATCATCTGCTGCTAAGGACAATAACATCGGTGAATCTTCGTAATCTTCATCGTTTTCGTCGTCTTCCCTATTTAATGAGGTAAGCTCTTTCATACTAAGCTTCCCGAAGGCTTGCTCAAACTTTTTGTTTTGGCTGCCAGTACGATTAAGCACAATTGCTTTGGATATCATTACCATCCAACTAATTACAAACATAACCCCCAAAATGCCGATAATAATCCAACCATCAATGGTCACGCTATTGAGCGTACCCATAATGTAAGATTCACCTTCTTCACTGTCCGGTGTGGAATCTTCACCATAAATCAACATGGCAGAACTAGCACCCTGCATTTGTGCATCAAACTTTATTGTATTGGCGTTTCGGGCGGTTTTGTATATGGAAAATTGATCAACCGATCCTGAAAAACCTTTTGCCCCGTTGGCATCTGCACCAAGAGTCATCTCGCCGGATAATTCCGCCAGAGTCACCGGAAAATCTCCAGCCATTGCCCCGTTTACATAAATTGTAAGATTAGTTGATGAGGTAACAACCGCCAAATGTTGCCAAGCAGCAAGAGTCAATGGCATAGTGGCGGCAAAATCCTGCTTTTTTCCGGAAGCATCAATTACTTGTAAATAAGGTGTTTGCTCCTTAATAATCAATGAAAAACCAGACCGTTGCATAAGTACTGCGTCTTGTTGAGCTTGATCAATCTTCACCCAAGTTTCAAGAGACCAACCCGTAGACGGGGACATTGCTAATGAAGGCGAATTGGATATCCGAATTATTTGCTTGCCATCAAACACTGCCGCACCACCGATCAAACCACCTTCACTAATGGTTGCTGAAGTTTCCGTAGTTTGCTGGGCATATGCAGTCAAATCTTTGACCGCAGTTTGATCAAATTGAAAGGCAAGCACTTCACTGACATCAAATGAACCAGCAACATCCTGACCATCAACGGCTTGTGCGTTGCCATAATATATCCAAAAACTAGGTTCGGGATTAGTGGCAATATCCTTAGGCAATTTTACCCAAATCAAAGCCATTTCATTGACCGGATCAAGTTTTTCAATGTAAAACTTTAATGGAGTGGCTTCATCTGCAGCCAAGACACGGATATCTTTTCCTTTTTCAGCAATATCCATAAAATAGGTGAAATTACCTGTATGCAGTCTAATTAAGGCAAATGCATCTTCTGGAAATGTTACGCCATCTTGTTGAAGTTTTTTTGTATCAAAACTTATTTTTTTCTTAAACCCCCATTCATCGTTCCACCATGCGGATGCCAATGACGGTAAAAGTGTAAAAAGAATCAGTAAAAGACCAAACCGTTTCATTGCTATTCTCAAATTCATAATTAATGCCAAAAATTATTACAAAAAATCGTTACAGGAGTATGACGAGAAACCCGCTTAACTGGAAAATGTAGGCTCTTGATACTTAGGAGGAAATCCTTAAGTCCGGTGGCATCACAATCGCCTTTCAAAATTTGTGCAATCGTGGGGTTATTAGAAAACCTAAAAAAAAATTAGGTTAGTTACCAATAATATCTGATGTCCAGTCATTAGAGAAAATCATCAAATCGTTTTATTGCTGTTACGAGCTATCTTTAAGCAACCCCACAGAATACTAAAATACAAATAGTATCAATTAGTTATAATCCAATGGTTTAACCAGGTACCCAGCTTATGAATCCGTAAAGTTTTAGGTATACAAAAAAACTATAGGCGTTACGGAACGGGGAAACCTTATATTTCTTTCACTCACTATTACGGTATGGGTAAATAAACAAAATAATCTTCCCTTTCAGAAAAATGCTGGGGTTTCGCATAGTTCGGTAGTTCAACTAATAACCTTAGGATTTGGTTATAAATAAATTCCTGATATTTAGACCTGAAAGATTTTTGAAACCTGTCAGGTCTAGGGTTTCAAGAATGGTTCAGGGAAGTTATTTTTAGCCAAATCCTTAGCATTTTCCCAAACAGGAATTATTTAAGGGGTGGCTTTTGGTTTATTTTTCTTCTCGTTAGGGTCTTCATCGCCATAACCGATAAATTCAACATTCAGCACACCCAATTTAGCGGTCTTATCCGCTTTTTCGGCAGTATCTTTTGGCGATGTGTCAGTTGCCGCTTGGGCAATCTGGCTGACACTAGCGCTTAAATTACTCACACCAGACAAACCAGCGGCAAGGCTACCCACAGATGCCGTTGGAACCCCCGTACTGACACCACCCACTTGGATATTATTGGCCCCCAATACGGATACCGCTGAAATCGTGACGTTACTACCACCAATACCCGCTTCCCCAGCATTGACCACGCCACCGGGAGCAAATAAGAACACGTCCCCTTGTCCTGCAACACTGTTAGCGGAGGCAGCTGCACGCACACCACTACCTGATACGGCAGGTCTGACGATGGTTGTCTTACCGCCACCGGAGTAATTGACCAGGGTTTCAGGCACTGACAAGGCTGTTTTAGCCCCCCGTCCAGCATCAATGTCGCCTTCAGTCGACCAAATGGCTATATTGCCGCTTTGTTGGGTGAATACCCGTGACAAATTCACCGCAAAATTGTCCCTAATAACCGCATTTATATCGCCTTCTTTTTGGGCAATAATCCCTAAATCAGACGGTTGCTTGTTTTCCAATCCAGGGAAAACAAAGCTAAGCCCCGCTGTAACCTTGCCGCCTGGCACCAATAAATCGATATTGCCGCCTTCAACCGTTTGTAGCGTACTAAAAGTCAAATTAACATCTCCCTGCCAAGGAAATTTTTCATCCTCGGTTTTTAATTCACTACCCGGAAACAGGGTGTTTATTGCAATAAATGCCCTATCATTACCTGCATCTTTGTCCGAGGCGGAAGCCGACCCCGATTCTTTAATTTCATTATAGTAAACCGGTAATACGGCATTATTGAGCTGTTGTTGGATGCTTAAATAATCGTCGCTTTCAAGCGTCTTGAATAAAGCCAAGGCTTGGTCTTCAGTGAGCTTATCGTTATTCGTATAATCGCGCATAAAATCGGTGACTATGCTGTAAGCGCCATTAAATTTTTCGGCAACGGCAAAATGCTGCAAATATTTATCAATGACACTGTCATAACTGACTTCGCCAATGCCTTTAATTGAATCAATAATTTCCTTGTTAGTAATGCCTTGATAAGACAGGTTACTATTGTTTTCATAAACAGGCAGGATAAGTGCGTTTATTTTAGTTTGAATCGGCGCATAGTCTTCCGGTTTCAAATTGGCAAACAACTTCAGCGAGTCAGATGTTGATAATTCACTGTTGGCAAGGCGTTCACGCATAAAGTCCGTGATAAGGCCGCTCACCTCATCAAAATTATTGTCGCTAGGGTATTCCGCCAAATACTTACTGACAAATCCGCTGTAATTTAGATCATGCCCGTTCAAACCAGACAATACTGTGATATTCGCGCCTTTGCTGTCCAAGTTGCTATTGAATTTATTACCGACCGTCAACAAGCCGTTAGAAACTCCCAAATCTAAATTTCTACCCGTTTTGACCAACACATCGCCAGGGCCGGAAATTTGGATTGAGTCGGCACTGAGGTTGGTCACTACGTCCAACGTGCCGATTTCATTCAGCTTAACAGTATAGGAAATGTCCCTACCTGCTGATAACACCGTCACATCGTCCGTATTGATATTTTGGATGTCCAGACGGACGTTGCTCAAATCCCGACCTGCCTGAATGATGGCTTTTTTGGCTAAGGTGGCCTTAATATTGGCTATGTCCCCTTCTGTGGTCACCAATCTTACGGGTTCTTTGTCATTTTTATGCAGCAAATCAACTGAGCCTGCAATACGTGGGGTATGCGAAGTCAAGGGCTCAACGATACTTACACTGCCAAGCACAGGTGTTAATGCGGTGGCAATCAAACGTATGTCAGCGTCCAGCATAATTAAATTGCCGGGATTGATGCTGGCTTCATTTGGCTTAATGTTTTGGTTGGCGAAGAGGCTTAAACGCCCTGAAGTTGAGGGGAACAAATTGATTTCATCGATGATGATATCACCGCCAAATGCCGTGGTTTCCAATGAGCTAGGATACAAGCCTGTTTCCCGCTGGTTTTCATTGCTAATCGGGTCTAAATTGATTTGACTTAAAATAACGGAAGTATCCGCACCCAAACGCACATCACCAGATAGTGATTTGACGGTTATGCCGCTGGTTTCGGTATAAGAATAAAACTGTATTTCATTGGAAATGGACATTTGATCCGACACAGCGGTAATACTCAAGTCTTGCTTAGCCGTCAGCTGCAAGTTGCTGTCACCCATCACCAACTGCGGGCCATTGACAAATTGTCTCCCGCCTTTGATTCTACCGTCTGCGGATATGCTACCTTCACCTTTACCTAACAAATAAGCCCCGCCAGCAATATCGCCTCCGGCTTTGACATTCAACTGCCCCCCACCGCCAATTTCAACGTCATTGTTTTCAAAAATCGGGTTAAACCCATCTGATTTAGTAACTCCCTCGACTATTTTGCCCACTTGTTTACCGGTTGACGGCATCATGACCGACAAGTCAGTGACATTGCCCCCGGCTTGGACAGTGACGGCACCGCCACCAAACGAGCCGACATTTTGGCCGAACTCAGTGATATCCACACCCCAAGCAGTGGCTTTACGGAGTTCTGGATCGGTCTCACTGCCCCAATTGCCTGACCGCAATAACCACGGCGTAATGAACTGGTCACTGACCACGCCTTGAATATTGTTTTCCGCTTTGATAATCACATTGCCGCCATCAACAGCGTATTCGGAATTAAACAACGTAAAATATTCGGAAGAAAAATTGTTCAAATAGTCCCCTAATGTCCCTTTAGGGTCGGTGGCAGTTGGCCTGCCTGCACTATAGACAGCGGCATATTGGTTTTTAAAGACCACATCCCCGCCTGCCGCCAGCTTGATATCGCCAATACCGGTTCGGATAACCACAGGATTGTTTCTCGTTCCCTGTAATTCCAAATTATTTCCGGCGACATTGATAGTCGCAAAATTATCCGCCGAAGTTAAGTCAGCACCCGCCGCCAGTTGGTAAGACCAGGAATTACCACCCTGCAAGGCCGGTTGCCCGAAAATGCCGGGCGCGTAAGCATCAGTAAGGGAATTGGCCACGGTCAGCTTGCCGGATGCGTTAATCACCAAGTTTCCCGTAAGATCATCGCCATAGCGCCATTGCATGAAGTCCCAACTGTCTTTCACTGTCAAATCGCCTTCATAGGCAATGTCAATCCCTGCCCTTAGGGAAATTTTACTATCAATAGTATCAGTAGTTTTCTGGATATTTGCCGCGCTCATATAGCTGTCGGTATCGGTTTTGATAGCGGCAATTACCCCAGCATCAATTTCTCCATTTGCGATGTCGGCATTGGTATATTTTTTAATCCCTTCAGCGAAATATTGCGATGCGCCTTTAACGGTATTGGCAGCGATAGGATCAATTTTTAGCACTTTATCGGTATCACGCAACGCCCGTAACACCACATCCCCGCCCTGGCCTGCAAAACCACTGACATCGATACCTGAGCCAGCGTTTAAGGCAATGCCGCTAATTCCATCGGAATCAGAATCAACCGAAGACAACAATACATCACCGCCCTTACCTGTACCGCCTTTAGCCGACAACAAAGCACTATTTTGCAAAATAACTTTGTCGCCAGCATAGAGTTCGATATTCCCGCCATCTTTAACGCCATTTGTGTTGACTGCACCTGACAAATCAATTTTGCCTTTATCAGCGACTAAAGTGACTTCGTTCGCCTTGATGGTTTGTCCGGCTGCCTGGACAATATCGGTTTGGCGCAAACGGAAATAAATGGAATCGCTAATCCCCATTTCTCCCAAATGGCTCATCCAATTATCAAATTGACCGGCTTGACCGAGAGTAGCAATGTCAATTACGGCACTGCCTGAAGCTGCTTTAATAAAGCCTAACAAATCAACCGTTTGCTTCGGGGCTTTTAACACCAACTGTCCGCCTGCGGCATCGCCACCGGCTGTACTTAGGTCAAGCTTTGAGTTTGCCGCCAAGGTGATTTTTCCTTGGTCAGCTTGGGCACTAAACGTACCACCCGGCGTGTATTCGACAACATCGGCAAATTTCACCGCTTTGCCCGTCAAATCAATAACCGCTTGCTCACCAACAGTAACATTGCCCTGTCTGGCGTGTAAGTCCAACTTGCCTGAATACAATAAAGCGGTGGTATTAAAATTGACTGTATCGGCATGTAAACTGACTGCCGCACCAAAACCACTGCTCATCGCCGTGTCTACAAATCCGGCATTATTGAACGCAATGCTATGTCCTAGAGCATTGACATTAAATTCAGACCCGCCTACGGCAGTCAAATAATCGGTTTTAATGGTTAAATTACCAGAAACATTGACAGTGCTTTCGCCTTCAATACGGATACGGCTGGCTTGCTCACTCGCTGGATTGATGTTGATGTTATTAAATCCCGTGATGGCAAATTGCCCCGCACCTTGGGTGTAGTCATTAGTCAATAATTCTAACTGGCCATTTCCTGAGCCAGCAGTCGCTAGTGCATTCGTAAGGTTTTGGATAGCGAGGCTATCGGCTTGGATACGTGCGGTTTTGCCTTGATTGTCAAACCCTGAAAAGCCGCCGGCATTAATGACCAAATGGTCAAATTGCAAAGGCTGGATAAGCCCATTGTCTGTCAATAAATTCCCTTTAGCATCAACTTGTCCGACATTGCCATAAAAATTCACGGAACCGCGGCTGTTTAGCAACAGTTCGTCGACCAATAGCAAACTTAGTTGTTGGTTAGATAATTTTAAAGCATCGTTATTGATATTAGCCACTTCACCGATATTAATGGCATTGGCATTAAGGCTTAATGATCCGCCCTGCATTTTAATTTCACCATCAAGACGCGTCGTTTTGCTGGCATCCAACAACACGGATTTTAATAAAGTGGTTTGCGTCCCGCTAGATAAACCATTGATCACTGCGCCCTCTTCAATCGCCAGACTACCTTCTGTGTTGCGGGTCGATGCGCTACTCAAACTGACTTGTTGGTCACTCGAAACCCTCAGCAAAGCACCGTAACCACTGACGTTAAAAATCGTATCGCCAGTATTGACCGTACCACTTGCTGTCAATGCTGCAGCACTTTTTATCGTGACTTGGTTTTTGGCAGCCACCAGCAAATCTTTCACTTTTAGCTGAACCCCGTTATCGACATTCACTTCAGTGGCTTTTACCGCTAATTTGGTTTCGCCTGTGGCATTGTCACGACTACGGACACCCCCTAAAAATAAGCTGTCAAGATTCAAATTGTTCAAATCATCAGCTTTAATTTCCAGTGCCTCTGAATCTTCGCTAGCAATGCTATTGACAATATTAATCGTGCTGTTGGTGGCAATATCCAGTTTGCCACCACGCCCTTGGCTATTGGTATCCGTTGCAGGTGTTGAATTGATCGAACCTTCAAGAATAAGTTTATTTACTTGGTCAATGGTCACTTGGCCACTGTCTTTAGGAATCAATGGCACACTAGTGTTGTTGGCCAGCGACCGTTCGGCAAAAAACGCATTTGCAGTGACTTCTTTATATTCTGAGCGTTTACGTACGTCACTACCTGATTCAATTAAAAAACCACTGGTGCGTGAATCACGGGTTCCAGTAGCGGCATTATTGACATACCCAGATACAATGGCCTGTCCCGCCGTGTTATAAATCGTTCGGGTTTGGTCTTGGCTATTGGCTTGTGGGGTGACTAAAAATGCCCCGGGCAAAAGGGCATAACGAGCGGGCATGATGGTGTAATTACCCGCTGGAAGTTGGTCAGTTCCTGATAAATAAATTTGGTTACCGACGGCATAATAAGATTCATAATTCGCTTCGTAGTTAGCCTTTCCTGCCGCAATTTCTAATTCCCTAGCCGGTTCAGAAGGGGCTAAGTCAGAATTTTCAGACGGAACAACGGCAAAACCACCCTGATAGGCAGGACTGTTCAGGCTTAAATAGTCATAAGTGCCACCCGCGCTATTGGGAATTGATTCAAAAGCCCTTAAGTCACCGCCACCCGAAATGTCAATTTGGCTACCTTCCGCCAAGGTGACCTCGGGCGAACTCAAGTTGACTTGTTTGGTTTGGATAGGCCGGAAACCTTGGGATGATTCATTAAAGACCAAGTTGGTATTGTTAAACCAAGGGTAAATCCAAAATAGGCTGCCCGAAGTATTACCAAATGGTATGGCTTTGCCATCGGCTGAAACCGAAGTCAAACTTTTAGGGCCCAAATTGAGGCTGGTGCTGGCATTTAGATTAATCGTACCGAACGGGGCTTTCAAAATGCCGTTTTGATTAATAACGGGCGCTGCAAAACTTAAGATACCATTGGCTGACAACGGTGTTTCAGTGGTATTTTTTCCGAAAATCGAGATAGCTCCTTCTGGATTGACGTTTTTATCCACCTCAAATGCAAACTCAGTCAGTGTGGTCGGATAAATTTGGCTGGCGCGTATGTTCAAATTGGCTGCCGTCATAAATCCGCCCTGATATTCACGCGGATTGCTCAGTATCTCTACCCCGCGTACCCTTAAATCATCAGAGCTACGCAATTTAATTTGTTTAAATCCGTCCCACCGCGTGGATCCGACCAGTTCCGTCCATTTAGTACCGACTGCCAATTTTCCAAAGCCTAATTCTAATGGCGCATCAAAGGCAGCACTATTGGGCGAATTGCCTTCCCAACCCGCTTTTAAGAACACCGAATTTAAACTGACGGCATTCGCTTTACTGCCTTCAACCGCTTCCCAACCGACTTTTTGCGTAGATAGCTCAATGCGTTGTTTGGTGCTTAGATCAACACTGCCAACAAAACGCACTTCATCTGGGCTAATCAGACGCACATCATCAAATTCCCCATGCCGGATCAAGTAGCTACTGACATATGCTTTGCCATTTAGGCTGTCCTCATCAAAAGGAATGGCGGGATTAACAAAGTCATCTAATTTATCGCCAAATTGGTATTGGCCATTCAGGATTGATTCTCTATGTTGAGTAACTTTAATAACTTTTTGGTTACTGGGTAAAAACAGGTTGTCAGAAGGGAAATTACGAATTTGCGGGTTTAGAGTCAAATCAAAACGCCCGTTTTGCGTGGTTTTAGAACCGGCACTCCCTTTGAGGGCCCCTTCCAAAACAATCCCTTCACCGGCTGTTATGGCAATTGATCCGGCATTTGAAGCTACCGTTTTGGCCCTGTAGCTAATATCTCCTGTTTGGGCATTGGTGACAGGCAGATCAAGTTTCGATTTGATGCCTGACACAAAAATCAACGCCCCTTTTTCTTGGATAACATAACCACGGTTAGCCACCAAATTGATTTTCCCGCCATCTAACACTTCCCCGATACGCCTATTCAAAGTAGAGTCGGTAGGTTGCATTTCAGTCGCACCTTTTGCGAGAAGCCGGGCATGGGGGCCTAACCAAATGGCTTGGGTGGAATCATAAATTTCTAAATCCGTTTTGATGGTCAGGTCAATTTCGCCCGCAGGTGCCGAAATTTTACCGTCAACATAAATCCCGCCTTGGCTGCTGGCGAGATTAATAGACGCGCCAGTATCGCCGATAATTTCGCTACCGGTTTCTACAATCACATCGTCAAGTGCGGACAAGCTCAAATCCACCGGATTACGTAAATGTTCCGGTAAAGTCTCCACATGGGTGAGGGCGATTAAAGACCTAGCAGTTCTCGGAAGCCTTAAATCAATGTCAAACTGACGATTTTTTGCCAATAAGTTAAGGCGGGCATCACCACTAACAACCAAGCTGTCATCGTGGCTTTCCAAATGGATTTTACTGAATCCTGAATCGGCAAATTGACTTAATTCACCGTCATTGACAGCCAAGACTAACGGCTGAAAACCCTCTGTTTCTGGCGCAAGGTTATTGGTACCAACAATAATTTTGCCGCTGCTTAGGCTTAATGAGCCGCCTTCCGATAACCCCCAGGCTGATAATTTGCCATTGAGTTGCACAGAACTTGGAAAAGCAAAACCTACCGCCGCCAATTGGATAGCTCCACCCTTACCTTCTGTTAAGATATTATCAACAGACAAATGCGCTCCGCCATTGGCCCTAATCTCTGAGCCTTCGCTAAGGGTCAAATCCCCGTTCGCCACCAAATTGACCGTGCCGCCATCAAGTGGTAATGGGCTAATAGGCTCAACCGGATTGGACAATTTGAAATCGTTAATCCATTGCCCAGAAACATCCAGCACCGCCGATTGGCTTAAGATGATTTTTCCTAATTTTTCGGACGTTGTATCTGAGGTGTTCGTTTTTAGGGTAATACTGCCGCCAGGTGCGTAGATACTGCCATTGACAGCAAAGCTACCCGCATCTAAAGCAATATTGGCCCCTAAGCCGTCGGCAGAAGTTTTATCCGCGAGCTTGGCATTCCCCGCCCCTTTAATGTTAATGGCGGTACTTTGTGCAAACTTCACATCGCCTCTGGTTTTGATAAGCAACTTTTGAATACCGGATTTATTGATCATGGCATTCGAAAAGACTAAGGCACGAGGAGACAAGCCATTTTTTTGGTTTGGAAAATCATCATCTATACCCAAGGCTACTGTATTCGCTTTGGCCTGAAATAGTACGTCTTGAGATGAAACATAATCCCTTTGTATGGTATTGTCCCCATCGATTTCATTGAGGATAAACGCGCCGCCAAAAGGCCGGTCAATAATGTCGCGTTGGTTAAACCCTGCCGTGGAACCCGCGATCAAATTGGCATTCCAAGACAGCAACGGCGATTGGATATTGATGCTCCCTGCGCTTTTACCTTCGGTATAGCCTTTTTCAAAGCGTCCCTGACCCAATAATGCGGCATTTTCCCAAGTACGGGTCACGCCCCATTTTTCGTGGACTTCCGTTACCACACCAAACACAGATACATAATGTTGATCAGGGTCGGCTTCGCTGATGTCGACAATTCGGCCATAATCAGTCAACAATTTGGTGGTGTTGATATAACCATCACGATAATTGACTGAACCACCAGCGATATTGACCACCGCACCACTATTTAAGATAACGTCGCCATTTGAAGACAAATTGATCGAACCGCCTTGGGTCAAACGCTCTTCGATAGACCGCTGAACACCGTTTTTTGCACCTGTGGTATCAACTATCGGGTTTTCTTGACGGGTATCGACACGAATGGTTTTCCCTTGTAACACGCCACCTTTTTGGAAAGGCGAATCGCGCAAGTCAAAAGATTGCACCGACACTTCACCGACATTTCGCTCCATATCGACTTTAATATTACGCAAGCCTGACACATCTATTTTGGCATCCTTATCAATCAATATCCGCCCACGATGAGGGCTGTCAGAAGCGGTTGTAGGTAATACGACTTGATTTGTCCGGCGGTCAATGACGCTTAAATCGTTGGTGGCAACCATATTGATGTTACCGTAGGGGGCGACAATCTCAGCACCGCTTTTCATCTGTATCTGGTTGGCGATCACATCCATGTAAGACTGCGCCTGCGCCTTTTCATCTATCGCGGTGTCTTTAGTGTCGGTATCGGCAAGGATTTGGGTGCTGCTACCGGTATCAAAAGTAACCTTGGACTGAGTGCCTAGCCCGTCGGTGATGTCATTGCCTTGTGCGTCTTGACCAATAACATGTTCGGCATCACGAACGGTTCTGGTCGCAAATAATTTGCCGCCGTCATTGACGTGTTTCTCTTGCGCCAACAAACGGATGGAGCCGTTGACATTCACGGAAGTAGTTGCCGTCAAGCGTCCACCTTGATTGACGGCAAAACCTTCCAAAGTAATATTGCCTTGGCGGACGAAAATATCGCCCACGTTGGACACTTTTCCACCGGTATCAACTTCCACCAATAAGCCGGAAAACGGGCTTTGATTATCAGCGGGCTGCAAATAAACTTTATCTTGGCTGGCAACGAGAATCACCTGACCAAATTCGTTGGTCGAGATACTGCCTTTATTATCAACCGAAGGTGCCGCCATAATCACTAAGCCGTCACTATTGGCGTCACCTTGGGCATGGATTTTCGCACCTTTTTCGATACGGATGAATGAACCCGCTTTAGTGGCAGGTTCACTACTGTCATTTGCGCCCAAAGCCGGTTTGTCTATGCCCAATCCCGTTTGTTGGGTCAACCCTGTGTTTAAGGTGTCTTCGGCGATATTGAGCGTTGATGTAACCAAGGTATTGACATTAACAGAAGAATCCTTGCCAAAGACAAAGCCGTTTTGGTTATAAAGATAAATCTGCCCGTTAGCCGTGAGCTTACCGAGTATTTGGCTAGGGTTGCCATCGAAGATTCGGTTCAACGCGATGGCTGTGCTGTTCGGTTGGTTGAATTCAACTTTATTCTGCGCCCCGACATTAAATTTTTCCCAATTTAAAATCGCATTTTGCGACTGTTGGTCGATATGTAAGGTGCTGCCATTATCTAAAACCTGATGCGAGGCGACGCCCATAGTAGCCCAAACTTGTGCTGGTATCGGCAATTCGGCATAAGCCAATGGCAAGCCGCCGATTAATAAACCACCCGCCACAGCCAAGCGGATAGACGCTGACAATGGCCGCAATTTAAAACCGTTGAGGGAATGTTGTTGGGTGCTTATATGTTTGATTACCATCGGTTACGCCTACATGCCGTGTAAATTGAGCTTTACCACCCCTGAAACTTGCCTGAAACTTGTTGGGGTGTAAATATTATTTTGCTGGTTGATTAAGGGTACGCTCTAAAAAACCGCAAACTTGACCGTTCACAGTAAAGGTTCGATCAACCTGAAACCTAAAATTCTGTAGCAATATTAAAATGAACCTTGGGGTCGCCCTGTTGCACAGGCTGTAAATCGATCAAAGGAAAACCAATATCCAAGACACCAATTAAATATTTCCAAGCTTGGACACGCACTCCCAAACCGGCACTCGCCAATTCATTGGTCGGAGCAGTGCCTTCTAAGGCTTTTTGAGTCCAGCCTTTAGCACCATCCACAAAAACCAGAGCCTGTAATTTATTGATGTACTCAAGTTTAGTTGACACCAAACGCGGAGAACGCCATTCAAATGACCCCGTCACCCCGTCATCGGTCAAGGCTTGGGTTTCAAAATAGCCACGGACGCTTTGCATACCACCTATGGAATATTGTTCGTTACTGATTAACGGAGAATCGGCTAACTGTCCCGAAAAGCGGGCAAAAAACTCCATGCCATACGGCAACTCATGGGTGAAATTTAAACCGCTTTGCAAATAGCTGTAATTGGGCCGGGAATCCAGACGTTTGTTTTCAAACTCGACAGTATCATTGCCTAAACCCCGTACCGAAAAATTAACGCCCAAATTGAAGGTGGTGAAAGACTTTTCGCCCCTGATGGAAGAATTGTATTGCAAGGTGAACGGCACATAAGTGATAGGTGTTTTTAAGGTATCGGCACCGATTAAATTCAAATCTTCCTTAAAATCTTTGTAATCAAAACCAGCAACCAAAGAATGAGAATAACGTTTGAGCGTAGGTAATGGCTTAATAATCCGTGCACCATAAATCTCACCGATACCCACCACTGACAAGGCCCCGGCACTGGCTATTTGGGCGGTAGATGAAGAACTTACCGCATACATCGCCAATTTGGCGGCGTTATCGAAAATGGGTAATGAATAAGTACCCACCATAACATCCACTTCATCACTTTCTTCTGGAGAAACCTGATAAGTAAACGAGGCACTGTGGAATTTCTGCCACAAATTATCATAATGCAAAGTTGAGACTAAGCGTAACAAACTGGTGGCGGCGGTATTACGGCCATTTAAAGCCACACTGCCATGCAGCGGCAGTTCGTCTTTGACCTTTAAATCTACATCCAAAGTGCCGGGATCGTCACCGGGGCGCAGAATCGGGGTCACTTTGCGGTCATTGCTTTGGCTATCCAGTACGGCTAATTGCTCCTGCATTTTAGGCATATTCGGCACATGCCCTTCGGCAAGCTCCGGCACACTTGCCTTAATGCTGCCTAAAGAAAAATACCGTGAATCTTTCACCCGCAAACGCGACACTTTTCCTTCAACAACTTGTAAGTAAACCACGCCATTTTGGACATTTTGTTCGGGTATATCGACGCCAACGGTTTGATAACCATTGGCATGATAAAGCTTTTCTAAAGCCCCTCGGGCTTTTTCTACAGTCTCAATATCTTTTTTGGGGCCTAAAAAAGGATAAACGGTACGTTCCAATAATTTTCGCTCAAGCAAGGTATTGCCTTTGACACGCAACTCAAATAAATCAAAACGCGCTTCCTGTTCTTGCGCAGCCTCGGCACACCAAGCAACAGGCAAAGCGGCACCCAAAAAAATTGAAAATACTACTGACCTGAGCAGTAGACCGCGCTTAATATCAAATAAAGGCATGGGTAGTGATGACCTGATAGGGTTCAGTTCGTGACAGTCTGTCAACAGAATAATCAACGGCTAATAAAATGGCGCAACGTCCTGAAAGAGAGCTGAAAGGATTTTATGAAGCTTATATTAATTTTTGATGACAAGCACAAACCCTGCCCGAATCTGGCTATTGCGAACAGTCGGTATATTTTAAAGGGACAGATTTTCGGAATTTAATAAAAAGGGAGTGCGGGCATCTTGTCAGCACTCCAAAAAACCAATAAAACTGAAAAAGCCAACCGCCGAAGACGGTTGGCTTTGTTTTGCGCTAATTTGCTTAGCTTTAGACAGAAATGCCTAATATCTTACGATATTAACGGCTTATTTCAATTGAAAACCCTGTGCTGGGTTTGTTTTTTGGTTATAGATCAGAGGGTTACGGCAGTTGTTAGTGGCTTGGCCAGCTGTGCCTGGGAATACCGCATGGCTAAATGGGTTGACTGGAGCGGCAAGGTTAAGTAAACCATTTTGTGGTGCTGGATGCACTGAATTAGGCACAGCCAAAAATCCAGAAGTACCGAAAGTATGCGTAGCCGCACTGGTATTGACAAAGCTAACTACAGAAGGCGTACCGAATGAGCTGACCATTTCCTTAACCAATTGTAGCATTTTGGCGTCTTTCAATACGCTAACGTTGTATTGGAACGTACCTTCAACCCAATCTGGATAAGTGCCGTTAACAACGTTTTGCAAGGTTGGGAGAACGCCGTCAACTTTAATGAAACGGTAGCTAGAACTCAAAGTGGCATTTTTGTCCAAAGAGTTGTAACCAATTGCCCAACGAACAGCTTCAGGACCAGCCGCGCCGTAAGCAGTACCAGGAGCGAACGAACCCGCGGTATTGGCAGAACCCAAATCCAATTCATTCAAACATTCAGTCATGCCACCACCAGATGACATAGCGTGTACAACTGGTCTTAATTGGCTTTCGATATCGGCGATAGGGCCGGCTTGGAAGAATGACTGGCCAACTTCACCAATTGCCGTATGGTCAGCATGGCTAACTAATTTTTGACCAGTAGATGAACAGACGTTGTTTAAAAATTTAACTGAAAATTGGGCTTTGGTGCCTGAACCAATGGTACGGCTACAAATATGCACTTTATCACTTGCAGGCTTGTTTGCGGCAATGGTTTGGGTGAACAAATCGGTGGTGCCGATTTTGATTTGTTTCCAAGAGTGAATTTTACCTGCACCCAATGTTGGGCCTTCAATTCCTGCTTTCAGACCGCCAGCGGGTGTGTTATTAGCCGCAAAAATCGCAGCAATTTGATCTGAATTCAAGTTAGGCATACAAGTGGCTGAATCAGCAGTGTCTTTTGCAGTACCAGCGGCATCTGTGTAACCAGCATTGGTTGGGTTACATTTGCTGTTGCTGGCAAACTGTGCTTGTTGCAAAGCATTGCGCAATTTGGTGCTGACGGCAACACCAAAGACTTGAGCTGGACCAGGAATCACTTCATAAGTTTTGGATGATGGGCCTGGAGGGCTAGCAGGGTTCGTACCGGCAGGGGCATTTTCACCAGCAACAGTAAAGATTTGTGGGTTGACATCAGCAACACCGAAATCAGGGGTTGCCAAAGTTCTGTTAGTGTCTTTGTTGTAAGCGCAGGTTCTTGTTGATGCAAACAAACCAGCAGCAACAGCAGTACAACCTGATGGATTGGTGGTTACGTTCAAGAATGCGATTTCGGAAGGGCTAACGATTTGATAAACGCCTGGGCCTGAACCGCCTTCGTCACGTTTTAAAAGCAACAAATTAGATTTGCCTAAAGAAGGGATATTGGTGTTAGGTGCGGCGCTACCATTAGCGGCTGTGTTCAATTCACACAAATAGGCTTTTTGAAGGCTACCTGATGGTGGATCTTGAAATTTATGCACAGTGCCAATTTTACAAATACTTTCTTTTGTGCCGTCCAGCAAACCACGGTCAAATAACTCGGCTTGTGCAGAAGCGCCTGCCAAGTAAACTGTAACTGTGTCAGCCAAAGTTGCTGAATCAGGCATTCCGTTTGCGTCAAAAGTGATTGATGCATTGGCAACACCACCAAATAAAGCTGCAGAAACAGCCGATACTAATAAAATTTTATTCATATTATCCTCGTAAACTTAAAAATAAAAAAAACCGCATTATTCATGCGGGTACATCAGGTATTTTGAACACTCAGGCCCACATCCCTCTGCTAAGAACCCGATAAAGCTACGTTCTTAATAAACGGCAAACTAGCCTTCCATGTTTAAGGAATACACACTAAGAGTTTTACAGTGTGGATTTAAATTGGTCCAAACCCGCAAAGCCCTTAGCTCCACCTCAACTGTTCGGTATTCTTTCACAATTAAAATGCCCTAATGGTTACAGAATCGTTAATATTAGAAGAATTGTATTACATTTGTAGTTCAGGTGGCGGCTTCTTAGGTTTAGTAGTATTTCTGTAACATTAATCTTTTATCTTTAACAATTATTGATAATCCACCTACCCTCAAATCACCAACAGCTCCCAGGGAGTTGCATTTTGAACGAATTAAAACAAATCATCTCGCTACGGCTGGTCGATAGTGATAGGGCAGCAGTACAAGCCATTGCTTCGCGCCTGTTTGTCAGGGAGTCTGATATTTATCGTTTTGCGATTAATTATTTACTCAATCGGTTCAGTTGCCTTTTTGATGATACCTACACAGGCAGTGATTTATTGCCCGCCATGCTGGAAATCCGTGCGGAAATTAACCACACGTTAGGCCTTAAGCGGCATCAACTCGAAAAAATCATTAACGGAAATAATCTTAATCCAGACAAGTATGTCGCGATGTGTGATATTGAACTCTTGTTGATGCCCCAACATCTGTTAAGACAGCGGCTGATTAAACTGGATGAAACCCCAAAAAATCAATCTGACGTTGAAGCTTGGCTTAAGGATTATTTAACCGAAAAATATCAATTATTATCGGTAGAAAAAAAGACAGTGTTTGATGATTTTGTCTTACCAACCAAAAAGTCTGCCAAATTAGAGAATTAACCTAAATACTTATCTAAAACGCTTTGCACCATTGCCTTAACTGCCCGGGAAAATCCGCATCATTTCATTTCACGCCGTGTTCAACCGCCAGTATTTTTTGCCTTTGTTAGCGGCAGGCTTCGCCTTCGTGATATTGTCGGTAGTTGCCATTAACGGGCTATTTGTTTCTGGCAACGCAACCATAGCCACCGCGCTGACACCAGAAAATCCTGTAGTAAATTCGACTGATACTGTCGATTTTACCCAGATCAGCAATTGGCATTTATTTGGAGTTTCCCAAAGCCTAGCCAATGCCAGCGATACCAGCATTGCATCATCAGATACAGAATTAAAATTACGGGGGGTGTTTTTTCTAGGTTCGCAGCATAAGGCCCATGCTATTATTGAAGCGTCAGACCAAACACAAAAGGCATATCGGGTTAATGACCAACTGCCCAATGGCGCTATTTTACTAGCCATAGAAAATGAAAAGGTCACCTTACTGACCAATAACCAGCAAACCAGCTTGCCCTTAAGCCACTTTGAATCTTCACAAGATGTTGCCGAAACACCCCCGTCTGAATGACCAAGCTGAAGGATTCTTTTCACCGCTCCCACAACCGCCTCATTTTGCATTTATGCCGTTCCGTTTATTGATTGCCTTATTATTCATTCTGACTTGCCGTTTTGCCCATGCGGAAAAAGATGAGTTTACGTTGAATCTCAACGAAGTGGATATGCGCGTGATGATTGATACGGTGGCGGACATCACAGGCAAAAACTTTATCGTTGACCCGCATGTCGCAGGTAAAGTCACCGTGGTTACCGCCAAACCGATGCGGGCGACGCAAATCTACGAAATTTTCCTGTCGATATTAAAAGTTCATGGTTTTGCTGCCGTCGCTGATGGCAATATTGTCAAAATCGTCCAAAACGTCAACGCTAAACAAGAGCTAAACCAGCCCGGAAAATACGCCGGAACCGATGATCTTCTAACCAAAGTCATCCAAGTGCATCATGTTGATGCCGCGCAATTGGAACAAATCTTGTTGCCGTTGATGCCGCAACATGCGTTTATGTCGGCGTTTCCTGACAGCAATGTCATTATCCTTTCCGACACTTACGGCAATGTCCATCGCCTAGCACAAATGATTGAACAGATCGACCGACAAGGCAATCTGAAAATTGATATCATCAAACTTGACCAAGCCGATGCCGCCGATGCCGTCAAAACCCTCACGACCCTTATCGCCAGCAAAAATGCTGGTAAAACCGGCGCGTTTCTACCTGTGCTAGTGGCAGACGAGCGTACCAACAGTGTCTTGATCAGTGGTGATTCGGCGTCACGGGCGCAAGTGCGGGCTTTGTTGAATGACCTTGACCATCCGGTCGCCGACACTGGCGACACTGAAGTCATTTATCTTCATTACGCGCTGGCAAAAGATTTGGTGGAAACCTTGACCGGAGTCAATCAAAAATCAAAAACCGACATCAATGCCCCAAAAACGGAAAGCTCCACCCAAAAAGATTTTGATGTCCGCGCCGATGAAGCAACAAATGCCCTGGTCATCACCGCAGATTCGGAAAAAATGCGTTCCTTGAAATCCGTCATCCAACAACTGGACATACGTCGGGCGCAAGTGCATATCGAAGCCATTATTGCCGAAATCAATTACAACAAAGACCAAAGAATCGGCATTGATTGGAATACCGGTAGGCAAAATGGCGTGGTTGGCAATGTCAACACCACGGGCAACAGCACGACCACGCTTAGCGATTTTATAAGCAACGCGGGAAAAGGTTTAAGTGTGGGCTATTTTATTGGCGGTGAACTGCAAGCCCTGCTCAAGGCGTTTGCCGAAGACAATAACGTCAATATTTTATCCACGCCTTCTTTAGTGACGCTGGACAATGAAGAAGCTAATATCTTGGTCGGACAAAATATCGGCATCAAAACTGGCAGTTTCACCACCAACACCAGCGGCTCCAGCAATCCGTTCACTACTTTGCAACGCCAAGATGTCGGTATCAAGCTGATCGTTACGCCGCAGATCAATGAAGGCAATGCCATAAAACTGAAAGTGAAACAGGAAGTCTCCAGTGTCGACACCACCACTGCCGATTCGGAAAATGGCGTCACTATCAACAAGCGCGAAATCGACACCTCGGTGCTGGTTGATGACGGCAAGATATTGATACTCGGTGGTTTAATCCAAGATGATGTCCAAGACACCATCACTAAAGTGCCGTTATTAGGCGACATCCCCTATTTGGGCAGATTGTTCCAATACAACAACACTGCCATCAAAAAGAAAAATTTAATGGTGTTCATCCGCACGAAAATATTGCGTGACCAAGACAGTGCCTTGCAATTGTCCAGTGGCAAATACAATGATATTCGTATCCGTGAACAACAAGTCGGTAAAAACGGTGTGTTCCTGATGCCTAAAGAACATGGCCCAGTCCTGCCTGAGCTTCCGCCAAATGCGGTAAGGCCATATCTTGCACCGTCATTTAGAAAATGATTTCCGATACGCCAAAACAAAAATTTTTTTCAAACAGCGGCAATTCTTCTGTTGAAGAAAACTTAAAGCTACCTGCATACAGCTTCGCCAAACGCCATGGCATCCTCGTGCAACAAAATTCTGCTGATTTGAGTGTCCTGTATCTGGAAAAAACCCCCAGCCTCGCTTTGTTTGAAACCCGCCGTTTCCTAAACCAAGCCGCAACTTACCAAAAAATCAGCGAAACCGAGTTCGAACAAAAACTGCAAACCGCTTACGAACAAAAAGCCGGACATGCCCAGCAAATGGTCGAAAACCTCAGCGATAATCTCGACCTTGCCGAAATGGCGCAGCATTTGCCCACGCCCGAAGATTTGATGGAAAGCGAAGACGAAGCGCCGATCATCCGCTTGATTAACGCCCTGCTCACCGAAGCCATCAAAGAAAACGCCTCGGACATCCATATAGAATCTTACGAAAAACGCATGGTCGTGCGTTTTCGTGTCGATGGTCTGTTGCGCGAGATTATCGAACCACAACGCGAATTTGCATCTATGGTGATTTCACGGTTGAAAGTCATGGCAAAACTGGACATCGCCGAAAAACGCTTGCCGCAAGACGGGCGTATTTCTTTAATTGTCGGTGGCCGCACCGTCGATGTACGCGTCTCCACCCTGCCTTCCGGCTATGGAGAGCGCGTCGTGTTGCGCTTGCTGGACAAACAAGCCAACCAACTCAGCCTAAAACAATTGGGCATGAATCCCGACGAGTTGGAAACTATCCAGCACATGATTAGCCGCCCGCACGGCATTATCTTAGTGACCGGCCCGACGGGTTCAGGCAAAACCACTAGCTTATACGCGGTGTTAAACCAACTCAACGAGCGTACCCGTAATATTCTAACTGTCGAAGACCCGATTGAGTTTTACTTGGATGGCATCGGCCAAACCCAAGTCAACAACAAAGTCGAAATGACATTCGCCAAAGGCTTACGCGCCATCTTGCGCCAAGACCCCGACATCGTCATGGTCGGCGAAATCCGCGACAAAGAAACCGCTGAAATTTCCGTACAAGCCAGTTTGACCGGACATTTGGTATTATCAACCCTGCACACCAACACCGCCGTCGGGGCCATCACTCGTTTGCGCGATATGGGCGTGGAACCATTTTTGTTAGCTTCCAGCTTGGTCGGAGTCATCGCCCAACGGCTATTACGCAAACTTTGCCCGATTTGTAAAAAAATCGAGCGGGTTCCTGCACAGGATTTGTCCGGTTTAGGTTATCTTTCAAAATCAAATGAATGGATTGACATTTACCAACCCGTCGGTTGTGACAAATGCAAACACAGCGGCTTTAAAGGCCGTGCCGGAATATTTGAATTAATCGCCATTGATTCGGCTATGCGCAATATGATTAACGAACATATCGGCGAACAGGAATTGGAACAACACGCCCGGTTGGCTTCACGCAGCATCCAGCAAAGCGCGTTGGCAAAAGTGTTGGCTGGAGAAACTAGCTTGGATGAGGCGATACGGATTACCCAGAAGGAATGATCTTTAATTGTCCACGAAAGACACGAAAAGCACGAAAAATGAAGGCGTCACCGGTCTGCTGCTTGACGCTCGCTCTCCCAAGCTCCGGCTTGGGAATGAAGGACGGGTAGCTCTAGTTTCCTGCCATTATCGAAGCTAAAGCTTCTGAGACTTAGGTTAGCATTTATCCCCATGAGGGTAAGCCAGAGCTTGGGAACCAGATAAAATTGTCCACGAAAGGCACGAAAATTGACTTTGAATTTATTGCACAAGGAAGAATGTTACCAGATACAAGGTGCGATATTTGAAGTGTATCGGGAAATGGGCAACGGTTTTCTTGAATCGGTGTATCAAGAATGTTTGGGGAAAGAATTTTTAAAACGTAGTATTCCTTTTGTTGAACACCCAGAATTGAAGCTTTTCTACAAAGAAGAGCCATTAAGTCAAATATACATCCCTGACTTCGTTTGCCATGAATCCATTATTGTCGAACTTAAAGCACTTTCCGCCACAAGCGGAGCGCATAAATCGCAAGTTTTAAACTATCTGAAAGCAACAAAGATGAATTTAGGTTTGTTAGTCAATTTTGGTTGCCACCCAAAAGCCACCGTAGAACGGATTATTCTATGAAGCTTTTTCGTGCTTTTCACTTCGTGCTCAATGAGTCGTGTTTTCGTGGACAATAATTAATATGCCAGCCTTCGAATACCAAGCCGTCAACGCTAAAGGCCAAACCCAAAAAGGCGTGTTCGAGAGCGACACGGTCAAACTGGCGCGGCAACAACTGCGTAGCCAAGGTTTGACCTTGCTGGAACTGCGCGAAGTCCAGAAAAAAGAACATAAAGCCCAGAGCAGTTTCTTCGCCCCACGCATCAGTTTGCGGCAAATGGCGCACATCACGCGGCAATTGTCGGCTTTGTTGCGTTCTGGTTTGGCGATAGACGAGGCGCTGGGCATTATCGCCAAACAACTCGAATCGGCAGGGACTCGGCGAATTTTGTTAGGAATTAGGACGCGCATCCTTGAAGGCCAAAGTTTCGCGCAAGCTTGCAACGCCTTCCCCAGCACTTTCTCGCCGCTATACCGCGCCACCGTTGCGGCAGGTGAATCGTCCGGCAAACTCGACCAAGTGCTGGAACGGCTCGCCGATTACATCAGCGACAAAGGCCAAATCCACAGCAAACTACAAATGGCGATGATTTATCCGGTCATGCTCACAGCCGTGTCGATTTTGGTAGTGATCGGTTTACTGACGTATGTCGTGCCGGAAATTACTAGCGTCTTCGACAAAATGGATCAACAACTGCCTGCGCTGACTATGGGCTTGATTGCCTGTAGCGATTTTTTTAAGGCTTACGGTTTGTATCTATTAATTGGTATCGCCACGGCATCGGCCATCAGCAAAGCTATTCTAAGAAACCCTAAACCACGCTTGGCTTTCCATCATTTTTTGCTCACCGCGCCAGTGATTTCGCGCTTCACCAAAGGCATCAACACTGCCCGCTTCACCCGCACTTTAGCGATTTTGACCAATAGCGGCGTGGAATTGCTGGAAGCCTTGAAAATCTCCAGCCAAGTGCTGGCGAATAACGCGATGGAAAAAGCCGTCGAAAACACCGCGCTACGGGTACGTGAAGGCCAAAGCCTGAACAAAGCCTTAGAAAAATGCGGCTTCTTCCCGCCCGTGACCATCCACTTAATAGCCAGCGGTGAAGCCAGCGGACAATTGCCGCGTATGCTAGCCAACGCCGCCGACGATCAAGAACGGGAAATGGAAGCCCTGACCGAATTGACGATGGGCTTGTTTGAACCCGCGTTGATTTTGTTTATGGGGCTGGTGGTGCTAACGATAGTGCTGGCGATTTTGTTGCCGATTTTTGAGATGAATCAGTTGATTCGGTGAATTTGTGCTTGCACCAGAACCATAGAAACTGTGAAAGAATTATTTTATGTCCACGAAAATCACGAAAAAACACGAAAAAATTAAATGATAAATTCAATAACTTAAATTTTACCGATCATATTTATCGTTCCCATGCTCTGCGTGGGAATGCAGCCAGTAACGCTCCGGCGTTACGCAACGCGGGAGCGTTGCAAATATGCGTTAAAGAATTATTTTTATGTCCACGAAAATCACGAAAAAACACGAAAAAGTTAAATGATAAATTCAATAACTTAAATTTTACCGATCATATTAGTTTCGTGTTTTTTCGTGTGTTTCGTGGACGATACATAACATCAAACCCAAGGAACCACCATGAACAAAAAAAACCTCTCCGGCTTCACCTTGATAGAAGTCATGATCGTCGTTGTCATCTTAGGCATTTTGGCCTCCATCATCGTACCGAAAATTATGGGTCGGCCTGATGAAGCCCGTGCCACCAAAGCCAAACAAGACATCCGCGCCGTCACCGCCGCATTGGATTTGTACCGTCTCGACAATTACAGCTACCCGACCACGGAACAAGGTCTGGAAGCGTTAGTGACCAAGCCCAACGGTTTAGCGGCGGGTGCGAATTGGAAAAAAGGAGGATATTTGGATAGCTTGCCTGTTGATCCTTGGAACAAACCGTATTTGTATTTACAACCGGGCGCACATGGCGAGTTTGATTTGTATTCGCTGGGCGCTGATGGTGTTGAAGGCGGCACGGACGCGGGTGCGGACATTACCAATTGGGAACAAAAATAAACTTTCGCCAGCCCCAATGATAAGAATTGTCCACGAAAATCACGAAAAAACACGAAAAATATCAAATGAATTTTCGTGTCTTTCGTGTTTTTCGTGGAAAAAATCCTTTACCTCAAGCAGGATGGGGTTTGCAACCCCGTCCTTAACGTTTCAACAAACTGATAAGTTCTGTAAACGTTACGGAACGGGTAACAAACCCGTTCCGGCATCAGTGGGAATAAATTGTCCACGAAAAACACGAAAGAACACGAAAAAGGTCGGTGACTTTTCGTGCCTTTCGTGTATTTCGTGGAAAAACTCCTTTGCTTGATACGTATGAATAACACTTCAGTTAAAGGCTTCACCTTACTGGAATTGCTGATTGTCATCGTCATCATCGGCATTATGGGCAGCTTGGTGACAATGTCGATGCGCTCAGGCACACAAGGTGACCAGCAACGCCAAGAGGCTGAACGCATCGTGGCTTTATTTAATCTGGCAAGCCAAGAAGCGATGGTACGCGGGATGCCGCTAGCCGTGGAATGTAACCGTCATGGCTACCGTTTTTTAAACCTAACTAATGGCAAATGGCAGACAGAAACCGAGGATGCGATTTTTCGGGAACGGATATTACCCGCGCAACTGGCTTTATCGCTGATACTCGACAAACAACCGTTAGCGTTGATTGAAACCACGGTAGGCACGACTAAACCTGATCCGCAAATCGTTTTCACACCTGATGGTGATATGAATTTGTTCGACATCACACTGTCGCTAAACGATAGCGAAACCAGCTTTACCGTAAGCAACACCGCTAAAGATGGCCTGATCATGTCCGCCCACAGTACGGCTCAACCCTGATGGCTACGTCTGCAAGCAAAGGCTTTACTTTATTGGAAATCCTGATTGCCTTGGCGGTACTGGCTATCGTGATGATTAGCCTGATAAAAATCACCTCGGATAACAGCCGCAACCTTTGGCATGTGGAAAATAAAACCTTGGCAGGAATTATCGCCAGTAACCACATTACCCAATTGCGTTTGTCTAAAGAACTGCCCGAACAACAAGACGGCTGGGAAACAATGGCAGGACGCAAATGGTTTTGGCAAGTGCAACGCCCCGTCACTAGCAATGCGTTAGGGCTGTGGCAATACACTGTCAATGTATTTTTGGAAGGCGATAAAGAACCCTACGTCACCCTAACCAGCTTGATTGCCAAGCCTGTCAAACCGAAAGTGGAGTAAAAAAACATGTTTTTTTACTCCTTAAAACCCAAAGGCTTCACTCTGCTGGAATTGCTGATTGCGATGGCGGTGTTTGCGATTATGTCGGTGATGGCGTATTCGGGATTAAAAATCCTGCTCGATGCCCGCGCCCAAACCAGCATTAAATCGGTGCAATTATCTGAGTTACAAATGACCCTGTATCTGCTTAACGAAGATTTGCTGCACAGCATCGCGCGTCCGGTGCGCGACGATTATGGCACTGATGAAATGGCGATGCATGGTGGTTTGGATGGCGAAATTGTAACCCTGACCCGAAGTGTTCCGGCTTGGTCTTCCCATCAATCCGGTAGCCAATTGCAACGAATCAGTTATCGGCTGGAAAAAGGCGAACTCTATCGCTATGTGTGGACGACACTGGATCGCACCCAACAAAGTGAAGCAAAACGACGTAAATTGATGGCATTAGAAAATCTGCAACTGCGTTTTTTTAAAGATGATTGGGCAACGTTTTGGTCGGCGAATGAAATCCCCAAAGCGGTTGAAACAACGTTTACCGTGCAGGGATTGGGTGAAATAAAGCGTTTGTTTTTTATCCATACCTGACCGTCATGCCTAAGTCACTTTATTCGTTATTAATCGTAGGTCGGGTTAGCGATAGCGTAACCCGACATTTACTTAAGGCAAAAAGAGTAAAATTGAAGCTGGAAACCTCATTCACCTATCAACATAAAATAGAATTATTAGTTCGACTGCATCTAAACAGCAATTGTCGGGTTACGCTGCCGCTAACCCGACCTACATGTGTAAACCCCCAACGCGGCATGGCCTTATTAACCGTCTTGTTCATCCTCGCCATCGCAAGCATAGCCTTAGTTGCTATGTCGAGCAGTCGCCAGTTGGATATACGCCGTACCGAAAATTTATTACGCTCGGCACAAGGCATGGACACGGTTTATGGCTTAGAAAGTTGGGCGGGCAAAACCTTAACCGAAGATGCACAAAAAAATAAAAGCGACAGTTACGAAGAAGCTTGGGCGCGGGTTTTACCGGAAACTGCCGTGCCAGGTGGCAGTATGACGGCGGCAATCGAAGATTTACAGGGTCGTTTTAACTTGAATAATTTGCTGGTTGATGGCGAACCCAGCGGCTTGGATATTGAGCGTTTACGGCAGTTGATGATTTCACTAAAAATCAACCCCAAACCGATTGACGCTATCTTGGATTGGTTGGATACCGACAGCAAAATCCGCTACCCCAACGGTGCGGAAGATGAAACCTATATGGATAAAGCCACGCCTTACCGCAGTGCCAACCGCTTGTTTTCTGATGTCAGCGAATTGCTGTTAGTGCATGGTATCAGCCGCGACAATTACCAGCGTTTGCTACCATATATTTACGTCGCCGACACTTACGCGCCCATCAACGTCAACACTGCCGATAAACTAATCTTGCACAGCTTAGTGGCGAATTTTCCCGATAAAAACCTCGATGCTATCACCCATGCGCTTGAGCAAAAACCATTTAGCCAATTGGAAGACTTTCTTAAGCACGAAGCGATTGCCCCTTTAGGCATTACCAAACCTGGGCTAAGTGTTAACAGCGGATTGTTCCTGCTGAACAGCCGAATCCAGATTGGCAAAATCATTTTAGAATTTGCCAGCCAACTTAAACGCACAGAAAACGGTGAAGTCACCGTCCTTAAGCGACAACGCAGGAGCCCCGACCATGGCTGAGACCTTACTCGCCAGAATTATCCTCAACCAGCCGTTTTACGAATGGACAAACTTATCCGCGCCTGACACCGTGCTTCGCGGCGATTTGCCGAATTTGGCAACAGCGGCAAACAACGCGAGTGTCATTTTGCTATTGCCCGCGACTGAAGTGTTACTGTTTACGGTGGAATTACCCGTCACCCAACGCCAAATTGCCAAAGCCCTGCCCTACGCGATTGAAGACTGGTTAGCGAATGAGGTGGAAACTTACCATCTGGTCTGGCAAAAATTGCCCGATGGTTTCGTCGCGGTTGCCGCTATCTCCCACGAACGGCTAGAAAACCTGCTCCATCCCTATCACGAGGCTGGCATAAAAGTAGAAGCCGTCTATGCCGAAACGCTATTACTACCTTATCAAGACGGTGAAATATCGATACTTCTGACGGGCGACCAAGCTGCCGTTCGCTATGGACAATGGCAAGGCGGCGGTTGTGATTGGGATTTTTTACCCCTGTTTATTGAAAAAAGCATTGAAAATGCAGCAACAGATAAATCCAAGCCATTGCAGATTTGGAGCGACCACACATGCATCTTACCGTGGCCTGACACTGTGCCAAGCACTTTGCAAGTGATTGACGAACCCTTACGGCTGCTGGCGGCAAATTTGCCAGGCAAACCTATCTTGAATCTGCTCACCGAACAATACCGCCTACAAAACACCCAAGGGATACGCTGGCAACACTGGCTACCCGCCGCTGCATTACTGTTAATTGCCGTCGCTTTGCAATATGGCATCGTGTTGAATGACTATTGGCAACGGGAAGCGGAATTAAAAAAACTAGAAACCGCAAACACCGATTTGTTCAAACAAACCTTCCCTAATCTCAAGCGCATCGTCAACATCAAAACCCAAGCCGAACAAGAATTGATCGCCTTGCGCAAACAAAATCGTAGCGGCGGCAGCGCATTTTTGCGTTTATTTCACCAAACCGGCGAGTTGATCGTGCAAAACCCCAACCTGCAATTGCAAGCCGTGGAATTTGCCAACACCACCCTTAATCTCCAGCTCACCGCCAGCGATATCGCGCAACTCGACCAATTCAAACAAAACTTACAAGAAACCCACGGATTGACGGTGAAAATGCTCTCGGCAGACCCAAATGAAACTGGCGTTAACGCACGAATTGAAATCAGCGAGGGGAAACTATGAAGTGGCTAGAAAAACTCAACACCCGTGAACGCGTCATGCTGTTTGGCGGCAGTGCGGTATTATTGGTCAGCGGCCTCTACGCCTACACCTACCAGCCCATACTCGAAGCCCAACAGCAACTGGATACCGCCATCGTCAACCAGCAAAGGTTGAATAGCTTTTTGCAAAGCATCAGCGGTGAAGTCGCCACCCTACGCAGCCAAGCCGTGACCAACGCACCAGACACCTCAGGCCAATCTTTGTTAGGCATCATCGACAGCGGCAGCGAACAAGCGGGCATCAAAGCCGCCATCAAACACCTAGAACCCGAAGGCCAAGACAGCGTGACTTTATCGCTGGAACAATGCCCGTTTGACCCGTTGATAGATTGGTTAGTCACGATCAATAACAGCCAAGGCATCAGCGTCAAACAGCTTAATCTTAGCCGTGAAGCGGGGAATGAGGGGATAGTGAAAGGGAAACTTTTATTAGGTTCTTGATCATAAAAATCAGTTAATTAGACTATTTTTTTATACTTTGGCAGCCAGTTTGCCCAAAGCCAGAAGATCGAGAAAAATTTTTTTTATTGCAGCGAACTCTCTTACACACTGATTCCCATGGCAATTTCGAAGACTAATGACATTGGCAGGGGGGAAGCTAAGTAACGCATGACCGGAATTGCAGTTATATGCGGACTGGAAAAAATTTCTTGAAATCAAAACACTACCTTTTCATATTTTTAGCATTGCCTTTAAGCCCGCGCATCATGTTCGCCATATTGCCGTTTTTCATTTTCTTCATAACTTTTTGCATCATCAGATGCTGCTTCAAAATACGGTTCACATCTTGTAATTCCTGACCACAGCCGGCGGCAATCCGTTTTTTGCGGTTACCCTTGATCAAATCGGGAAAGCGGCGTTCCTTCATAGTCATGGAATTGATCACGGCAATCTGCCGCGCCAGCATTTTGTCATTCATTTTTTCTTTGATTTCTTGCGGCACTTTGTTCATGCCGGGCATTTTTTCCATCATCGACCCAATGCCGCCCATGCTTTGCATTTGCACGAGCTGTTCGCGCAAATCTTCCATGTCAAAGCCTTTGCCTTTTTGCATTTTCTTGGCAAATTTTTCGGCCTTTTCTTTATCGACTTTTTTCTCAATTTCTTCAATCAGGCCGAGAATGTCGCCCATGCCCAAAATGCGCGAAGCGATACGGTCTGGATAAAACGGCTCCAGCGCTGAAGTTTTTTCACCGACACCGATAAATTTGATCGGCTTGCCAGTAATGTAGCGGATAGACAAGGCCGCACCGCCACGGGCATCACCATCGGCTTTGGTCAGGATCACCCCCGTCAAGGGTAGCGCGTCGTTAAAAGCCTTGGCAGTAACCGCCGCGTCTTGCCCGGTCATGCTATCGACGACAAACAAGGTTTCAATTGGATTAATCGCCGCATGTAATGCCTTGATCTCGACCATCATCTCGTCATCGACATGCAAACGGCCTGCGGTATCGACGATGATGACATCCAAGAATTTTCTCTTCGCCGCATCTATGGCGTTCTTGGCAATATCCACGGGATTTTGGGTAATGTCGCTGGGAAAAAAATCCAAAGACAAATCATTTGCCAAAGTTTCCAATTGCTTGATCGCCGCCGGACGGTAGACGTCGACACTGACCACGCCGACTTTTTTCTTTTGCGTTTCTTTCAGCCAGCGGCCCAATTTAGCAACTGTGGTGGTTTTACCGGCACCTTGTAAACCTGCCAACAAAATGATTGCAGGTGGCACGGCTTTAAGATTGAGGCTTTCGTTTGCCTCGCCCATGACCTTGACCAATTCGGCCTGCACCAACTTGATCATGGCTTGGCCTGGCGTCAGGCTGGACTGCACATCTTGACCTAATGCACCAATTTTTACCCGTTCAATAAAATCAGTGACAACAGGCAGCGCGACATCCGCCTCCAACAGGGCCATGCGCACTTCACGCAGGGATTCTTTGATGTTGTCTTCGGTCAGCCGAGCTTGGCCTTTTAATTTTTTAAGCGTGTCACTTAAACGGTCGGTTAAATTATCAAACATATTGGCTTATTTTTATTCTGTTGTTGGCAAGGGCGCGAGAACAGGCATAAATGCACTGGACTATTTAGCTTGTTATATTAACATAGCCATTGATGGCTTTGCACTTTGCCATCGTAGCCAAACTATTGCCGCTGACACCCTCCTGCCACCGCCGCCTTAAACTAAGCCAATGATTTCCATCGCCCTCGCCACTATTGCTATTTTTTGTTACATGGTAAGCGCACTGTCAATTATTAGGCAAATCCGCAACAAGCCTGTACCCCGGATATGTATTTTTCTGGCCTGGACCGCTGTTTTTGCACATATCGCGTACATCGCCACGGCATTCCAACAACACCACACTTTCAGTTTCAATTTTTTTAGCACTGCATCGCTGGTTGCAATGATTGTCGCCTTATTGCTGCTTATCGCCGCACTCAACAAACCCGTTGAAAAACTGGGCGTTGTTTTATTTCCCATCGCCGCGATCATGCTGGGCTTGGAAAGCAATTTTGCCGAACCCACCCAGCCATTATCCAACTACAGTTGGGCAATGACCGCCCACATTCTAACGTCGATAATCGCCTTTAGCCTGTTAAACATCGCCGCCTTGCAAGCTTTGTTGCTGTATTTACAAGACCAGCAATTGAAATGCCACCCGCCGAAACGTTTCATCCAATCGCTACCGTCGTTGCAGGCGATGGAATCATTGTTGTTCCAGATGATTGCCACCGGGGTGTTTTTCTTGAGCTTTTCGCTGATCAGTGGTTTTGCATTTATTGAAGATTTGTTCGCGCAGCATCTGGTGCATAAAACCGTGTTGTCTATGCTGGCATGGCTGATTTTTTCGAGTTTGTTGATCGGCAGGAAACGCTACGGTTGGCGCGGTAAAACCGCGATACAGTGGACTATCTGCGGGTTTGTTTTGCTTTTATTGGCTTATTTCGGCAGCAAGCTGGTGTTGGAACTGATCTTACACCGTTCATAACGGCGACCGCCCCTACTCCGCTTCAACTAAGCGCACCCGCTGGGTCACGCCACAGACCAGCGTATAAGGTATGGTGTCCGCACACAAAGCAATCTCTTCAACCGCCAGCCCATTGCCCCACAAAGTCACCGCATCACCAGGCTTGGCATTGGGCTGGCTTGCCAAATCAACGGTGATCATGTCCATAGACACCCGCCCAATCAGCGGCACACGCAGGCCGTTGACCAGAACTGGAGTCCCTGGTTTGGCGTAACGCGGATAACCATCGCCGTAGCCTATCGCCACCACACCCAAAGTGGTATCTTGCGGACAAACCCAGCCGCAACCATAACCAACCGAGCCGCCTTTCGCCAAGGGTTTGACGGCGATCAAACGCGAATGCAAGCTCATGATGGGCTTCAACCCCAACTCGGCACCTGTGCTTTCAGGAAAGGGTGAAATGCCGTAGAGCATCACGCCAGGACGCACCCAATCGGTCAACGCCGCCGCCCAAGCTAAAATTCCCGCAGAATTGGCAATGCTACGCTCCCCTTGCAATCGTCCGACCGTCTCATTGAAAAGATTGATTTGCTTCATGGTCATGGCATCTTGCTTATCATCGGCATCCGCCAAATGCGTCATCAGGCTGACAGGATGCCGGACAAGAGCGCAACGGCTCAGGCGTTGATAAATGCCAGAAAATTCTTTGGCATGAAACCCCAAACGATTCATCCCGGTATCCAATTTTAGCCAAACCCCAATTTGTGCTTCCCCGTCATGCTGCTCCAGCAAATCCAATTGAGTTGCCGTATGCACCACAGCATCTAGCTGGTATTGCAACAAATCATCCAACTCTTCCAAACAGGTAAAGCCTTCCAAAACCGCAATCCGATTTTTTAAACCCGCTTTACGCAAACGGATGCCTTCTTGCACCCGCGCAACGGCAAACGCATCAACCTGAGACAGGGTTTCTGCAACCCGCAACATGCCATGACCGTAACCATTGGCTTTAATGACCGCCATGATTTTGGCATTCGGCGCACATTCACGGACTTTTTGGAGGTTATGTTGCAATGCGTTCAAATTAAGCAAAGCATACGCGGCTGGGGTCATTCGTAATCCTCCGCACCGTAGCTGTGACCGGCAAAATTTTCAAAACGGGTGTATTGCCCCAAAAAAGTCAACCTGACTGTCCCCAATGGGCCGTTACGTTGTTTGCCTATGATAATTTCGGCGATGCCTTTATCGGGGCTGTCTTCGTTATAAACTTCATCCCGGTAAACAAAGACGATCAGATCAGCGTCTTGCTCTATCGCACCGGATTCGCGCAAATCGGACATCACCGGGCGTTTATTGGGGCGTTGTTCCAGATTCCGGTTAAGCTGCGATAAAGCAATGACTGGCACGTTCAGTTCCTTCGCCAAAGCCTTTAAGCCACGGGAAATGTCAGAGATTTGTTGGACGCGGTTCTCGCCGCTGGACGGCGATTGCATCAATTGCAGATAATCCAACACAATCAAGCCGAGCTGCCCATGTTCGCGGGTCAAGCGGCGCGCCCTGGAACGCACTTCTGTTGGTGTCAATGCAGGCGTATCGTCAATGAATAATTTAGTCTCCGCCAGCATATTAATTGCCGAGGTCAATCTGGGCCACTCGTCATCTTCCAGTTTACCGGTACGTACCTTGTGTTGGTCGATACGCCCCAATGACGACATCATCCGCATCGCCAGCGCGTCTCCGGGCATTTCCATGCTAAATACTGCGACCGGTTTGTCGCCTTTGATGGCGATATTTTCCGCCATGTTCATCGCAATGGTGGTTTTACCCATCGACGGCCTACCGGCAACGATAATTAAATCAGCGGGTTGCAAACCGGATGTCAGTTGGTCAAAATCAGAGAACCCAGTCGCCGCCCCAGTGATGTTGCCGTCTTGCTCAAACAGGGTTTCGATACGGTTAACCGCTCTGGCAAGCAAAGTTTTAATCGGTATGAAACCACCCTGCCCGCGTTGTTTTTGCTCCGCGATTTTAAACACTTCACGTTCGGCATTTTCCAGCAACTCAGAGGTTTCCCGTCCTTCGGGATTAAACGCCGAGTCAGCGATCCCTGTGCCGACATGGATTAGTTGGCGCAATACCGAACGGTCACGGACGATGTTTGCGTAAGTGACAATGTTTGCCGCACTGGGGGTGTTTTTTGCCAACCAACCCAAATACGCCAAGCCACCAGTCTCTTCCATTTCATTAATCGCCGCCAATGCTTCAGAAATAGTGATGATGTCAAAAGGTGATTGCTTGTTGGCCAGTTGCTCTATCACCTTAAAAATCAGCCGATGATCACGGCGATAAAAATCTGCCTCAACCACTTTATCGGCGACCGAATCCCAAGTTTGGTTATCCAGCATCAAACCACCTAAAACCGCCTGCTCCGCCTGTATGGAATTGGGCGGTACTTTTAGTGCGTCCAAGGCGTCATCGCTATCGTACATATAGTTATCGGGCATAATATTTTATCTTCTGAGGAATTCAAACGGCTTGTACACACCAGTATGGAGGGATTTTATGGTTTGCGGTGCATGGATCTAAGAAGGCAATGCCGGATCTAATGGATATTTCGCCACGGATTTAAGGTAAATACGATTATTTTAAAACTTTTAAGGATAACATAGTTAGGAGATTGATAAATGAAACAAGCGTTATTTCCAAAATAATAGCTTGTTGCTAATACAGTTAAGCCTATATAATTGTTCGTTCAATCAAAGTGCGAACGTGGCGAAATTGGTAGACGCGCTGGATTTAGGTTCCAGTAGGTTGCCCTGTGAGAGTTCGAGTCTCTCCGTTCGCACCACTTATTCTATAAAAATGGCCGTCTATTTTATCGAACGGTTGTTTTTCAATTCTGTTGAGCCGTTACCCGTCTCTATAATCCTTATTAAATGCGTGGAGTAAAGAAATGCAAGTTTCTGTCGAGAAGACATCAGAATTAAGCCGGAAAATGACAGTAAGCGTGCCAGAATCCGTGGTTCAGGAAAAAATGGCGACTCGCTTAAAATCATTGGCCCGCGAAGTCAAAGTCGACGGTTTCCGTCCTGGCAAAGTCCCTCCTCACGTAGTTAAAAAACTCTATGGCGAACGCGTGCGTGGCGAAATCGCCGGTGATTTGATCCAATCTACTTATTACGAAGCCCTGCAGAATCAAGATTTAAAGCCAACCGGCAACCCTTTCATCGACTCAGTCGACGAAAGCGAAGGCTTTAAATACACTGCCATATTTGAAGTCTATCCGGAAATATCCTTGGAAGGTTTGGATCAAATGGAAGTTGTCCGCACCTTGTCCACTGTTGAAGAAGCCGATGTTGATGCGATGATTGAGAAATTACGCACTCAAAAACTGGCATGGACAGAAGTGGAACGACCTGCCCAAGAAAATGACCGTATCACTGTCAATTTCTCAGGCACAGCCGATGATGAAAATTTCACCAACGGCAAAGTGGAAAATTACACTGTGGAAATTGGTGCCAAACAAATGATCCCTGGCTTTGAAGAAAATCTCATTGGCCTTCAAGCTGAAGCCGGCAAAACTTTTACCGCCACTTTCCCGGAAGAATACGGCAACACCAAACTTGCAGGCAAAACCGCTGAATTTGAAGTAGAAGTCATCAAAATTGAAGAACCCACTTTACCAGAAATTAATGCCGATTTTATCCAAAGCTACGGCATAGAGGACGGCACGGTAGAAGCATTCCGTAGCGACGTAAAAGCCAATATGGAAAGGGAACTGGCTAATGCCCTGCAAGCTACCCTGAAAAGTTCAGTTATGGATGCCTTATATGAACAAGTCCAAATCGCCTTGCCTAGCACATTGATTGATGAAGAAATCGAAAACCTGATGAAACCTTATGTCGAAACGGCAAAACGGCAGAAATTGAGCCTAGAAGATTTGCAATTGCCGCGCGATGTGTTTGAAGCGCAGGCCAAACGTCGCGTCGCTTTGGGGCTTATTTTGGGAGAAGTAATACAAAAAAATAATCTGACATTGGATGAAAATAAAGTCCGTTCAACCGTTGAAGATATGGCCAAAAGCTATGAATCACCCGAAGAAGTCGTAAGCTGGTATTATGCCGATAAAAGCCGCCTTACAGATGTCCAGCAAATGGTGCTGGAAAATCAAACAGTGGAATGGTTGGTGGCCCAAGCGAAAGTTTCTGAAGAAACCCTGCCATTTAGCGATGTCATGGAAAAATACCAACGGTAAGGAATAGTTATGAATAGGCATATTGCAACAAACCCTAGCAGTGAAATCCAAGCGGCGGGCGGATTAGTCCCAATTGTTGTCGAACAAACCGCCAGAGGCGAGCGTTCTTTCGACATTTATTCCAGACTCTTAAAAGAGCGTGTGATTTTCTTGGTTGGTCAAGTTGAAGATTACTCAGCGAACCTGGTGGTCGCCCAGTTGCTTTTTTTGGAATCCGAAAACCCTGACAAAGACATCCACTTATACATCAATTCACCCGGTGGGTCAGTCACTGCGGGTATGTCCATTTATGACACTATGCAGTTCATCAAACCCGATGTCAGCACTTTATGTATCGGTCAAGCCGCCAGCATGGGCGCATTATTATTGACTGGTGGGGCTGCAGGGAAACGTTTTTGCCTGCCACATTCCAGAATGATGATACATCAGCCTTTGGGCGGTTTCCAAGGACAAGCTTCAGATTTTGACATCCATGCACGGGAAATTTTATCCATCCGCGACAAACTCAATAAAATCCTCGCCCACCATACTGGCCAGCCCATCGAAAAAATTGCCCAAGACACTGATAGGGACAATTTTTTAAGTTCCAATGATGCCGTGGCTTATGGTCTAATCGACAAAGTCCTAAGCAATCGCGAAATGGCTGTTGAACCGTAAGTAGGATTTTTAGATAAAAAGTGCTGTTCGTAGGATGCTTTTGGGAGCCAATTATGAGTAACAAAGATGACGACAAACTGCTGTATTGCTCTTTCTGCGGCAAAAGCCAGCATGAAGTGCGGAAACTGATTGCAGGTCCGTCTGTTTATGTTTGTGATGAATGCGTTGAATTGTGCAACGACATCATCAAGGATGAACTGGCGGATGAATCCGGCGGTTTAGTAGGTAATACCGAATTACCCAAGCCCAAAGATATAAAACGGGAGCTGGACAATTACGTCATCGGGCAAGAAAAAGCCAAAAAAATTCTCGCGGTGGCGGTTTATAACCATTACAAACGCCTGCGTAACAAAAACAAAAAAGATACGATTGAACTGGCGAAAAGCAATATTTTGTTGATTGGCCCGACCGGTTCAGGCAAAACACTATTGGCTGAAACTTTGGCACGCTTGCTGGATGTCCCGTTCACGATTGCCGATGCAACGACGTTGACCGAAGCGGGTTACGTCGGTGAAGATGTCGAAAATATTATCCAGAAAATCCTGCAAAAATGTGATTACGATGTCGAAAAAGCCGAAACTGGCATTGTTTACATCGACGAGATAGACAAAATTTCCAGAAAATCCGAAAACCCATCGATCACCCGCGATGTCTCCGGCGAAGGTGTCCAGCAAGCGTTGTTAAAACTGATTGAAGGCACAATTGCTTCCGTACCGCCTCAAGGCGGACGCAAACACCCGAATCAGGAGTTTTTGCATGTCAATACCGCCAATATCTTGTTTATCGTCGGCGGGGCATTTGCCGGACTTGACCGGGTTATTAAAGCGCGTAGTGAAAAAGGCGGTATTGGTTTTTCAGCCGATGTCAAATCTAAAGACGACAGCAAAAACGTCGGTGAATTGTTCGCCCAAGTGGAAGCCGAAGATTTGATTAAATACGGTTTAATACCTGAGTTTGTTGGTCGTCTTCCCATAGTGGCCACGTTGGAAGAATTGGACGAAGCGGCGTTGATACAAATTTTGACCGAACCTAAAAATGCGTTGGTCAAACAATATAAACATTTATTTGACATGGAAGGTACGGAATTGGAATTCCGTGAAGACTCTTTAGGCGCGATTGCCCGCAAGGCGATGGAGCGCAAAACCGGGGCCCGTGGTTTGCGCACGATTGTCGAAAACATTTTGTTGAACACGATGTATGAACTGCCTTCATCTGACGACATCTCTAAAGTGGTCGTTGATGAAAGTGTTGTTCTAGGGCATTCCGAACCTTACTTGGTTTACGAAACCGAACAGAAAAAAACCGGCTCTACACTTTAAGCTGAAAATACTTTTGTCCCCGTTGCCAGTAACACCGTAAGCTTTCTGATTTACCAAAACCTATAATATTCAATAAGATAAGCAGATTATGAGTGAAGCACAAGAAACCACAGCATCCCTATTTGAGCAACTCGGCGGCGCGGCGGCGGTTGACGTTGCGGTCGGCATTTTTTACCGTAAAGTTTTGGCAGATCACCGAATCAACCAATTTTTTGAAAACATTGATATGGAACGTCAAGCTGCCAAACAAAAAGCTTTTTTGACGATGGCATTCGGTGGCCCCAACAACTACACCGGACAAGACATGAGGAATGCCCACGCCCGCTTAGTTAAAATTGGCCTAAACGACAGCCATTTTGACGCCGTAATGGAAAACCTGACCGGCACTTTGCGCGAATTAAATGTTCCTGAAAACCTGATAGCGCAAGTTGACGCACTAGCAGAAACCACCCGTAATGATGTATTAGGCAAATAACCCATAGTAAGGCCGCGGTATTACCACCGCTGCCCTGCACAAAAGCGAACGATGTCTAAAAACCGCAATCAAGCCGATTGCCAATCAATTATCGGACGGCGGAGCATCGGCATCAACAGCGATGCCCGATCTACCCGGCTAATTCCTCTTCCACATCCGCTAAATCTTCAATCAATGCGATCAGACTCGATTTCGGCAATTCAAATGAAAACAAATTGCCTCACGGATTCGTTCGAAAGCATCATTAGAAAGCACACCAATCTCCTGAACTATCAGCGACTGATTCAATGTGACTAGCTTATCAGGGCGAACAAAACTTTTTTAGGTAACAGGCCAAGAATAAAATCATCTTGTTGCAAGACCAAAGCACCCTCGTAGCCTGCTTGGGAAGTTATTTGCACAGCAAAAAAATCACCCTGTAAGTTAGCCATTTTTATAATAAGAACCGAGCGTTTTTATTGGCTGAAAGATCACTAAATGGAAATGGCAACAAAACACTCAGATGGCTGGAACAGTATTCCATGCTTCATCTTCAACATTCTCCCAATCTGCAAACGAATCAGTCTGAGCATACATAAGATTTTGCCATTCAAAAGATTCTTTGCGCTGGCGCAAAAATAGCGCAAAATCCAAAATTTCTTGCACCATTGGCTCAGGTAAAGGTTTAACCGTTTGATAAACTTGTTCGGCAAGATTCATAACACACCCAAAATCGTAAAATTTGATAAAAATCATGATATATCAGCCCATAATCATGAGCAACGCCTATCCATTTTTAGGCTTAAATCAGCCATCAAAAAGCTCTCTAAAGATTATTCAAATGGTGTGCTTTAAACACGACCCAACAACATCCCCACCACCAAATCCGCCATAATTCTCGAAGCTCCACCCTGCCCTAATTTCGCTTTCACTGCCGCCAAATCCGTGCGTATTTGTCCGGCGTATTGCCCATTTGTCAAAATGTTCAACATTTCGGTGGCTAAATTTTCTGCTTTGGCTTCGTGTTGGATAAATTCTTTGATAATGAGCCTGCCAGCAACAATGTTCGGTAAGCCGATGAACGGGGTTTTGACTAGCCAACGGCCTAGCCAATAAGTGATAGCGGCGAGTTTATAACAAACCAGCATCGGTACGCCTAGCAAGGCGATTTCTAAGGTTGCCGTGCCGGACGTGGTCATGACCGCATCACAGCATTGGATGACATCGTAGGGTTGGTGTTTGATGACGGTCACATTGAGCGTGGTTTGTGATAAGTAGCTGCTTAGCAAGTCATCTGCAATGGCATCGGCTTGTGGCAAAATAAATTGCAAGTTGGGTAATTGTTGCTGCAATTGCTCGGCAGCTAGCAGCATGACAGGCAATAAGCGTTTGATTTCATTGGCTCGGCTGCCTGGCAATAAACCAACAATCGGCTTATCATCAGCCAAGCCAAAAACCTGCAAATCCTCGGCTTTACTGCGCTGCGGTTTGACCTTATCGACAGATGGATGCCCGACATAGCGCACGGGCACGTTTTCGGCTTCGTAATAGGCCGTTTCAAACGGGAAAATCACCGCCATCATGTCGATGACTTTGCCGTATTGCTTCACCCGCCCTGCCCGCCACGCCCAGACTTGCGGGCTGACGTAAAACAAAACTTTAATGCCTTGCTGTTTGGCAAATTTCGCCAGTTTGTAATTGAATTCTTTGTAATCGACGCAAACCAGTAAATCAGGCCGCTCGTTGGCAACGATATTTTGCATCAAGGTCAAGGCGCGGCGGATTTCGCCATAATGTTTAATCACTTCCACCACACCAATAACAGCGATATTAGCGGAGTCGTAGCGTATATCTATCCCCGCTTCCGCCATTTTCGTGCTGCCCATGCCTAAGCCTTGAATATCGGGCAATTGTTTTTTCAATTCCAGAAATAAATTGGCGGCGTGTTGGTCGCCGGAGGATTCTCCGGCACTGAATAGAATTTTGAGTGGCTGGGTCATGGCTAAGGACAAGATAAATTAAGCGAAACAGAGGTTATAAACTGCGCCCATGTTGAAAAGCGTGGTTTTGAATAGTTATTGTCCACGAAAAACAAAAGTACACGAAAAGATAATGGCTAGTTCGTGTTTTTAGTGCTTTTCGTGGACAAAAAAACTATTGGTTTCTGTATCGATGCGGCTAAAAATAACCAGACACTTTGACGCGCCTGCTTTGAAGTTGCTGCCCGCTTATTGAGAATTTAAGCTAGGCTTAGCAAATGCCTGCCGCTTTACAGGTAGAGGCTGGGTCTACCGTCCAAATAATAAAACCCGTGGGGTAATAAGTGCCATTAAGGATATAAGTTTCGCCATGCAAGCCATTCATGTTGACGGCAGTGGCAGTAATGGTGGTATGCGAGGCATCGGCTTGAGCAACCGTAACCGAAGCTATCTTGGCATCAGCGGGTGGGGTCGCCGCAATTATCTTGGCCACATTATCCAAGGCGGCAACTACATTGCTGTCGCCATTCCCGTCACAAGCTTCCGTTGAACCCGGCACACCAAAGCCTGCCTGGGTTTGGCCACAAACGTCAATGGCGGCTTTTACGCCCCCTGTTGCTAAGATCACTTCAGAAAACTTGGCCATTCCAGTTTCTTGGTACGGAACGAATGTCAAATCACCACACACGCTGTCAATAAATTTAGTCAGCGGTTCTACAACAGACGAATCATTAAATAAGCTGCCGCCAACTTTATCCAATAGGAAAATTCGCTTTGGATGGCCATCCAGTTGATACGCGAAATACTGATGTACGTAGCCGCCAACGCTGGGTGTGCCGGTGATATTGCCCAACGCGGCCTCGGCAATCACTGCTTTTATAGCTTTCACGGATAAGCTAGCCGCCCTCACTTCTTTAGATTTAAGACTGGGGCCAGACGGGAATAACCTGGCCGTATGTTCAATAATCACTTGCCCGTTGCCATCTAAAGTACAGCTATTGCTGTAGCTATTTGATGGCAGGGTTGGTGAGGCAACCACGACTTTTAACAAAGGTGCCGGCGCAGCAAACGCCAGACCGGGTAACGCTAACAAGGAAAATAGCCCAGCGTGTGATAGTTTCATAATCAAACTCTTTAAGTAGGTTGAGAAATCGTTAAAGGACAGCTTTCATGAGCGCATCCCGACACAAGTATAGGCTATAAATAAATACCACTAATTACGCCAACAATCTCATGGATTTCTTCATCTTTTAAGAACGGGCAAATCGGCAGCGAAAAGCAGTTGGCGGCAACTGATTCAGTCACAGGCAAAGCTACCCCCGCACATTCTTCTTTAAAAGCCTGTTGCTGATGCAATGGCACTGGGTAATACACGGCACAGCCAATTTGCCGGGCTTGCAGGGCTTGCATAATTTCATCGCGGCGTTCAGACAACACCGTGTATTGATGGTAAACATGCACACCCAAACCATCTTCCAACGGCGTAGTGATTGGTAAATTTGCCAGCAGTATGGAATACAAATGCGCGTTGCGGCGACGGTCTTCGTTATATTGGTCTAGGCGTTTGAGTTTCGCCCGCAAAATAACCGCCTGCATTTCATCCAAACGGCTGTTATAGCCGATGATGTCATGGTAATAACGGACATTGGAACCGTGGTTGCGCAATTGTTTGAGCGTTGCCGCTGTGGCATCGGAATTGGTGACGACCAAACCGCCATCGCCAAACGCACCTAAGTTTTTGCTTGGAAAAAAGCTATATCCGGCTGAATCGCCGATGGCACCAGTTTGTTTGCCGTTGACACTCGCGCCAAACGATTGGCAGCAATCTTCAATCAGCTTTAAGTCATGTTCTTGGCAAATGTCCACGATTTGCGCCATATCAGCTGGTTGTCCGAACAAATGCACAGGCATGACGGCTTTCGTGCGCGAAGTGATGGCTTTCAGGATCGCATCCGGTGCAATATTAAAAGTGCGCGGGTCAATATCGACAAACACTGGCGTTGCACCGACATATTTAATTGCTTCCGCCGTGGCGATAAAGGTAAATGCCGTGGTAATCACTTCATCGCCTTTCCCTATGCCTTCCGCCAACAAGTCCAAATGCAGCGCGTCCGTGCCAGAAGCTACGCCAATCGCGTGTTTTACACCTAAATACGCAGCGCATTCTTGCTCAAAAGCCTGCACATTCGGGCCTAAGATAAACGTGCAATTTTCTATCGTCTGCGCCAAGCCCTGTTCAACTTCTTCCTTAATTTCAGCGTATTGGGCTTTGAGATTTACCATTGGTATCATGTTTTTTCCTTGTTTCCACGGCTAGGTGGTGTGTTATTTATTTGAAGTTGTAGGATGTGTCCAGAGGGCATAAAGGCTGAGGGTCAACACCCTTCAAAACTAAATAGTCAATCACTGGTAATGCAGTGGATTTGCGATTCCTAAAATTTAACATTGGCATCCGCCTTATTGCCTTTGTTTAGGCATCCTGATGATAACGGATAATCCTTTCCACTTCATTTTTGGACCCCAAAACCACTGGCACCCGCTGATGTATGCCAGTCGGCTTTATATCGAGTATCCGCTCACGTCCGGTTGAGCATAATCCGCCTGCTTGTTCAATGATAAACGCCATTGGGTTGGCTTCGTACATAATCCGTAACCTTGCCGGTTTCGTGGGATCACGGTTGTCAAGAGGATAAAGGAACACACCGCCTCGCGTCAGGATACGATAAACATCGGCGACAAACGACGCCACCCAGCGCATGTTAAAGTCTTTTTCCCTAAGCCCTTCTATTCCTTGTAAGCATTCATCGATATAGCGTTGTACCGGCGGCTCCCAAAATCGTTGGTTGGACATGTTAATCGCAAATTCGCTGGTTTCCTCGGGTATGCTCATATTTGGATGCGTCAACATGAATTCGCCTATATCTTGATCTAAAGTGAAACCGTTGACTCCTTTGCCCGTGGTTAACACCAGCATGGTTGACGGCCCATAAAGCACAAAGCCGGCACAGACTTGTTCGGAACCTTTTGCCAGAAAATCATCCAGTGTCGGTTCTATGCCTGCACGGCAACGCAGCACGGAAAAAATGGTACCCACTGCCAAATTTATATCAATGTTTGATGAACCGTCTAGCGGGTCGAACAACACCAAATATTTGCCATTGGCATAATTCGCCGGAATCGTGATCACCTCATTCAGTTCTTCCGATGCCATTCCTGCCAAGTGTCCAGTCCATTTCAACTGATTGACCATGATTTCATTGGTGATGATATCCAGTTTTTTCTGGATTTCGCCCTGTACGTTTTCTGATCCTGCACTACCCAAGACACCTATCAACTGTCCTCTGTTGACTTTATTGGCAATTTGTTTACAGGCGGTGATGATATTATTCAAAATTAAGGTAAACGTACCGGAAGCTTCCGGCAAACCCCGTTGCTGTTCGATAATAAATCGGGTCAGTGTCACTTTGTTGGTCATAATTCGCTCTACGCAGTAAAAATTAATTGTTTTAAGGTTACCCACTTCTTTGGACTGAATAATTTGTTGCCAAGTTAAAAAAAGGAAAAAACCAGTTAGGAGATTTTCGTCCCGAATAAGGATAATGAAATCACATTGTTGGATTTTTGGGAGGGGGTTTTATAGTTATCACTTTGATTTAATGTAACTATTGTAAATTTTGAAGGATAAGATGGTGGCAGCCAAGATAAAAGTGACGATATTAGCAAAAATGATCGCATTATCAGCAATATAAACACCATAAACCAGCCAACAAAACACGCCAATAGTAAACAGGCTATACATGCCCATTGATAAGGAATCCGTATCACGGGTTTTAATGGTTAAAATGGCTTGCGGCAAAAACGAACTAGTGGTTAGCACGGCGGCTACATAGCCGATGATCTCAGGCGTGATATTCATAAATAATGTTAGGGGTTAATATAACCACAAAGAGTGTAAACGGCGCAATTACCGCGTCGGGATTTAGTCTAGTGAGTCATTAACGGCCTGTCAACATTCGGCGTAGCCCATCACAATTGCAATTTTTTAGAATATTTATGTCTGATCCGTGTCCTTAACAAATAATCAAACCAAGGCCACGTCACACACCAATTTCCATTACAGCCTGAATCAATGCAAAGATGATGATCATAATGCCAGGGCAGATGTTGCTTAGCCCAACCAGAGTCAAGATGCGCCCTGCGATGTTTGTAGTAATAAAGTGCCAAAGAAAAATAAACGGCGCAAATAAATGAGGGGATCAGGAAAAATAACGGCAGATGTAGCAAAACAATAGCTCCTAGAACCAACAACTCCTTGCTTTGAGTGTTCCAAGTCATCAGATTGATAGTTTTATAGCCAGGGTCAAGCATTCCATGTCTGATGCAAACAACATGGTGTTCATGTAGGTGATAGGCCCAAAATCCATGGGCATTTTTTCCCAAGCCATGCAGGATATATTTGTGCATCAGCCATTCACCTGCATTGGCATAGATCAAACCCAACAAGAACAGGATGGCCATCAACAAGGGTTTAAATTCCCAACCAGTTTTGTGGCTTTAAATAGTGTTCATACAACTCCGCTTCCGCACTGCCAGGTTCTGGCTGCCAATTATATCGCCAGTGGGCAACGGGTGGCAGGGACATTAAAATCGACTCGGTACGTCCGTTTGATTGCAGGCCAAACAAGGTGCCTCGGTCATAAACCAAGTTAAATTCCACATAACGTCCACGACGGTAAAGCTGGAATTCGCGCTCCCTATCTCCATAAGGCGTATCCATGCGTTTTTGGATAATCGGCAAATACGCTTCAAGATAATGGTTACCGACGCTTTGCATGAACGCGAAGCATTTATCAAATTCCCATTCATTCAAGTCATCAAAAAACAAACCGCCGACGCCACGCGTTTCATTGCGATGGGTCAGAAAAAAATACTCGTCGCACCATTTTTTGTAAGTGCTATAAACGTCGTTGCCGAAGGGTTGGCAAGCATTTTGGGCGGTTTGGTGCCAAAACACCACATCTTCTTGAAAAGGATAAAACGGGGTCAAATCGAATCCGCCACCAAACCACCAAATCGTCGGCTCACCTTCTTTTTCGGCAATCAAAAACCGGACATTGGCGTGTGAAGTTGGCACATAAGGGTTTCTCGGATGAATCACTAAAGACACGCCCATCGCATGAAATTGGCGGTTTGCCAATTCTGGACGTTTAGCAGTTGCTGATGGCGGTAAACGGATACCTGAAACCGAGGAAAAATTCACTCCACCCTGTTCAAACACAGCACCGTTAGCCAAAACCCGCGTCCTGCCACCACCACCTTCAGCCCGTTCCCATAAATCTTCGATGAATCGGTTTTCAGATTCCAGACTTTCAAATGCCAAACAAATTCTATCCTGCAATTTGAGCAAATAGTCTTTAATACTAGCTATTTCATTGGTTTTCATTAGTTAACCCACAGTAGTAATTGTTAAAAAGTTGTGGATCGTATCAGTTTTATGAAAAATAAACAAAATTCCCTACTAAATCCAAGGTTATAAAACAATTTATTAACGATGCCGTTAATTCGGATAGAACCTTTCTGGTTACAAATTTTTTTGTTATGTCACGCCTTCTTTCCTATGATTTTCAACAAAATATGACTTGATTAGCAAGTGCTTAAAATGATTAGCCTGATTGATATAGCCATTTCAAGACAATAGCGATTTTAAACTCGCCAAACTCGCTTTACCACGTTCCTTAATCACTTCTGGCGACAGTTGTTTTTTATTAACCCATTCCAAATCGGCTTCCGGCAATTCGTTTAAAAAGCGGCTGGGTTCGCATTCGCTGATTTCGCCGTATTTTTTCCGGTGCGTGCAATAACTAAACGTGAGTGTGCGTTGGGCGCGGGTGATGCCAACGTAGGCCAGGCGGCGTTCTTCTTCTATCGCGCCTGTTTCGATGCTGTTTTGGTGAGGTAGGATGTTTTCTTCCATGCCGATTAAAAATACATGCGGAAACTCCAAGCCCTTAGCGGCGTGCAGGGTCATCAGACTGACCTGGTCGCTGGCTTCTTCTTCCTGGTTGCGTTCCATAATGTCCATCAACATGATTTTGGATACAATTTCCGCTAATGTTATTTTCCCGTTATCTTTGGCTTCGATGCGTTTCAGCCAATCCACCAATTCTGAAACATTTTTCATTTTGCGTTCGGCGGCTTCTTTAGTTTTGCTGTTTTCGCGCAGCCATTGTTCGTAGCCGAGTTGGCTTATCATTTTTTCAATCACGACAAACGTGTCGCCGCGCTCGATTTGTTCGGCGGTTTCCAGTACCCAATCTTTAAATTTTCCTAATCTTAACCGCGATTTTTCCGATAGCGATTGCATCAGGCCAAATTCACTGCTGGCGGCGAACAGGCTGATGTGGCGTTCGTTGGCATAAGCACCAAGTTTTTCTAAAGTGGTCGGGCCGATTTCGCGGCGAGGGGTGTTGATGATGCGCAAAAATGCCGCGTCGTCGTCGGGGTTGACGAACAGGCGCAGATAGCCCAATACGTCTTTGATTTCAGCGTAAGCAAAAAACGAGGTGCTGCCGCTGATAAAATAAGGAATGTTGTTTTCGCGGAAGGCTTTTTCAAACAGCCGCGATTGGTGGTTGCCACGGTACAAGATGGCGTAGTCTTGGTAACGGCTACCCGTGCGGAATTTGTGGTGGATGATTTCCGAGACGATTTGCTGGGCTTCGGCGTTTTCGTCTTTGTGGCTGAGCACACGCAAAGGGTCGCCGTAGCCCAGTTCGCTCCAGAGTTTTTTCTCGAAGGCGTGCGGGTTGTTGGCGATGAGGTGGTTGGCGACTTTTAGGATGCGTCCGGTCGAGCGGTAATTTTGTTCCAGTTTAATGACTTGCAGGCGGGCAAAGTCTTTTTGCAATTGCGCGAGGTTTTCCGGTTGTGCGCCGCGCCAAGCGTAAATGGATTGGTCATCGTCGCCCACCACGGTGAAACGGCCCAGTTTTCCGGCTAATAATTTCACCAATTGGTATTGGGTGACGTTGGTGTCTTGGTATTCATCCACTAATAAATAGCGAATCTTATTCTGCCATTTTTCCAACACGGAGGGATGGGCTTGGAACAGCAACACGGGCAGCAAGATCAAATCGTCAAAATCGACGGCGTTATACGCTTTCAGGCTACGGATGTAATCGGCGTAGAGCAGGGCAGAGAGCATTTGCTCGGCGTTAGAAATCGATACGGCTTGTTCCGGCGTGACAAAGGCGTTTTTCCATTGCCCGATGTGTAGCGAATAGCGGTCAATGTGGTCAATGTCGTGTTTGTTGCTGTGGTTGATGAGGGTTTTTAACAGCGTTTGTTTGTCTTGTTCGTCAAATAATGTAATTGCGGCCTTGTAGCCCAGCGTTTTATGTTCTTTGCGTAAAATGTCCAATCCCAAAGAATGGAAGGTGGACACGCGCAAGCCACGGCTGGCTTGACCATCCAGTAATTTGGAGACACGGCTTTGCATTTCCCGCGCGGCTTTGTTGGTGAAAGTCACGGCAGCGATATGGCGGGCGGGCGTGCCTTGTTTGACGAGGTAAGCGATTTTTTCGGTGATGACGCGGGTTTTACCGCTGCCTGCACCTGCCAGCACGAGCAAGGGATGGTCGATGGCTTTGACCGCGGCTTGTTGTTGGGGGTTGAGCTTAGACATGGCTGAAGTTGGGTGTCTTGGGAGCGGGTACCCTCACGGGCATAAAGTCATTCTGCCCGCCAGTTTGAGGGTAAGATGCGAGCGCTCCGTTCATGATAAAGGCAGTTTACTCCATTTAAGCTTTTCCCGCTGCTATCCTATCAACCCATCACCATCCGCTATGAAGGCTAATAAGAAAAACCCCTGCTCGCCCTACTTTTGTCCACTCTTGCCATCCCCGCCCTTACCGAAAACCGCACCTTAAAACCCGTCACCGACAAACCCAAAATCGGCATAATGGCGCAGGCTTTAATCGGATTACTAAAAAACATCCAAGCACTCATTGTGCAGCTTAACCACAGACGCTACACAAAAGGCAAAAAACTGGTCATTACTGTCGATGTACAACAAACAGGCTTTTTAAACATCATAGAAATCAACGCCAATGACGACGCCACCGTGCTTTTCCCTAACCAATTTGACCCCAACACCCAAGTCAGCCCAAGAAAATTTACTTTACCCACCGCTCTGATGAATTCTACTTGACCGCAGGCGAGACGTTTGGGCATTCAAACATCCTCGCGTTTTTAACCACCAATGCCACCCAAAATGGATGTCACAAACTTTCCTTAAGGATGGACAGTAATGCCAGTTAGGAAAGTTAATTAGCCAAAACCTAAGGGTCGAAAAAGTGATGGAAAGGCCAATTAGCTGCTAAAACTGCCAGGCCATCCTTGGCAGACCACTTAATGGATATGTACCTCACGTGACTTTGTCTTATCACTTCTTCGTAACGTATAGCTATCTTTATCACCTGAAATCGGTGACCCATCGTTATTAAGTTGGATGAGCGTCCCTTCATCTTCAATGCGATATTGCCTAAGGCTACCATCCTTACGCGATGTTAAAACCAGGGCTCCAGTTTTATCATTCCAAGTATATTTTCCTTTTTCATAAAATTCCCTTGATGAATCCCTTGCAGGCTGGGTCACCAATAGATAATTGTTATTTTGTTTTAGTGACAATGTTGCTTTAATACCGTCGCAATCATTGCAAGGGAGATACCCATAAAAGACGCCATGGAACTCCAAGTTTTTATCTACTGGCTTTAAATGGGCGGAATGATCGCCTTTCTTCAGCATATTCATTACCCTCGCCCTCAGCAATTTTTCTTGGGACGCTTGGTCTGTTTCCGCTATCGCGGGGTAAGTAGTACATTGTAGGGCGGCAAAAAAAATCAAAGCCAGATGTTGTTTTAATAGTTTTTTTAATGTTTTCATAAAGTCACCTCTTTCATTTGACGGACAAGTAGTTTGGTACACATGTTTGATAGACTCACAAGAGGTTATCAGCATTATCCCCAACGTCAACAGGCTGCTTACACAATGATATTGACGAATCACTAAAAAGACTGGACTATTTCGATAACACTTCAAGAAACGTAAAAAATTTGCTACCTAAATTTGCATTGCCGTTTTCTATCGGAATATCATCCTGAAATGTGCTACCGCCCCAAGGCGTAACTAAATTTTCCCCTCCCACACATCCATCATTCCCAACGCCTCCGCAACGGCTTTACAAGTGATTTTGCCGTCCATGACATTAACGGCTTTGGCGTAGCGTTGGTCGGACATTAACCCGGCTTTACCCAGAGCGGCAATGTCGATGGTATAAGGCAAGGTGGCGTCTTCCAATGCGACGGTAGCGGTTCTTGGGTAGGCACCGGGCATGTTGGTGACGCAATAATGAACCACGCCATGTTCGATAAACACGGGATGGGAATGGCTAGTGGGTTTGGACGTGGCGATACAGCCGCCTTGGTCTATGCTGACATCGACCACCACCGAACCTGTGCCCATAGATTGGATCATCGCTTCGGTGATGATTTTGGGGGCCAGTGCGCCACGGCAAAGCACGGCACCGACAACAAGATCGGCATCGGCAATATGGCGGCTGAGATTCTCAGGGCTGGATAAGAAAAAATTGGCTTCGGGCAAGACAGTGGCTTTGATGCTTGCCATAAAATCGGCATCAATGCCTGCAACCCACACTTGTGCACCCATGCCGCAAGCGACTTGCGCGGCGTGTTGGCCGACGACGCCATCACCGACCACCACCACTTTACCGTGGGGTTTACCCAGCACTTTCCCCAATTGCAAACCTTTGCCTTGGTTGAATCTGGCGAGGTAATACGCCCCCATCAGCGTTGCCATATTACCGGCAATCGCACTCATCGGGGCAAGGATGGGTAAACGCCCATGTCCGTCTTCCAAAGTTTCGTAAGCTATCGCTGTTGTGCCTTTTGCCAACAGGGCTTCGGTCAGGCTAGGCGTTACGCCGGCAAGATGGAAAAACGTAAACACCATTTGCGTATCGAGATACGGGTATTCGGCAGGTAATGGTTCTTTGACCTTGACTACCAAATCAACGGCCCAAGCTTGTGCCACTGACACTATTTTTGCGCCTGCCGCTTGGTACTGCTGGTTGGTAAATCCTGCACCCAAACCCGCATCGGTTTCAACAACGACCGTATGCCCCTGCGCCAGTAAAGCTTGTACACCCGCAGGTGTCATTGCGACCCTACCCTCTTGGTCTTTGATTTCTTTAGGGATTCCAATTTTCATAATAATGCCTCAATGTGTTGCAATAATTCAGTTTCTGACCAAGGTTTGGTCAAATAGGCATTGACACCGACGATGCCGGCTTCCATACGATGTTTGTCGGTGGAACGCGAAGTGATCATCAGCACCGGAATTTTTGCGGTACGTCGTTGTTGCTTAAGCGTTGCCGTCAATTCCACGCCGTTCATCCTGGGCATTTCCATATCCGTGATGACCAAATCTGGCGGACTGGCTTCAATCTGGCTTAAGGCATCCTGTCCATCTATCGCGGTGATGACTTCGTAACCACTATCTTTGAGCAATGTTGCCAAGGATTTACGCGCGCTGAGCGAATCATCTACAACCAAAATTTTAGGTAGCTTCTTGACCACGGTTTGTGCCACAAAAGCCATAATCCGTTGGTTATAGGAGCTTTTATGCCGAAGTGCTTCGGGTAGATCCAGCACGGCGGAAACTTGTCCGTCCGCCAAGATGGTGACACCGGGTATCGCCGGATTATGCGGGACGTAGCGGCCCAAATCTTTAAAAACCAAATCACGGCTATCAAGCAGCTTCTCGACCATCACCGCCACTTTTTCGCCTTGTCCGAGATTGACCAATAAAACATTAAAGTCCGTTTTTCTTGCAAAATAAGGCTCAGGGACGCCAACTAGGGATTCTATGCTGTAAGCTTGATAACGCTGCCTCTGGTAAATGAACCACATATCCTGCCCGACCTCTTGTAATTCACCCTCGCCGGATGGGATGGTTTGGTCTATACCATATTGGATGATAGACAAGGTATACGCACCGCATTGGGCCAGTGTGGCCTTTAATAACAGGGAACTGGATGGAATCGACAAAGTAAACCGGCATCCCAAGCCAGGCGTTGAACAAATTTCTAGCTTCCCTTTTAAATGGATAATCTCTTGATAAACCACATCCATACCGATTCCCCGGCCTGACAATTGGCTGACTGATGCGCTGGTGGAAAAGCCGGGGATTAAAATCAGCCGGTCTAATTCTTGGTCATTTAAGATCGCGGTTGGCTCAATCAAGCCTTTGTTGAGAGCCACTTGCTTGATAGCCAGTCGGTTTATCCCTTGCCCATCATCCGCGCAAACCACAATAATCCGGTCAGTTTCTTTGGCAAAATTTAGGATAATTTGTCCGTTTTCTGGCTTGCCGGCCTGAATCCGATGCTCAGGGTTCTCCAAACCATGATCAACGGCATTACGGATAATGTGCATCAACGGGTCTGCCAGTTGATTGAGGATTTGGCTGTCAATCAGCGTGTCTTGGCCAATAACCGTCAATTCGGCTTGTTTGCCCGCCATCCGGCACGCTTGCCTGAGTGTACGTTGCAAACGCGGTGTCAAGGATTCCACAGACACTAATCGGGTATCAAGGATGTTTTTCAGATTTTCTTCGTGCAATTGCGTCAAGCCCAGCACTTTTGTATGCATTTTCCGCATATTGTTTTCTACCACAGACTCGATCTCGCGGCTATCGGCGGTGGCTTCATACAACCTTGAAATGCTGCTGTGCATTTCATTGAAACGGTTCAATTCCAAATGGTCAAAACGGCCTTCCACAGACTCGTGCGACGGAATGGCAACTTGGTTGTTTAAACCAGTCGCTATCAATTGTTCAAGATCACTGATAACCCTTTGCAAGGCCCGGTAGCGCACACCGCCGCTTTTAAGCAGGCTTCTGATTTGTTTTAACTGCTCATCAAGCTGGGCATCGAGAATTTTGACTTCCCCGGCGATGCGGAACAGATTATCCAGTAAGTTTTTTGGAACTCGGATATAAGTTTCCTCGCGATTGACCGGGTCAATTGTTCCTTGGTTATCACCCACTGCCTTCATAACGGCACTGATTGGATTTTCCAAAAGGGTTTCGCCCGCTTCGCCAATCTCACCTGTTTGCAAACGATAATGTGCATCCGCCAATTTTTGCAGCACCCGCAAGGACATTTCCGGTGCAGAACTCCGCATCAACAAGGCTTCGCCCATCGCCGCCAGACAATCTGACGCTTCTACCAAGGCTTCGGCAAGGGTGTCATCAGGTGACAGCTTTTGCTTGTGTAATAGCTCCAGAATATCTTCAAGCCGATGGGTTAGCGTAGCAAGGCCTTTGACCCCCAGCATATTGGCGAGGCCTTTAACGCTATGCGCTACGCGTTGCGCCGAGTGCAAAGCGTCCCGGTCTTTGCTTTTAAGGAATTGATGCAAGAATTTGGCAAAATCTTCGGTCTGTGTCGGCAAATCGATGAACACCATATCCAGCAATTGCGGATCAACTTCATCAGGAATGTCCAGGCTCATATCCTCCCCGTCCACCGATTCGAACACGATGTCGGGCTTAGCGGCAAGCTGCACTTGGGCAAAGAGTTGCTTTAAAAACGCGCTCTGCCCGTCAATTAAAGATACAGGCCATTCGGGATTTTCGAACATCTCAATCAAGGCAACTTGATTTGAAGGTGCGCTTATGTCTTGAAAATACTTACTGATCGCAGCAAAAGCCTGCACCAGCAGTAACGGCGTTTCATCGTTGACCAAGTCCATGTCTTCTTGGTAATACTGGATATTTTTCAACAAACCTGATAACACCCATTTGCCACCCCACAGTTGGATGGTTTCGGTTGCGCGGATAATGGGTTGCAATGCCTCCAAGGTTTTGGCGAGCAAGCCTGGGACATCGGCTGGGGCTTGCCATTGCTGGAGCAATAACGCGCATTGCCCGCCGATCATGTCAGTTAATGCCGCATCGACGGTAATTTGCCCGACGGTTAATATTTCAGGGTCAATCTGACAAAAAACACCTTCTTCGTCATTAGTCTCGTCATTTGATGCTTGTTCTGCAACCACAGTAGTAACAGCAGTTGTGATTTCCGGCACTGGCAATATTTCTGGTTCTGCCAACAGTTGCAGGTCAGCTTCCAGCAAATCGTGTAAATAAGATATATCTTCCGCAGCCACGGGGTTTATCCAAAAAGATTCCTGCAAATATTCCAGCATCTTGCCCAATGGCACGGCATCGGCGGATTGCAGAAAGGTCTTAAACAAAACAATGCCGCGTGATAAAAATATCAAATCCTGGTCGTTGAGGCTGGTTTTGTCGGCAATAAATTGATCTTGTAACTCCGTATATAAAACCAATAAATCCGCCAAACCGAGATAATTTTGTTCCTCAGCCAAGGTGGTAAAGTTTTGCCAATCGGACGATAGCAGGCCCTGCAAGCCATGTTTATCTTGCCCAGCACGCAAACAATGCAGTTCATGATCGAGTGTCGTGATGATGTTTTCAACAAATTGGGCTTGCATAGGTTTACCTGTGTGACCGTGATAAAGAAGCCTGATGTATTTTTTCCTTGCCTATGCTCAAAAGCTATTCTGGCTTCAGCTTGAAAACCCCAATAGCCGCTTGTAATTCTTTTGCCGACCAGACCAAATCTTCAGACAAATGCGCTTGTTGGGTCATTTTTTCGTATGTGGAATGGGCACTGGCATCAATGCTAACGGCGCGAAAACGCAATTGTTCAGCAACTGCGGTTTGGGCAATGGCGTACTGGGCGATGCGCTGTATGGATTCAACCAGCGATTCCGTGGTCGCCCGAGTCTGCTGCATTCGTTTTCCGGCTTGGCTGGCCAGTTGCGTGCCTTCGACGACGTTGCTGATTACTGCATTCATCGCATTTACGGTATCGGCGGTTTCCTGTTGGATATTATTGACCAATTGCTCAATCTCCGCCGCTGCTTCACTGGAGCTTTCCGCCAAGCGTTGCACTTCCTCCACCACCCCCAACAAACCTTTTCCTACAGCATCTGAGGAATTGGCCTGCATACTCGCATTCATCGCCAACAAATGCGTCCTTGAGGAAAAGCGGTTCAATAATTTGACAATGCCGCCAATTTCTTGGGAACGCTCACCCAAACGTTTGATTTTCTTTTCGGCATCATTGATCGTATTGCGGATTTTACTGATGCTGCCAACGGTTTGGGATACCGATAACTCGGCATTTTTTGTGGTATTAATCGCTTTTAAAGACGCCTCGTTAGTCTTTTGTGCCAACTCGGATATTAATTGCATGGTTTCAACTGCCTTTTCAAGTTCTGCTAAGGTTTTTTCAATTTCCTCTTGTTCTTCGCGTGCCGATTGGATTACCGCATTCGATTGCAATTTGACTTGGTTAGACGTATCGACGACTTTTTCAGCGACAACGCGCACGTTTTCCAAAACGATGCGGATGGATTCGCTCAGTTGGTTGATGGAATCGGAAATCGCTCCGGTTATATCCTCGGCAACAGGCAAATAGATTGTCAGGTCACGCTGGCTGAGGGCGAACACTTTATTGATCATCTGCATGATGGAATTATTCATCACGTCGTTTTCACGCTGCTTAAGCATCAATGCCTGCATCCTTTCATCCAGCATATTATCCAAGGTGGTTGCCAATGTACCCAATTCATCGGTGCTGTCCAACCGGCTTCTGGCGGCGGTATCGCCTACGGAAATCCGTCGGACAGTATTTTGGATAACTTCCACTGGCTTTAACACACCGTTACGTAAAATGATGAATGTAGCAATCAACGCGAACAACATCACCGCGACAGAAGCGATGAAGAGTTTGAATTTAAGGTTTTTTTCTGATTCAGAGACAATTTTATCCAGCTTTTGGTAATCCTGCTTGATGGCGAAAAACCTATCCATCAATGGCCCCATCGCTGTAATTATGCTATCAATACGGGCATAAAGCGTAAGCTTCTTTTCTGCAGAAGAATTGCCAAGATCAACAATTTTATGGAATTCGTCCTGATAGTTTTTCAGCTGAACCTGGATATTGTCGACCAGTTTTTTATCTTCATCATTGCGCAAAAAATATTCGACGGCGACGCTTGCATCATTGGCCAAAGAAATGCTTTCATCAAAATTATCAACGGCAAATGCTTGTTGTTTTAACTGGTAGTCTTTTTGGTAAACCTCGGCTTCCAAGACATCAATAGCCACCGCATCGATCAGGTTGGACAAAGTGCCCAGTTGCTTATTCCTTTCCAGTGAGTGTTCTTCGATCTGGACGGTTTGAAAATAATTAAGCCCCAGGGACAGTAAGCCTATGCCCAGAAAACCAGTCACAATAATGAATTTGATCGGAAGCTTTAGATTTTGAAACAACTTCAGTAAGTGCATATCGGTTCCTCGCAAGTCAATGGCGGCAATGTCGTACCGGCCAATCAGCGTAATGATAAATAGTTCTGAAACAGTGTTTTTAAAGATAACAACCAAGCGTCACAATCAAAATCCAGCCAATTTTGATCATTACCCCGAAAGGCGCGGGTTGTATAGGGCTTTATCAACGCGGGAATGTTGGCTACGGTTGCCGGATCAATTTCTTGCAAGGCATTTAGCAATTGTGGATAAACGTCAATCAATAAGCCGGACATTCTAGGTGGCTTATCCAGTATTAACAGCCAATTCTGGTTTTGGGCGGTGGTCCGCTGCGACTTTGCCGACAGCAATTGGGGCAGGGAGAACACGGGTATCACTTCACCGCGAAGGTTGGTCATGCCTTTAAACCAAGACGGAGTTAAGGGAATCGGTGACCAATTGGCTTCATCAAACAATTCCACGGGAATGCCAGTTGGAATCAACAAATTCAACTGACCGACGCTAAAGCCGTGGCGAATCGCTGGGATGTCCGTAATCGGCGTGTCGTGGGTAACTGGCTGGATGTCATTCATAATGTGCCTAGATAAAATTTGCTACCTGTTCAAGTATCTGATCATCCGTGTAAGGTTTGGTGATCATCGCCACTGCGCCTTGCAAGGTCGCCCACACTTTATCGACCGGTTGGTTTTTAATGGATACGATGACCACAGGAATATCTTTCGTGTCGGGTGACGTGGTTATTTTCCGGCAGACAGAAAAACCGTCCATTTCCGGCATCAGAATATCCATAAAAATCAGGTCAGGATGTTCGGTACGTGCTTTTTCCAAACCTTCCTTGCCATTTTGCGCCAATGAAATCTTCGCGTCGATTTTGGCATTACTAAGGATGGTACAAATCCGTTGCTGATCAATCAGTATGTCGTCCACTATGAGGATTTTTTTCATGGTCATTGATAGGCCTTATTTGAAAAAATTTTAATTGCCGGAATTGCCGGCAACTTGGCCACGAAGATTAAAATTGTCCACCCATTTCAGTATCCTTTGCATAACCTTTTGGAATTCTTCGTGGACGATGGGCTTGACCAAATAAGTGGTGCAACCTGAAATTACACCCTTTACCTCATCCATAGGAGAAGTTTTTGCCGAAAGCATAATGATCGGGAGTTTTTTCATATTGGGTCGGTTCCTCATTTGGCTGCAGGTTTCAAAGCCGTCTATGCCAGGCATCATGATGTCCAAGAATATAAAATCATATTGTTTATCCGCCGTTTGCTCCAACGCTTCTTCGCCACTGCCAGCATAATCAATGTGGACAGTTGCTGCTAATTTTTCCAATTCCAGTGCCAATGCTTTTTGCATCGGCAAACTATCATCGACAATCAATACACGGTATTGGGGCAGAGTTTGGTTCTCAAGGGCTTCGGCAGGAACTGTAACGGCTATAGGGGTTGCTTCTATTTCGTCTATAGTATGTTCAATAACCCGTTCAGTATGGGGGGCGTCGTGTAAGGCTTCGGGTATTATGCCTTCATCCAACTTAGTTTTAACAAGAGTCGAATCCATTCCATTCGCTGCAAAAAGGCTATCCAATACCCGCAATACCCGCGATGCCACCAACGGAAAAGGTAAGTGGTAATAAATCCCCTGCAAAGGAGGCTGCTTAGCAACAACGACAATTTTGACCGAATGTCCGACAGGCAAATGATCCAATTCAGTAGCGTAATGGGCGGCATCTCCAAACAACAACAAAGCATCCGGTAACTCTTGGGACAGAAACGGCTGTAAGCTGAATTGCCGATGTTTGGCCAACGGCAGAATTTTGCCGAGTTTGCTTTCTTCAGTTTGAGGAAAACCCAATGTGCTGATTTTCATATCGACCATCCTTTACGCTTAGCTATGTGAGGCTTTTAATTTGGCTGTGCTTTTTCGGCAATTGTAATTTCACAAATCGGTTTCTTGGGGTGTTATTCAACTGTTTTAAAAACATATACCCATACCCAATTTAGGCATTGGTTTAATAAATTGTAACTATTCAGTGAAAAATAAAAAAATGTTTACAGGTTTTTATAATAAAAATCAAAAAACCACACAGCCCACTGACCTGGCCCCGAAAAAGCCAAGCCTATATTACGAATCCCCTGCTCCCCGTCCATATCAACACACCCTTAACTTGCCTGAGCGGGAAAGCTTTTACGGACAGGTCAGTCAACAGAGGTCGAAAGCCATGCAGGACTTGCTGTTTTAGATTCTTAGAGAGGTCAAAGCCCAAGGCGTCACCCAGTCACTACCAAATATTACACCGAATGTTACCATAACCTGCTTATACAGGCGGAAATTGAATGCCCACCACCGGACGGATTCCAGCCGCTTGGCCAGCGCGGGCGGGTCAATCGTCGCAAGGCACGAAACCTTTTGGAGCGGCTGCAACCCTTTAGATAGGATTCTTCATTCCATTCCCTGAATAGTTCGATTTTATCTACTTGATTGATGACCGATAAAAATGGTTACCCTGGATATAATTACTTTTTGTTCAACATTACAGGTGCGGCAAGTATCCCGCTTTCGGGTGATCGTACCCGATTAATAAATAGCCGCGTTAGCGACTCAGTATTATTTATTTTCAAATCATAGAAAATGTCTGCCTAACATCAATTAATGATTGTAATTTACTTTAGTCCAGTTAGTTTTTTTGTATCAAGGCGTAGCTGAAATGGCGGTTATCAGCGTATCATTCATGGCTGTGTCGGCCACTGACAAACTCCTGATTTGGAACGCTGATTGGGTGGAGACGTTGGAACTGGACAATTTGTTGGCGCGGGTCAACATCGCCATTAACTCAGCCGCAAGCCGCTCCGAAAGACTGGGCGGCCATGCGAATACTTCCACAAAGCAAATAGAGATAACTGGCTGAAAAATATACTAACTTGGTAAATATATAGCAAAATCAGCATTGTTTACCATTTTATCCCTTTGCACACAGTGACTGACGAAGTGGATATTATTACTCCTAAGGAACGGTTTCACTAAATGCGGTGGCATAGTCCGCCGTTGTCTTGAACTTAAAATGACTTATAGGTAGGTTTCATTCTGATGTCCGCTTCCGATAATTTCTACCAAAACTTAACTGCGTTTGTTGATTTTCACGATTTTGCCCTTCTTGACCGTTATCAGCCGTTGCCGGATGATTGGGCAGTGGCGATTACCGATGTCATAGGTTCCACGCAGGCAATCCAGTCCGGGCGTTATCAGGATGTCAATGCCTTGGGGGTGGCATCCATAGTTGCCGTATTGAATGCAGTGGAACCGTTGGCAATCCCTTATGCGTTTGGTGGCGATGGTGCCATCTTTGCCGTGCCGCCTTCACGACAGGAGTCGGTAGCAGCGGCGTTGCGTGCAGTGGCAACAATGGCCGCCGAGCAGTTTGTCCTGCCGTTACGAGTGGGCATGCTGTCGGTACACACGGTGGCCGCAGCCGGCCATACGTTGCGGGTTGGGAAATATCAGCCTAATCCAGCTTATCAACAAGCTATGTTTGCCGGTAGCGGTTTCTCGTATGTGGAAACCTTGCTGAAAAGCGGCCAGATAACCTTACCGGATAGCATGGTGGACAGTTTAGCTGCTGATTTTAATGGTTTTGAATGCCGCTGGCAGGAAATCCCCAGCCCGCAGGAAGAAATGTTGACGCTGCTGGTGCAATGTTTGGAAACGCTACCGCAAACCCAGCAATCGCTCTACCAAGCATTAATGGAGGCCATTGAAGAGATTTATGGCCAAGAGCGAGAACACCACCCACTGCGGCAAAATTTGCTGGATTTAGCATTAATGCCTGGCAAATTGGCCGTGGAAGCAAAAATCCGTACTTTTGGCATGACGCGTAAAGCGGCTAGGCGTTACCGTTGGCGTTTGCCGTTTTTAGTGATGCTAGGGAAGTTGTTGATGCGCTTAAAAATAAAAACGGCTGCGGCGGATTGGGGATTGTACAAACAACGTCTGATAGCCAACACCGATTACCGGAAATTTGATGATGTGTTGCGGATGGTGATTGCCGGAACGGCGGTGCAGCGTAAGCAATTGCAAGACCGTTTGGAAGCCTGGCGACAAGACGGCAAAATTATCTATGGCCTACACACCTCTACTGCCGCATTAATTACCTGCATCGTCAATGATTACGGGCTTAACCACGTACATTTTTTGGATGGTGCCAACGGTGGGTACGCGTTGGCGGCCAAAGCGATGAAGCAACAAAAACAAGCAGGGCAGGTTTGACCCTATTGACCGTCCGCTAGCTGGCGGAGATTGGCGGCACGCCATTTGTAATGACTCTGGCAAGCCAATTGTCGGTCATATGGCCATGCAAGCCGCCCAGTATATTCAGCAAACCATCCAGCGTAGTTCGCAATTGCTTGGCTTTGTTGCTTTCTGTATTCTGCACCTCTGTACATGACAAAAAATAACCCGTTGAAAATGTGGCAAAATAGTGAATTTTTGCGAAATAGAACAAGATGCCACACTTCAACGAGCTATCAATTATGTTAAACCAACACTTCCACTGGAATAAGGCGCGGATGGATTGCCTGGTCGGGATGGAGGTCGCATTATTTTTTTTCAAGGAAACCATTAACTTAACCAAGTTCGCCAAGGCGTTTCCCGGCAAGGCCAAAGCGGATTCCCATTACCGGCGGATACAACGCTTCATCAGCGACCCCCATGCCGTCGGGTTTGACCGCGTCGCCAGGTTTGTCATGAAGTTGTTTGGTTTCCTTGACACCGATTATTATCTGACCTTCGACCGCACCAACTGGCAGTGGGGCAAGACGGACATCAACATCCTCATGTTGGCGGTGGTTTATAAAGGCATTGCGATACCCGTGTATTGGCTGTTGCTGAACAAACAGGGTAACTCCAGCACCCGCGAGCGCATCGCCCTGTTGAAGCGGTTTGTCCGTGAGTTCGGCAAAGGGCGGATCATCAAATTCTTGGCCGACCGCGACAAGCCGGTGAAACGTGGTTCAAGTGGCTGCAAAGCGAAGGCATCGGCTTTGCCATACGGGTCAAGAAAAACACGCGGGTGACCAACGGGCGGGGCTGTTTTGTCCAAGCCCGGCAACTGTTCCGCACCCTGAAGCCTGGCGAAACCCTCGTGCTGGCGGGTGCCCGGAAAATGACCGGCACGACGGTTTGTTTATCCGCTTTGCGTTTGGACGACGGCGAACTACTGATTGTCGCGACCGCCAAGCCTTGTCTGAATGCCATTGAAACCTATGCGCTGCGCTGGCAAATCGAGACTCTGTTTGGCTGTTTAAAAAGCCGTGGGTTTAACTTTGAGGACACCCATGTCACCGACCGCCGCCGCATCTACCCACAGGGCACAAGAAACGCCTGCTGGTCGTTGCGGTCATCGCCTTTTGCTGGGCGCACCGCGTCGGCGAATGGCAACACGAACAGGTCAGGCCTATCAAAATCAAAAAGCACCAACGCCCTGCCAAAAGCATTTTCAGGCTGGGGTTGGATATTATCAACGGGGCCTTGTTTAACTTGGCCTAAGGCTTTGGGAAGGTAATTGACGCTTTATTCCCTTTCCTTTGCGGGGATAAGGCGTTTCCTCTTTAGCTAATTTTTGTCATGTACAGAGGTTTTTGGGCAAGCATGGACAGGTTCAACTTGCTCAGGTGAGCCATCTCGTTATCAATGGGATGAAGTAATGAATATAACTGACAATTTAGCAAATTATGGTGATTGGCGTGTACCCAATACTAACGAGCTGTTAAGTATTGTTGAATATGGCATTTACCATCCTGCTGTTAATACCACAATATGGTAGTCCTGCAATTGTCATGATTTGAAAAAAGTCAATAGGCTATAATATGGCCTTTTTGCCCCGATGAATTGTCCCCACTGCCACTCCACCGCCGTCGTCAAAAACGGCATCCGCCCTTTGACAGG